>Ga0310695_10008369_pt1 | contig 16031 bp, 11 predicted proteins | sample RumenRJG_04DNA_FD_203882 | JGI IMG/M metagenome (GOLD analysis project Ga0310695, IMG submission 203882) | Bovine rumen microbial communities from Lethbridge, Alberta, Canada - RJG_04 (v2) (version 2) | ecosystem: Host-associated > Mammals > Digestive system > Stomach > Rumen | place: Canada...
GAGGGCTGCAATCTGCTTTGCATAATCGTTCACCTGCTTCACAGTCGCTTCAATATCGCCGTTCAAAAGGTTTCCAATTCCTTCAAGACTCTTTTCTCTCTGCTGAATTGAGTTTGTGAGTGACTCACCGCGTGTTACAATAGCCTGTCTTGCCGCTCTTTCGTCAGGATACATAGAAAGTTCTTGCCAAGAGTCCCAGAATTTGTCCATATTTGTGCGAATAGACACCTCAACAGGCTCGTTGTAAATCTGCTCAATCATCATATAGTATTTGTCGCGAGTCTGCCAGTAGCTTTCGTCGCTAGATTGTGCAGTGATTCTTGTATCAAGCTGCTCATCTCTAATGCGAGTGATAGCTTCAACGTTTACGCCCTGTCCAATTTGTCCAGGAGTTTCAGCTCTTGTGAGGTCTGGGCGGTAAAGCGGGTCAAAAGTGCCGAGAGTTACTCTTTGTCTTGAGTAGCCTTCAGTATCTGCGTTTGAAATGTTGTGGCTGGCAGTGTTGATAAGCTGGCTGTGAGCCATAATGCTTCTTTTGCCGATTTCTATTCCACCAAATGTTGACATTCTTCAACTCCTTTTATTAAAAAACTCTGTCGATTACAAGACTTTGCATAGCTGGCTTTGCCATTTTGCCATAGCGATTATATGTTGTGTTTCGTCTTTGCGGTATAATCGTGTCAAACACACCTTTCAAAAAGCCACTTGCTGCATTAACGTAAGCATTGAGCGCATTATTTTCGATTTTGCTTCTTGCAAGCTTTGTTCTCACCTTCGTAAGCGTTTCGCTCACTTTTCTGTCTCCGTATAAAGCCGCTCTTTCCTCAAAGTTCGGAGCTAAAGGCTCTTTTACAGGAGGCTCTTCTTCTTGTGTGATTTGTGCTATAGAGATAGAATCATTTACAGTATCTGCGTTTACTATGTCATTCTCTTCTATATTAGAAGTAGTTTCTTCTGCTTCTTCTTGTTTGTCAAGACCACGCATTTTGATAATTGTGTCCTGCTCAATATTGAGTCTTTGCTCTTCAAGTTCCATAAAGCGAGAAGAAAGACGCTCCATTTTCTGCATAGCATCTTCAAGAGCAACCCAGTCTTTATTCATAACAGTATCGTGAATTACGCCCTGTCGAATGATAATAGAGTCTAAAACATTGCTCTGAGCCTTTAAGACTCTAAGCATTGTGCTTTTGTGTTTTTGTTTCCCTGCCATGTATTACCACCCAATAAATTCCAACTCTATAAGAATTTATCGGCATACGCTTATCTTGTTTTAATCAAAAAATAATGTGAATCTTACAGCCTGTAAGACTCTAATCTTACTGCCTGTAAGATTCTAATCTTACCGACGGTAAGATTTATAAAATACTGTCTGTAAGATTGCTAGGTTCTGCTGTGTACAATGTGCAAAATGTGGATAAAAAAAAGGATAAGCAATATAAAAGATTATGATATAAGAAGATAGAATGTTAATAACTCTGCATGTGGTGCAATTTTCTGTTGACACCTATATATATAGCGTAGTATAATGGGAAGTATGAAAAGATAAAGCGGGGCATTGGAAAGAGCCAAAACCCAATGCGCCAGAAAAATAAAAAAGAGTTCTCTTGCTACCAACAAAAGAACTCTTGGAGAGAATCAACGTGATGTTGATACCAATTATTTGAGTAATTTGGATTGTATCACGTTGAGGGCTGTAAGGTCAACTGAGTTTTGACCTAGAGATATTGCGTTGCAATATAAAAATACTTTAATTTACTCAGGTGGTGCAATCAAATGACTAACGCCGAAGATTTAATTTCAACAAAGAGCAGCGGTGTTTCTGCTACTGTTCACAAAAGTTATTTCAAAGACGACGATTCGTCTTATGTCAAGGTTATCCGTGATACTGTTGATGACGGTAATATCATCGCGGATATGCTCGAACACGATACAAGCCTTAACAAAGGTCAGCTTTTGCATTTCTCTGTGGCTTATAGAGAAGCTGCTGTGCGTCTTTATGCAAAGGGTTATGCAATCTCGCCGCTCAATTTGGGCACAATCTATCACAGTGCTTCTACTAATTCAAAAGAAAAGGACGAAGCGGGCAATCCTATCATCAAGAACTTTGGTGTGGGCTTTACTCCGTCAGAGGCTTTGAAGACTGCGAACGAGAGTGTTGAAGTGAAAGAGATGAAGAGAGAGGCTACAAATCCTGAAATCCTTTCTGTTATCAATCTTTTCTCTGGCTTGACTGATTTGAAGCTTCATATCGGAAAGGCTGTTCGTATCAAGGGCAACCGCTTGAAGCTTGCGGGAGAGAAATCGGGCTTGTTCTTTACTCCTGTGGGAGCAGACGGCACTTATTCTATAGAGGATTCTGCCTTAATCAAGGTGGAAAAGGTCTATACAAATGAGCCGAAGTCTTTGGAATTTTTTATACCCGATAGCTTTGAAGAGGGAAAGTATAGGATTATAATCCGTACGGCTTCAGGGCGTGGTGCTTCTGTTAATAAGACATATCGCTATTATGTTAGCGATGAAGTTTTATTGCAGACTAACTCATAAACTTTCTTTTTGAGATAAAGAGGGCTTTTGTTTTTTAGCAGAAGCTCTCTTTATTTTTTAGCTAAACTTGTACAAAAGGCAAAATTGACTTACAATATAAAGGATTTCACTATTTTAATCGGGAGATGAACTTTTATGGCGATGAAAGAAATTAGAGCGGAAGAGATAAAGGATAATGCATTTTCGCTCATTGGAAAGGATTATCTTGCAGTTACAGTGCAAGCTGAGGGCAAAGTGAACGCTATGACTGCTAGCTGGGGCGGCTTGGGCGTTTTGTGGAACAAGAATGTTGCGACTATTTATATTCGTCCTTCTCGCTACACAAAAGAGCTTTTGGATTCTGGAGAGGAGTTTTCGCTTTGTGTTTTGAACAATAAGGCAAAGAACCGCTATGACTATCTTGGAAGCCATTCAGGTCGAGATGAAGATAAGCTCTTGGTCGCAAAGCTCAAGGTCAACTATATGAACGATGTGCCTTGGATTGATGACAGCCGACTTGTTTTGTTTTGTCGCAAGCTCTATGCGCAGGAGCTAGACGCTTATAGTTTCACAGATGAAAAGGTGTTGAAGCAAAATTACAGAAAAAATGACTTTCACACGATGTATATTGCAGAAATTACTAAAGTGCTTGTTGATACACTCTCTTAGTTTTGATATTATAAAGCACACTTAATGATGGAGTGATTTGAATGAAAAGAATCGGTTTATTAGCTTTATGTGTGCTTTTTGCTTTCACTAGCTGCGGTAAGAAAAAGGTGGCTGAAAAAGAAGAGATTGTGCCTGAACACGATTTTATTTCTGAAGTGGTTATTCCTGCGGCATCTCAGGCGGCAAAGGCAAAAGTTGAAACTACAAGTGTCAGTGTTGTGATGATGTGGGAGCCGAATGGTGCGCTTTGGACAGAGAATAAAGAAGGCGTGATGGAATGGGGAAAATACGACATTCCTACAGGCGTTGAGCTTTCTGGTGTTTGCGACTCTGACGGCAATCTTATCAAAAAGACGGCAAAGAGAAAGAGCGGTTCTTCTATTGAAGAGAGAGATTTTGTAAAAGTTCACTACGACAATAAAGACCTTTGGGTGCAAGAGGGTATGGTTACAATCAACGCAAAGGCTGCGATTGTGGCTGCTGAAAATACTCTTGTTTACAACACTCCGACCATTACGGGTATGGGCAGCAAGGTTCTTCCTGTGGGTACGATTGTGGCTGTAAGCAACGACGAAGTAAGCGATAAGAACTTTGTGAAAATCGATTCTCTTTTGACGACTGATTACATTCGCAATAAGTACATAAAGGCGGATAAAATTGTAACAAACGACGAGGATGTGCAGGTCTTGCAGCTGATTTCTATGGCTAAAAAGAGCAAGAATGAGGCTGTGAGAAATGAGCTTCTCGAAAATGCAAAAGCACTAAAGCCGTCTGACACAGTAACTAAAATGCTCAATGATTACATTGAAGAGATTACCCCCAAAGAAGAAGAGGTAGAGGCTGTTTCTCAAGAAAGTGTGTCTGAAGAGTCTAGCGCAGAAAGTACATCGCTTACAGATGCTGAAGTTGCAGAAGTTACAGCTAGTATTGTAGAAACAGAAAATGCTAATGCTGAAACTTTAGATGAGTCTTCTGAGCAATAGAAATTCTGCTATTTTTTTCTATATAAATTTGAAATATCAATTAATTGTGATACAATATAAGTAGCAATCCATAACATCCTCCATTTGTTTAGGGTTGCCTCCTTTTTTGTGTAGGTGCGGTGGTTCGTTGAATCATCGCCCTTTTTTTGCTATATGCTGATAAAAGAAATAAAAAAGACCCTAGTAAATTACTAAGGTCTTTATCGGCTCCTGCTGGGCTTGAACCAGCGACACATGGATTAACAGTCCATTGCTCTACCAGCTGAGCTAAGGAACCATAATTCTTTTTCAAGACGCCCCCTGCTGGGCTTGAACCAGCGACACATGGATTAACAGTCCATTGCTCTACCAACTGAGCTAAGGGAGCATTTCACTTGTTGTGAACGTGTTGTATAATATATTTATAGCGAAAAAATGTCAATAGCTTTTTGAAAATTATGCATATTTTTTTGTGTTTTTATATTATTTTTTTTATATGGTTTTATTGGAAATATTTTAATAACTGTATTATAGTATAGAATGTATGTTGCCTTCTGCCATTAAAAAACTCTTTTCCATATTGTATAATCCTATTCACTTCCTCTCTCTTGCAGCTTCTTGCAATGAAAAAGCAAATGATTGCACAGAAGCAAAGCCGAATGCGGTTGAAGAAAAAAAGATGTTTCGCAAGATGATGAAGCACAAGCTTTCTGAATATGAAAAAGATTTTTTGAAAATGCAGAGCCACGCCGAAAATGCATATAATTCTTTTATCAATAGCTCTCTTTATCAAGATTGCCGCACGATTTTGGCTTTTGTTTCAAGCGGTTTTGAGATGGATACAAAGGCTTTAATAAAAAAGGCTTTAGCAGATGGAAAAAGAGTTGCTGTACCTCGTATTATTCCAAATACATGTGATATGGATTTCTATTTTCTTGACGGTAATGAAAAGCTAGACAGTCAACTAGAAAGAAGTTCTTTTAATCTTCAAGAGCCAAAAGCTAGCCTTGAAAAGCTAGAAGTGCAATGCTTGCCTATTCATACTGTTATATTACTTCCTGGACTTGCTTTTTCTCACAGCGGAGCGCGCCTTGGAAGAGGTAAGGGCTTTTATGACAGATATATAGAAAAACTCTATGCACAGACTCAAGTGATTCATTTGCCTACTGCTTTGATAGGTTGGGGATTTGAAGCACAGGTGTTTGATGAAATCCCTTTTGGCGAGCATGATATTATGCTTACTCATCTTGTAACTGAAAAAGGTCTGTCTTTGTGCGAGTGATTAGGAAAAGCTGTGTTTATATCTTTGTTATTTCTGTAATACATTTTTTATGTTTTATTGATTGACAGCTGACTTATTGGCTTTTATAATCTATAACTATGAGCTCTTCTAGTAATCATAAATCTATAAAAGCCAGCTTTTTGCTGATGATTGGTGTTGGTATGCTTGTCATATCGATTGTTATGACGTTTATTATCGGTCGCAATGTGTTCAAAATGAATACAAGTCAGGCTGAAGAAATAATTATAGCTCTTACCGAAAAAAAAGCTAATAATATTGAAAAAGAGATGATGGAAAATGTTAGCAAAGTGAACACTTTAAGCGGTATGCTTGGTGGCTCTTGGGCTATTCCAGATGAAATGAGGCGAACAGCTTGTGAACAGATGGTTCGTTCTATGGTTTACAGAGTCGGCGCAAAATCTGTTTGGGCTATGTGGCTTGATAAAAAGTTTGACCACAGAGATGAGTTTGATGTAGACCCCGTTTCAAATCCAACTGGTCAATTTAGAATTCACTACATTAACGACATTGACGGAAGAATCAAAAACGACAGTACTGCGGCTTTGCAGAACATAAATCTTGAAGATGCTGTAAACAGTGAAGCTACTATTACTGATCCTAAAATGACAGTAATAGACGGCGAACAGGTGCTTACTGCTCAAGTGTATTCACGAATTATGAACTCTGTGAGCAAAAATGTCGGTATTGCGGGTATGGACATTGTTCTTTCAAACCTTGCTTCTATTATAGACGGTAGTTCTATTTTTGAGGGTACTAAAACTCAGTTTGTTAGCTCTTCTGGCACTATTATGGGAGCAACTGATGGCTCTAATGCTGGTGAAAAAAGCTCTTTCTTTAAAAATGGCGGTGAAGAACAGTGGTTCAAAGATGATAAGGCAAACAATGAATCTGTGTCTTTTTTGTCTGATATGGGAAAAACTTTTACGGTTATAGCTCGTATTCACCCTGATAATACAGGTTCTAGTTGGTATCTCATCTCAAAGACAAGCACTGCTGTAATGCGACGGGAGGCTGTTTCTGCCTTGTTTACTGTTATTACAGCTTTTATTGTTCAGATTGTACTTGTTATTCTTTTGACCTATGCGATTGTTAATCGCCTTACACGTCCTCTTATCGAAAGCGAGAAGGCTTTGCGCAATATCAGTGAAGGCGACGGAGATTTGACGGTGCGTTTGAATGTGGCGCAGAACGATGAAATCGGAGCTATGTGTTTGAGTTTTAACAAAACTATGGAAAAAATCGGCTCATCGATAAAGAATGCAAAGGGCGTAAGTGATATGATGGCGCAGCTTGGAGGCGAACTTGGTTCTTCTATGAACGAAACTTCAAAAGCTGTTAGCAATATTACCGACAGCATTAGCTCTGTGCAAGCTCAAATGCAAAATCATGCAGCAGGCGTTAGTCAGGCGCGTAGCGTTGTAGATGAAATCGTAGAGAATATTAAGACACTCAGCGCAAATATCGATACTCAAGCCGATAATGTTACTCAATCTTCTAGTTCAATCGAAGAGATGACGGCTAATATCAATTCTGTTACAAAGATTCTTGAAAAAAACAAGATTTCTATGGAAGCTCTCGAAAAGGCTTCTGAAGACGGTATGTCGCTTGTTAACCGCACTGTAGCCCTTTCTCGTGAGATTCAAGATAAATCTAAAAACCTTTCTGAAGCCTCTAGTGTTATCAAAAACATAGCAAGTCAAACTAACCTTCTTGCTATGAATGCAGCTATAGAAGCGGCGCACGCAGGAGAGAGCGGAAGAGGATTTAGCGTTGTTGCAGACGAAATTAGAAAGCTTGCAGAAGAGTCTTCTTCTCAAGGTGCGCAAATGCAACAGGCTTTGAAGGAAGTTTACAACACAATTAACGAAGTTTCTGATTCAAGCGCAAGTGTGCAGAAGCAATTTAACGAGATTTTTACACTCACAAAGACTGTAGGCGAACAGGAGCGTGTGATTGACCAAGCAATGCAAGAGCAGAATGATGGCGGTGTGCAAATTTTGGACGCAATCAAGAGAATTAATGCTATTACTACAGACGTTAAAGACGGTTCTTTGAAGATGCTTGAGGGAAGCCAGCAGGTTTCTTCAGAGATGGATAGTCTTTCTCGTATGGCGGAAGCGGTAAGCGAGAGTATGCACGATATGGCAAGCAAGGCGGATACGATTTCAGAAGCAGCTCGAGTTGCTCACGAAAATGTGAATGCAAGCGTTGATGCTATCGATAGCCTAAAAAGCGAAATGAACAAGTTCAAATGCTAGGAGAAAATGCTATGACTTCTTTTTCTAAGATGGTGTCTAAAATTACGCTAGGGCTTTTGCTTTTTATGAGTTTGCCAGCTTTTGCGTTTGATGTTATTGGCGACCTTGACCATATTCCTACAGGTAGCACTACTGTTATTGATGATTTTGAGAAAGGCAATTACTGGATTTGGGCTGCATTCGACTTTGAAGAATGGGGACCTTCTAAACTTTCTACTTCAGCTCGTGTTACAAGCCAGTGGGCTTCTCAAGGAAAACAGTCTCTTGAATGTCGCTTTATTGAGTCTAGTGCAACATCTGCAAATGACGGAATGTATTTTATGGACTACCTTTGGAACTTTGCAAGCGAAAGATATATCGTTGTAGATGTTTACAATCCTCAAGATAAGCCGATTAACTTCTCTGTCGCCCTTCAGGTTACGGACAACTGGAACTGGGGCGGAATGCATACTGTGGTTGTAGAGCCTGGAGTGCATACTGTGGTTTTGGATTTGAACGTTATCAAAAAGCCTAGAGATATTGTTCGTCGCATAAACTTGTGCTACAGCGAAAACACTAAGATGAACGGTCATTTTTATGTTGATAATCTGCGATTAGTTAAGTAGCAGCAGGCATAGCCTGTTTTTGTAAAGCATACCCTGTTTGCTAAGCTCAATTACTCCCGTGCTTATGTCACGGGATTTTTTATTTTTTGATATTGCAGCAGTTCTTTTTACTTTAATAAACTCTATTGAAGAAAAGCCTAGTTTTCGCTAAAATCAAACTATGAAAACTTCACAGATACCATTCAGAACGCTTCGAGAAGCACCTGCCGAAGCTGTTATCAAAAGCCATCAGTACATGATGAGGGCTGATTTAATCAGAAAACTTGGAAACGGTCTTTACACATATATGCCGCTGGGCTTGCGCGCTTATCGCAAGGTCGAAAATATCATCAAGGAAGAACTCAACGCTTCTGGCGCAATGGAGTTCAAGCCGACTGTCATCGTTCCAGGCGATATTTGGAAGGAAAGCGGTCGCTGGGACACGATGGGACCGCAAATGCTCAAGGCAAAGAACCGCGGCGAGCAGGACATGGTTGTCTCTCCTACGGCGGAGGAGGCTTACACGGCGATTTGTCGCGCAGGTCTTGAAAGCTACAAGCAGCTCCCGATTAACATGTATCAGATTAACACAAAGTACCGCGACGAAATCCGCCCGCGTTACGGCGTTATGAGAGGTCGCGAGTTCAACATGATGGACGGATATTCGCTCCACGTTGACGACGCGAGCCTTGATGAAACATATCAGGCTTATGCAAAGGCGTATCTTCGCATCTTTAAGCGTCTTGGCTTGAAAGTTATTCCTGTCAAGGCGGACACGGGAGCTATGGGCGGAAGCGGAAGCGAAGAGTTCATGGTGGAAAGCGAAATCGGAGACGATACGCTGATTCTCTGCGACAAGTGCGGATATGCTGCGAATGTTGAAAAGGCTTCCTGCGCAAAAGATGAGGCTTTGGACAACGACGGAAAGCCTCAGGTGAAGACAGACAAGGCGATTGAAGAGGTTGAAACGCCAAATGTGTTCTCGATTGAGGATATGGAAAAGTTCTTTAACTCAACGCCGAAGCGCTTTATCAAAGCCCTTATTTATCGCGTAATCAACAGCACGCTCGACCTTGCAAATGCTCCTTTTGGAAAGGACTTGAAGACTGTAAAAGAGGGAAATATCACTTTCTATCCTGTTTCTTATGTCTGCGTCTTGATTCGCGGAGATTTGGACGTGAACGAGGCAAAGCTCGCAGGTCTTCTCAAGGCAAGCGAAGTTGTGTTGGCAGAAGATGAGGAAATCCGCGCAGTTGCAGGCGCAGGTCACGGATTTGTTGGTCCTGTCAGCGTCAAGTGTCCGATTGTCGAGGACTTGAGCGTGGCAGATATGCACGATGCAGTTGCAGGCGCTGGCAAAGACGGCTATCACATTATTCACGTTGAGCCAACTCGCGATTACACGCCATATCTTAAAAGCGATGTTCGCACGGTCAAGGCTGGCGACAAATGCGCATGCTGTGGCGGCGTTTATCACACAAGCAAGGGCAATGAATTGGGACATATCTTCAAGCTCGGCAAAAAATACACCGAAAGCATGAATTGTACTTATCTTGACCAGAACGGAAAGCCTGCTATTCCGACGATGGGCTGCTACGGAATCGGCGTTGACCGCGTTCTTGCTTCTATTATTGAAGCACACTCAGACGACAAGGGCATTATTTGGTCAATGAGCGCGGCTCCGTTCCAAGTTGCAATCGTTCCTATCAAATACTCTGGCGCAATGAAAGACGCTGCGGACAAACTTTATAATGAACTCAAAGCCGCTGGCATCGAGGTTCTTTTGGACGACCGCAACGAGCGACCTGGCGTTAAGTTCAACGATATGGACTTGATTGGCTTCCCGATTCGCATTACTGTGGGCGACAAAAATCTGCCGAACGTTGAAGTGAAATGCCGTGACAAAGAAGCAGCTGAGCTTATTCCGTTAGATACAGCTTCTGACACTGTTGCCAAAATGGTAAAAGACGCATTAGCTGAACTCAACGCGTAACAGCCACAGGCTGATTTGTAAAACACCCTTAGGGTGTTGCCACACGGACAGGCATAGCCTGCTTTTAAAGAGATTCCGTTAGGAATCTCGAATCCGTGTGGCTATTCTTTTATTTAAAGGAGAAATCTTATGACACTAAAAAAAATCTGTGTGATTATCTTAGCTTTTGTAAGCACGCTGTGCGTGGCTGCTTTGCCGGCGGTGAATAGCTATATTCCCGATGCGTCTGGCGAGTATGTCTATTATCAAGACACAACTTTTGCGCGTCCTACCTATGTGGGATTTTTGCACTACAATTCTAGTGAATACGCATTGCGCTACTACGCTGCTGCCGACTCAAAGACCGCGCAAGACGAAGTGGAAGTAGAAGTTTTAATCAGCATAAATCCTGAAAACGAAAAATTGGAGTTCACTGGAGAACTTGTAGTAAAAGACGGAGAGTCAACTCTTATCAACTATATGCATGATTTGTTCTATGACCTTACAGCAAAGCGCAAAAAGGCTGGCGATGTGGTCGGTTTGAGTGATGTAACGACTAATGAGTTTATCGATTATTTCGGCGGCGCAGTTGTGATGAAGTTTAATTCTCTCGTTCCTATTTTTAATGTGAAATCTATCCAAAACGACGCTGGAGAAGAACAGTTAAAATTGGTAACTGTAGGCGCATTGCAAGATAGCCAAGATACTAGTTTTGATGATTTCAAAGGTTTCCCGAGCAAGATGGCGGACAAAAAGCGCAAAGCTCCTAAGGCAAGTAAAAAAGCCGTAACTGCTCAGTATGCAGGAGTTGAATCGGGAAATATGATGAGCGTGAAGATAGACGAATCTTGGAAAAACTCAGTGCTTAATATATGGCTTCAAGGCAATGCAGCGGTTTTGAACTTTGCCTGTCTTACTCTTCCAGAGGGTGATGAAAAGCTGTTGGAAGCCTATGTTATGCGCTCCCTTTTGCGTTCAAGCGACCATTCTTATATCGACTATCGTACAGCCAACATAAAGCCTCTTAGCGACGGATTTGAGATTAGCGCAAATTATTATCTTTCAAAAGACTCAAGCGTACAACACGACTCTCAAAGACTCGTTAAGGCAGCTAACGGCTATAACTATATGCGCCTAACTGTTTTTGATAGCCTTTATCAAAAGAAAAAATCCTACTACGATAGCATAGTAACGTCATTTTCCGTCAAATAATGCGCATAACTTTTATTGCACAAATCGAGCAATAATAATACACTCATTTTCATTATGAAGACGGTTACAGGAAACGACTTAACAATAGAAGATGTGTGTGATGTCGCGCTAAAGGGTGAAAATGTCAATTTCCCCGATAGCGCGTCTTTTTGGGAAAGACTTGAAAAGAGCAGAGCCTTTTTGGAAAACTACATTGCGACGGGTGTGCCAACTTACGGCGTAACTACGGACTTTGGCGACAGTTGCCACAATCAGATTTCTGTTGACAAAGCAGGTGAGCTTCAGCGCGTCATCTGCACTTATCACGGAATAGGGCTTGGCAAGAAGTTTTCGCGCGAAGTTGGCAGAGCGGTGATTTTGGCTCGCTTAAACGGCAATGTCAAAGGCGGACATTCTGCTATCCGTCCCGTGCTTGCAAAAAAGATGGCGGAATTGCTCAATAAAGACGTTATCCCCGTAATTCCTGAACTTGGCTCTGTGGGAGCGTCGGGCGATTTGACTCCGCTTTCATATCTTGCCGCCGTGATTATGGGAAAGCGCGATGTGTATTATCAAGGCAAGGTGATGAGCGCATCTGAAGCGTTCAAATTGGCTGGTATCGAGCCTCTTTTAATCGAAGCAAAAGAGGGCTTAGCGATAATGAACGGCACTTCTGTGATGACGGCGGTCGCTTCTCTTGCGTGGAAAAAAGCCGAGCGACTTGCAAATATATCTGATTTCTTGACTGCGGTAACTTCTGAAATCACCCGCGGCAAAGACACTCCATTCGTTAAAAAGGTGAGTGAAATCAAAAATCATCGCGGACAGTGCGAATCCGCAGCCTATGTCTACAACATCATAAAAGACTCAAAGCGTGTTTGGCGATACGAAGACTTTTTGCAAAAGGCTATCGAGGGTTTGGGAGAAAAGAAGTTCATCGCTCAACAAAACAAAATCCAAGACCGCTATTCAATCCGCTGTGCGCCACAGATTACAGGCGTTTATCGCGATACTTTGAACTTTGCGCGAAACCTCATCACCGAAGAGCTAAACAGCGCAAACGATAATCCTCTCGTGGACATCGATGAGGGCAGACTTTACAACACAGGCAATTTCTACGGCGGTCACATCTGCGCGGCTTGCGATTATATGCGCACAGCTTTAGCGAACATCGCTGATTTGAGCGACAAGCAGGCGGAAGTGATTATCGACGGCAAGTTCAACGGACTCACCGAGAACCTCATTCCCTTTACGCCTCCTGAAAGCGAGCGCGCAGGGCTTCGCTTGGGCTTCAAGGCGGCACAAATCACGATTAGCGCGCTAAGAGGCGAAGCTGCGACTTATTGCTTCCCCGTATCGCTGACGAGCGCGCCGACGGAGGCTTTGAATCAAGACAAAGTTTCTATGGGAACGATAAGCGCGCGAAAATGGGCAGAGCAGATAGAACTTGTCTTCTTGCAGTTTGCGACCCATTTGCTTGCGGCAATGCAGGCGGTGGATTTGGCGGGATACGAGGACTTTGCGCCTTTCACAAAGCAGGTTCACGACGAAGTGAGAAAGATGAGCGCATTCGTGGAAGACGACAGGGAGCTTGATAAAGAAGCTGAAGCTGTGGCAGAGTGGCTAAAAACTACGCCGTTGTTTGCATAATGGCTTGATTTTTGCCAAGAATATCTTTGTCGATTAGCTGAAGCAAAATTGTGGCATAAGTCGGGTCAAACTGATAGCCCTTGCCCTTTTCAATCTGCTCTCGAGCTGTTTCAAGCGGGAGCGGATTGCGATAGCTTCGTTTGCTTGTCATAGCGTCGAAAGTGTCGGCGACTGCGATAATGCGGGCTATTTCGGGGATTTCCTCTGGATATCCCTTGCCGTCGTAGCGTTCGTGATGATAGTGCGCGCCGAATTTGATTTTTGGCGACTGACTTATGTTCGACAAGATTTTCATTCCAATAATCGTGTGCGATTTTATAATTGCATATTCTTTGTCTGTCAAGTTTGTTGCTTTGTTTATTATGTTATCGGGTATACCGATTTTTCCCACGTCGTGAAGAAGGGCAGCAAAATAGATTTCGCGACATTCCGCTTCGCTTTTTCCCGCTTCTTTCGCAATAGCTCTTGCATAATCTGCCACCCTCGCCGAATGTCCGTGAGTGTATTTGTCTTTTGCGTCTATTGCACTTGCCAAAGCCTCGGCGGTTTGTGAGAACATAATGTCTATGTATTTTTGTTCTTGTTTCAAAATTTCGATTTCTCGCTTATTTGCACTAGCAATCTGAGCATTCATATCGATGATGACAAAGACATAAAACAAGCCGATTGCGAAAACTAAAGACATATTTGTGAGCGAAAGTCCGTAGGCGAAAATTTGCACAATCGTCGCAAGAAAAGGCAAAAGAGGAACTAAGAGCATAGAAACGAAGAGCGAGGGCGATAAATGCTTTCTGTGCTGTATAATCGCAGAGGCTTGTATCGCCATTATTGCGAAAGGAACGGCATAGCACAAAAAAAAGCTTTTGCCACGAACATAGTGATTTGTTTCGTCGAAGTAATAGTAAAAGTTTGTAAATTGCGACAAAACAAGCAAAAATGTACCTAACTCGCTCAAGCGAATTGTGTAATAAAGGCGTTTCGGTGGCTTTTTTAGTTCCGATTGCGTTTTGAAAAGGTCTATTAAATAGAGCGAAAAGGCTGACAAAAGAAAAATCGAAAAGAAGAAAACCGAAAAATTAGTAATTCTTACCATGTAAAAAGCAAGTTTTCCGCTTTGTCCGCGATAAATATAAGCGAGACGGTCAGCCCACAAAAGAAGCGTTGCGCCGAGTTCCATGAGGAAAAGCGCAATGCGGCGGGGGCGCGGGAGGGTATTTGTAAGAAAGACAAGCAGCGTTATAAAGGCTGTTATCCCTGACATAAAAAGCATAAAGTTCACTTGATGAGATTGTAAGAATTCCATAAAAAATACCACTTTGACTTATATTGTAGACATTATTTGCATTTTTGTCTTTTAAAAATAATATTTTTTTCTTCATTTTTCCGTTCTTATTTTGCAAGTATTTCCTAAGATGGATAAAAGATTGTAGTAAATGTAAAAATAGTGTAGAAGATTGCAAAAGATAAACTCGGAAAAAGTTTAATCGTTTACTAGAAGTGGGGTATATACTCTAGCTAGATAAGCCCCTTTTATCTAGCTAGATAAGACCCTTTTATCTAACTAGATAAGAGTGCTTTATCTAGTAGGTTTATACCCCCTTATCTAGTGAAACAAGAGTGACTTTTCAAAAAGATGTCATGAAAAGCTGTTTTTTGCACAAGCAACTGTTTTGAAAACAGGGGAAAGATTAAAGATTGTATTCGTATAGTGTTAAGGGATTGAGCCTTTCGTCGCCTAGCTCCAAGTCATAATCGCCGATTTTCTGAAAGCCCGAACTTTCGTAGAGCTTTTTGGCGGGTAGATTTGTCGGCACAACGTCTAATCTAATGGATTTGTATCCTTTTTCTTTCGCTGTTGCTATGCAGAAATCTACTATTTTGCGTCCAATCTTGCGCCCGTGAGCTTCAGGAGCAACCGCCAAAGCGTGTATGAGCGCGAATTCTCCCTCTTTTAGCTTAAGTGACCAAGAGCCTTTTTCGTATTTGCCGTGAGCTTTTTCATCAAAAACAAAGGCTGCAACGATTTTTTCCCCGTGTTTCCACTCGTCCACGCACACATAAAGAGAGCCGTCTTCCTGCGCAGAAAGGGCTGTGCTATAGCTCGGGTATTCGCCTAAATCCCAAAGAGGAAAGTTCTTGCCGTCTGCGTCTAGCTGTTTCACTACTCTGTCGTAAAACTTTCCTATGTCTTTGACTTCTTCGTCTTTTGCGAGTCTTATTTCTGCTTTTTTGCGCGCATTGCGAGGAGTTACGCTGGCGTTTGCTCTTGAAACGCTCTTTGTAATTACGCGGAAAAAGAGAGAGAATTCCTCTCTTTTCAAGTCAGCCATTATGCGCAAATAAGGCAAGATTTTCACGTTGATGATGGAAATCATCTCTTTTTTCATTTCAGTGGCGTTGGGCTTGTCTTTCATAAGCGCGCTTTGTTCGGCGATTTCGGCTCGCAAGGCTTCTTCTTCTTCGTAAGCAGTCAAAACCAAGGCGAAGGTTTCATTCAAGCCCGAAAGCAGTTCCATTTTCTCTTCTTTTCCCTCAAGAAACGACTTGAAAGCTGCCACTTTGTCCACTTCGTTATTAGCTTCTTCAAAGCCTGTCATAAACTCTTGAGCTGTCGTACTCAAAAGCGTGAGTGCGTTTGCGGCGTATCCGTCTAAAACTCGCCTCACTCTCGCCCATGCTGCGATTCTTGCTTTTTTCGCTTCAGCAAGTTTTCTCGGTGTTTCCGTGTCTTTTGAAGAAGCCTCTAAGCCCTTTGTGTAAGCCTCGGAAAGCTCTGTGAAAAAGAGATTTGTGTTCTCATCTTCTTTCAAGTTCTCAAAGCTCTCGAACGTTTCTATGAGTTCTTCACACAGAGTTAGCATCTGGGCAATTTTTACATTAAATAAAACTGAATTGCTTTGCATTTTTTCTACCCTCGAC
>Ga0310695_10008370_pt1 | contig 16030 bp, 13 predicted proteins | sample RumenRJG_04DNA_FD_203882 | JGI IMG/M metagenome (GOLD analysis project Ga0310695, IMG submission 203882) | Bovine rumen microbial communities from Lethbridge, Alberta, Canada - RJG_04 (v2) (version 2) | ecosystem: Host-associated > Mammals > Digestive system > Stomach > Rumen | place: Canada...
CGATGAAGGGCGCGACGATCCGCGTGATGCGCGGCGGAAAGGTCGTGAAGGAGATCGAGGTTGATTTGTCGCCGGAAAGGCCGTGGATTGCAGGAGAGGATGCTAAGCAGCAAGCGTGCGATAGCAAGGCGGGCGATGTCCTTGTTGTGCTTGACGGCGAAAATGAAGTGATCCGCTGCGAATTGGCGACGAAGAAAAAGCAACGCAAACTTGAGCAGGTCGAGGGCAAGCGACTCGTCGCGACGGAACCGCCCGCGCCGCAGGACATCGTAAGCGCCGACGAGCTGTTCCTCACCGCCGAACATCTCGACCAGTATCGTCATCCCACGCGCGCACCCGAAGCATACCTCGACGAGCTTCTGCGGCGCGATCCGGGCGACTGCCGCGCGCACATCCTCTACGGCAAGCGGCTTCTTTCGCGCGGGCTATTCGAAGAGGCTCGGGATCATTTCACGGCGGCTATCGCACGACTTACGTTCAGGCATCCGAATCCATATACGGGCGAAGCGCATTACTATCTAGGCCTCGCTCTCGACTTTCTCGGCAAAGATGACCTCGCCTACGACGCATACTACAAGGCGACGTGGGACGGCGCGTGGAAGTCACCTGCCGAAACACGCCTCGCGATGATCGACATGCGGCGCGGCAAAATCTCGCGTCTCACGTCTCACGTCTCACGTCAGAAACAGGACCGGCCTTTTTCCAGCCCCGACAAGGCCCTTGACGCGGCGTATGACTTGATCGAGATGGGCCAACATGGAGAGGCGAAGGAACTGCTGGAGCAATATTTGGAGAGGGGTACGCGCGCCGCGGGCGAAAGCGACTTGATGGTGAAGTATGTGTTGGAGTGGTTGGGGAGACAGCAAGCGTACAACGGCAAGGACGAATCGCCGGATTGGTTCTTCCCGTCGCGGTTGTGGGATTACCGGGTGTTGCGCGATCTTTGGAATCGGGGCGACAGGTCGCGCAACGTCGCGTACGGACTCGGCAACTTCCTCTACGACCGCAAACGGCATGAAGAGTCGCTCGCGATGTGGAAGGCTGCGGTCAAGGCCGATCCATCGTTCGCTACGGCGTGGCGCAACCTCGGCGTCGCGCTCTGGAACGTGCGCCGCGACGCGAAGGGCGCGATGTCCGCGTATCGGAAGGCGATGAAGGCGGATCCCAAGGACGCGCGTCTCGTCGCGGAGTACGACCAGCTTTGCGAGAAGTGCAAGGTGCCGAGCGCGGTACGGTTGAAGTTCCTTGAAGGTAAGGCTGCGCTCGTTGCGACGCGCGACGACGCGACGGTGCAGTACGTGGCGTGCCTAAATGACGTGGGCCGGTACGAGGATGCGCTCAAGGTACTCGCCTCGCGGCGGTTCCACCCGTGGGAGGGCGGCGAGGGGAAGGTGCTCGCGCAGTACACAAGGGCGCATCTGGCGTTGGGATGGGCGGCGGCGGATGCGCGGGTTGCCCTTGAACACGCCGAGAAGGCGTTTGACACGCCGGAGAACCTGGGCGAGGCGTATCACCTCTTGCAGGCGAAGGCTGATGTGAACTACCTGAAGGGCATGGCGCTCCGTGGGCTCGGACGCGAAGCTGAGGCGAAGGCCGCGTTCACGGCGGCGGCTGACGAGGTGGGCGACTTCCAGTCGATGGCCGTCACGGAGTATTCGGAGCTTTCGTACTGGCGCGGACTCGCCCTCGCGGCGCTTGGCCGCAAGAAAGAGGCGAAGGCGCTCTTCAGGGGCATGAAGGCGTTCGCAGGTAAGGGACTCAAGACGCCGTTCAAGATCGACTACTTTGCGACGTCGCTGCCGCTGCTTCTCATCTTTGACGATGACCTTGAGGCCGTCAAGAACGAGCGGATGCGCAAACTTGTCGCGCTTGCCGAAAAGGGTGCGGCGACTCTCGCCGCCGCGTCTCGCGGGGCGTAGAATTCCATCGACTTTTGCATTAAATCCGATTTTGTGGTATAATTCTCCCTATAACATCAAAGGAGAATAGATGAAGATTGCGATAGCTTCTGACCATGGCGGGTTTGCGCTGAAGACGGCGCTCATTGCGCCGTTGACGGAAATCGGGCTGGTGAAGGACTTCGGTCCTTCGTCGAGCGAGTCATGCGACTACCCCGACTACGCGGGGAAGGTGGCGCTTGAGGTCGCCTCAGGCGGGGCCGACTTCGGCGTGTTGATCTGCCGCAGCGGCGTGGGCATGGCGATGGCGGCGAACCGCTACCAGGGCGTGCGCGCGGCGATCTGCTCCACGACCGACGGCGCGACGCTCTCCCGCCAGCACAACGGCGCGAACGTCCTGTGCCTTGGCGCGGACATCGTCTCGACGGAGTACGCGGTCGAGATCGCAAAGGCGTTCTTCGCGACGCCCGTTGACATGAGCGAGCGCCACGTGCGCCGCCGCGAGAAGGTGGAGCGCGCGGGGCGCCTCTCAGACGTGTCCGGCCTTGCGGCGGCCGACCCCGAGGTGTTCGAGGCCATACGCGCGCAGACCGAGCAGGAGGACACCGAGATCAACCTCATCGCCTCCGAGAACACGTCGTCCAGGGCCTGCCGCGAGGCGGCCGGCTCCGTGCTGATGAACAAATACGCGGAGGGCTATCCGGGCAAGCGCTGGTATTCGGGGTGCCTCCCCGTCGACGCGGCGGAGGAGCTCGCCCGCAAACGGGCGTGCGAGCTCTTCGGCGCCGAGCACGCGAACGTCCAGCCGCACTGCGGCAGCGCGGCGAACATGGCCGTCTACTTCGCCTGCATCAAGCCGGGCGACACGATAATGTCCATGAGCCTCGACCAGGGCGGACACCTCTCGCACGGCTCGCCGGTGAACTTCTCAGGCAAGATATACAACATCGTGCCGTACACCGTGGACCGCGAGACGGAGCGCCTCGACTACGACGCGATCGAGCGCCAGGCGATGGAGGTGAAGCCGCAGATCCTGCTCGCGGGCGCGTCCGCCTATCCGCGCGCCATAGACTTCAGGCGCTTCCGCGAGATATGCGACAGGTGCGGGGCGATCATGGTCGTCGACATGGCGCACATCGCCGGCCTCGTCGCCGGCGGCGTGCACGAGTCGCCGGTCCCGTACGCGGACTTCGTGACGACGACGACCCACAAGACGCTCGGCGGCCCGCGCGGCGGCATGGTGCTCTGCAAGGAGAAGTGGGCGAAGGCCCTCGACTCCGCAGTGTTCCCTGGGATGCAGGGCGGCCCGCTCGAGAACATAATCGCCGCGAAGGCGGTCGTCTTCCGCGAGTGGATGAGCGACGAGAAGAAGGGCTACGCCCAGCAGGTCGTGAAGAACTGCGCGGTGATGTGCAAGACGGTGCAGGACAGGGGCTACCGCATCGTGTCCGGCGGAACCGACAACCACCTCTTCCTCGTGGACGTCAAGGGCTCGCGCGGCTTCACCGGCAAGGAGGCGGCCGCCGCGCTCGACGCCGCTGGCATCGTCGTCAACAAGAACACGATTCCGTACGACACCGAGTCTCCGTTCAGGACGTCGGGCATCCGCGTCGGCACGGCGTCCGTCACCACCCGCGGCATGAAGGAGCAGGAGATGATCAGGATCGGCACGTGGATCGCGGACGTCCTCGACAACATCGCGGACGTCTCGGTGCAGGAGCGCGTGAAGCGCGAGGCGAAGGAGCTCGTGGCCGGGTTCCCCGTCCCGTGACGGGGCCGGCTGAAAATCCGGGGCGGAAGTTCTTGATTTTTCGTTGTGTCGGTGGTAGAATATAACCATCACTAACCCAAAGAGAAGAGGTGGAGTATCGCACAGTTCACACGTGTAAACTACAAGATACGCGTACCGTCGGTCCGCGTTCTTGATTCCATGGGGAACATGCTCGGCGTCATGGCGACGCGCGACGCGCAGCGGATGGCCGAGAGCCGGGGGCTCGATCTAGTCGAGATAACCCCGAACGCCGTGCCGCCGGTCTGCAAGATAATGGACTACGGAAAGTTCAAGTACGAGGAGTCCATCAAGGCCAAGAAGGCGCGCAAGTCGCAGAAGGTGCAGAAGGTGAAGGAGATCAAGTTCCATCCCGGCACCGACACGAACGACTTCGAGTACAAGCTGAAGCAGATCCGCGGCTTCCTGCAGGAGGGCTGCAAGGTGAAGCTGACGCTGCAGTACCGCGGCCGCGAGAACGCCCACCGCGAACTCGGAGAGGACGTGATCAACCGCGTCCTCGAGGCGCTCAGGGACGAATGCTTCGTCGAGCAGGCGCCGAAGACGCTGGGACGCGTCCTTGGCGCGCTCATCGGGCCGCCCAGGAAGAACGCGCCTAAGCAGCAGGGGCAGCAGCCGCAGGGCGCGCGCCCGGCCGAGGAGCCGCAGGGCGAGGAGTGAACAGGAGCGCCGTATGGGCAAGTTCAGGTTCAGGGGCAGGCGCGGCAAGGACCGTTCGCGGCGCGGCGTGGTGCCCATCAAGGTGATCGTCCCCAACCTCGTGACGTCGCTCGCGGCGTGCGCCGGCATAACGTCCATATCGCTCTGCAGCGAGGGGCGTTTCCGCGAGGCGATGTACGCGCTTTTGCTGGCGTGCGTGTGCGACGGCATGGACGGTCGCATCGCGAGGCTCATGAAGGCGAGCTCGAAGCTCGGCGCGGAACTTGACTCGCTGGCCGACTTCGTGAACTTCGGCGTCGCGCCGGCGATGTTCATGTACTTCTGGCTCACGAAGGGGCCGATGCACGTCGGCGTCGCGCCGCAGACCGTGAGGCTCGTCCTCGGCTGCTCGCTCTTCTACGCGATGTGCGACTGCTTCCGCCTCGCGAGGTTCAACACGATGCTGGAGCAGGAGCCGCTGCCGTACTGGAAGCACTACTTCACCGGCGTCCCCGCGCCAGGCGGCTGCTGGATGGTCCTGACGCCGTACATCCTAATGTATTCGCTTGGCGTCGAGGCCCGCTGGCCCTCGGTCTACATGGTGTTCAGCCACCCTGTGTTCGGGATGGCCATGCTTCTCTTCGTAGGCGCGCTGATGGCGTCGCGGCTGCCGACGATCTCGCTGAAGTCGCTGCACATCAGCAAGCGCGCGCAGCGCCCCGTGATCGCGCTCGGGCTTTTCCTCATCGGCTGCCTCTTCGCCAACCTCTGGCTTACGCTGGGGGTCATCGGCGCGCTGTACATACTCACCGTGCCCGTGACGGGCATTGTGTTCATGCGCGGCAAGGCAAGGTACGAGGCCGCCAACGCGCAGGGCGCGCAGAACGTGGAGAACGCGAAATGAAGATCGCCATAGTCGGCGCCGCCGGGCGCATGGGAAGGAAGCTTTGCGAACTCGCGGCGGACGCCTCGCTTGATGTCGTGTCGCGCGTCGACGCCGTGGATGGCTTCGACAGGGAATGGTGCGGCGACGTCGAGGGTGTCGTGGACTTCTCGTGGCACGAGGCGGTTCCGGGCTACGTCAGGAAGGCCGCCGAGCAGGGGATCCCCTACGTCATCGGGACCACGGCCCTCACCGCAGCCGAGCAGGCCGTCGTCGACGAGGCCGCGAAGGAGATACCTGTCGTCCAGAGCGGCAACTACTCGCTTGGAGTGAACCTCCTCATCGAGCTTGTCAGGAAGGCGGCGTCCGTCCTCGGGCGGGGCTACGACGTGGAGATCACGGAGATGCACCACCGCCACAAGAAAGACGCGCCGTCCGGGACCGCGCTGATGCTCGCGAAGTCCGCCGCGCTCGGGCGCGGGGTCGACTTCGACGCGAACGCCGTCTACGGGCGCCGCGGCGACACGGGCGAGAGGCCGGCTGACGAGATCGCGATCCACGCCCTGCGCGGCGGCTCGGTGGTCGGCGACCACGTTGTCATGTTCGCCGGCGAGCTGGAGCGCGTCGAGCTGGTCCACCGCGCACAGGACCGCGCCGCGTTTGCGGCGGGCGCCCTGCAGGCCCTTAAGTGGGCGAAGGGCCGGCCGGCCGGGATCTACACGATGAGGGACGTCCTCGGGTTCGCCTGACAATGGCGGAGGTCTCGTTCAAGGGTGTGCGGAAGTTCTACGACGGGGTCGAGCGCCCCGCCGTAGAGGACTTCACGCTCGATGTCCGCGACGGAGAGTTCCTTGTCCTCGTCGGGCCGTCCGGCTGCGGCAAGTCGACGACGCTCCGCATGGTCGCCGGCCTCGAGACGCCGTCCGCGGGGACGATCTCCATCGGCGGGCGCGACGTCACGCGCCTTCCCCCGAAGGATCGCGACATCGCCATGGTATTCCAGAACTACGCGCTGTATCCGCACATGACGGTGAAGGAGAACCTCTCCTTCGCGCTAAGGCTAAGGAAGCGCCCGAAGGCCGAGATAGAGCGGCGCGTGGCGGAGGCCGCCGACGCGCTGGGCCTCGCCCCGTACCTCTCGCGCCTGCCCAAGGCGCTCTCGGGCGGGCAGCGCCAGCGCGTCGCGCTCGGGCGCGCGATCGTCCGCGAGCCCGCCGTGTTCCTCTTCGACGAGCCGCTTTCCAACCTCGACGCCAAGATGCGCGTCGAGATGCGCGCGGAGATCATCCGCCTCCACCACAGGCTAGGCGCGACTATGATCTACGTCACGCACGACCAGACCGAGGCGATGACGATGGGCGAGCGGATAGTCGTCATGTCCGAGGGACGCATCCAGCAGGTCGCCGCGCCGATGGAGATATACGACCGCCCGGCGAACGAGTTCGTCGCGGGCTTCATCGGCACGCCGCCAATGAACCTCTTTCCGCCCGGGACGCTGTCGCAGGGGAGGACGATCGGAATAAGGCCAGAGCACGTCTCCATCCTGACCGCCGTCGAGTCGCGGCCCGGCGACCTGCATGGCAGGGTGGACTTCTCGGAGCCGCTCGGCAGCGAGACTCTCGTCCACGTAGTCGTCGGGACGACCGGCTTCAGGGCCACGGCGAGGCTCCAGGGATATGCGCCTTTCAACCCTGGGGCGGAGGTCTCGGTTCGCTGCGACCTTTCCCGCGCCGTGGAGTTTTGATCATGTTCCACTTGATTTTTCGCGAGAATATTGGTATCATATTATACTGCAAAGGAAAAACTAGGAGAAAACAATGACACTTGCTTTCATACAGAACATGGGCCCGGTCCAGCTCCTGATATGCCTCGGCGTTCTCGTGCTGCTCTTCGGCGGCAAGAAGATCCCCGATCTCGCCCGCTCGCTTGGAAAGGCGAAGGGTGAGTTCAAGAAGGGTCTTGTCGAGGGGGAGAAGGCGGAGAACGCGGTTGAAGCCGAGGAGTCCAAGAAGATAGAGAAGACCGCCTGATTCGATGGACGAGATAGACTTCACCTCTGACTCGTTCGGCGACATACTGGCAAGGGACAGGCGCTACGACGCACGCGCGTACGCCTTGCTTGTCGACGTCCTGCAGTACCTGTTCTCCAAGGATGAACACGTGGACGCGGCGGCGATACTCGACGAGTTCCGTGAGCGGACGCTCGACCAGTACGGGCCGATGAGCTATTCCGTGCTGCGTGAATGGGGCGTGTCGCGCTGCGAGGACGTCGGGGAGATGATGTCCAATCTCGTGGAGTCTCGCCGCGTCGGGCGGGAAGAGGGCGACAGCCCGGAGGGGTTCGCCGGAGGCTACGACTTCGAGGAGGCGTTCCTCGGTCCGTACGCGAGGTGAGCAGACGCGAATGAAGACGCTTCTTGTCGGATACAAGGCCCAGGACCTGTTTGAGAAGGGCAGGCACGGGCGGCTTAGGACCGCCTCGTGGGTGGACGGCGACGTTGTCTGCCACGTCCTCGACATCTACCATCGCCATGCGCTGGAGAAGACCCATCACGTCAAGGCCGTCTGCTCCGCGCATCTGCCGGACGGCGAATGGGAGCTGATAAAGTTCAGGACCGGCCCGAAGCTCATGAGCGGGGAGCTGGCGCTCGACCTTCTGCAGGAGGTGTACGCCCTTTCCCGCAAGACCGGCGCGAAGGTCGAGGTCGATTTCGTAGGGAAGGAGCGCGACAGGAACGCACTCGTCGCGAAGGTGCGCGACGACCCGGAGCGCGTAAGGTGCTTTGCCGCGAAGTGGAAGGCGAGCGTCCCCGGGATTGAGCCGATAGAGCTTGTGTCCTACCCCGGCTGCTTCTGCCACCGCCGCGCCGACGACGGGGGGCTGGCGCTTGCGGAGGTCGTCTCGCGCGAACTCGCCGGATCGCCTGCTGGGCTGCGGCTTCTCGACATGGGCTGCGGCTGCGGGCTAGTGGGCTTCCTCGTCGCGAAGTCCGTCGGCGGCGTCGACCTCGTGATGGTCGACTCCCATGCGCGCGCAGTCGAGGCGGCCACGGACAACGGCGCCGCGCTTGGCATCCCAGCGGAGGTGATTCTTGCTGACGCCGGTACGCCAGAGAGGATGGACGGCACGTTCGACGTGTTTGCTGGGAATCCGCCGTACTATTCGGACTACCGCATAGCCGAGGTGTTCCTGGAGACGGCGCTCCGCGCCCTGAAGCCGGGCGGCGTATGCTACACGGTAGTGAAGAACGAGGCTGGCCTCAAGCCGCTCCAGGAACGGTATTTCCCGTCCGTGGAGACGATCCGCCGCCGCGGCTACGCGGTGCTGCGCTCCGTTAAGGGCTGAGAGTCCGCGCCTTTACCGCCTTGCCGTCCACAGCGCGGCGCGGTAGAGGTGCTCGAGGAACTCCTCCTTGGCGAAGTCGCCGGCGTTGTGCCCGAGCGCGGAGTAGTAGACGCGCCCCTTGCCGTAGTCTTTCGTCCATTCCATGATATGGCGCCCGTTGTCGGCCTTGACGCCGCGCTTGGCGATCCAGTCTTGCATGTTCTGCGGCAGCTTGTCTGCACGGAAGGTGAGTACGGGTTTCACGGCGCCTTTCACCATGTCGTTTACGTAGATCTCGTCGTCCGCCCAGACGTAGTCCTCCGGGAGGCAGGCGATTGCGGGATGCGAGCGGTCGCATTCGCCCGCGAACGGCACGGGGAAGTGCTTCGGGTAGTGGAAGAGGAACGTGCCGCCGAGGAAGTCGCGCCACGCGGCGCTGCCGATCTCGCAGTTGCTGGCGGAGTGCAGCACTAGCGTCCCGCCGCCCGCCTTCGCCCAGTCGTAGAACGCTTCGCGCTGCGACTCCCTCTCGAACTGCTCCTCGTTCGCGCAGGCGAACACCGTCATCCTGCACTTGCGGAACGCCGGGGAGAGGAAGACGTTGGGGTCGTCAGTCACCTTGACCGACAGGCCTTTCGCCGAGAAGTACTTCGCCATGTTCCCTGCGGCGGATTCGGTTGAGAAGTGGTGGAAGGATCCCTTAGGCACGACTGCGCCGCTCTTCTGGTCCTTGTGCCATTTCCAGCGGGTGTAGAGGAGGACGTCGAACGGCTTGGCGCCCTGCGCAGGCGGGAGAAGGGTGATGAGGTTCAGCATGAGCCGCTTGTATTCAGGCGTCCGCATCAGCTTCACGTCCGTGCAGCACGGCCCGAAGAGCGTGATCGAGCCCTTGCCGTACTTGTACTGCGCGACGGAGGTCGCGATGCGGCAGTTGTCGGTGTTCGCGACGCCCAGGAGGCAGAGGTCGCCCGTCAGGAACATTCCGTGCCTGGAGGCACCGAAGCATGCGAAGAGCGGCGTGTCGATGCGTCCCTCCGGGAAGCCCTCGAGGAGCTTGGGGCAGTTGCGGAAGAAGACGCCGCCTTTGTTCGCGAAGGGGATTGTCAGTACGCCGCCGTAGGTGTGGCCGAGGCGGCGCGCGAGTTCTGCGCTCCACCTGTCGGTGCTCTCCAGCGTGACGAAGTGGGTGCCGTGGCTCACGGCGTCGAGTATCATGTCAACGTCGCCCTGGCAGTAGCCCGGGGCGGTCGTGGAGAACACGACGTCCGGGTAGATTCCGCGCTCCATCTCGTCGGGGTCGAGCTCCTCGGCGTTCAGCCCCATTTCGTTGAAGAGCTCCAGCTGCCCGAGCGCGCCCCAGACGCGGACCTTGCGCGCCTTGTGGGCGGGCGTCACCGTCGCGTCCACCTTGCCGGTCGCGGGCTTCTGCGCGACGAGCCTGGTGAAGTCTCCGTAGTTTTCGATGCCCTGCACCGGATGGACCGCCAGGAACCGTTCGACCTCCTGCGCGAACGAACGCGGCACCGCGTCCGCAATCGCGGCGCCCCTGATCGCGCCCGCCACCGTGGCGGCGATGGCGATCTTCGCGCTTGCCGCCAGAATCCCACTTGCTGTCGATGTAGTCATTTTGCCCTGCCTTTCGTCTTCTTCTTTGTCTGTTGGATGAACCGTGTTTAAAACCGACTGTTTGGATTTTACCACAAAACGCGCATAAAGGCAACAGACTTTCCGCCCCCGCGATGCCGCCCGGATCCGCCTCCGGAAGACGGCGAAATTGTTTGTTAAAATTCCCTCTTGCATATTTTGTCCGGAAGTGATATACTATTACGCAAATCAGCAATGGGGAAGTAGCTCAGTTGGTAGAGCATCACGTTCGCAACGTGGGGGTCGAGAGTTCGAATCTCTTCTTCTCCACCATTCCATAGGTGCGTTTCGCCAGGTGAATCCACGGCGGAGCGCATTTTTGCTAGTTAGCGGAGGCAGCCCAATGACAATAGACGAAATGAACACGCGCTACGGCGCGCCGGGACGGATAGTGTTCAGGAAGGGACACTGCGGATATCCCGAGGTCGCAATCGCCAACAAGTACGGCTCTGCGGAAATAGCGCTCCTTGGCGCCAATGTGCTTTCGTACCGTCCTACGGGACATTCGCCCGTGATCTTCCGCCCGTCGCGCCGCGACTACAACAGGGGCGAATCCATCCACGGCGGCATCCCGGTGTGCTGGCCTCAGTTCGGCCGCCTCGCGATCCCGGGGATGTCCGCGCACGGCTTCGCGCGCATCATGCCGTTCTCCGTCAGGGGGACGCAGTATTCCGAGGACATGACGGAGGTCACGCTCGCGCTTGTGTCGTCGCCCGAGACGCGCGAACTCTGGCCGCACGACTTCGACCTGGAGGTGAAGGTGTCCGTCTCGATGAAGCTCAACCTCGCGATGACGACAAAGAACACGGGCTCGGAGCCTTTTGAGTTCACCGGCGGCTTCCATCCGTACTTCCTCGTGCGCGAGCGCGACGCGGTGTCCGTCAGGGGCCTTTCCGGCTGCGACTACGTATATGCGGTGGACATGACTGACCACACGCTCGCGGGGGACCTGGCGATGGACAAGGCGGCGGACCACGTGTTCAAGATGCCGCCCGTGCTGAAGCACGAGGTCGCGCTCATAGATCCCGGGCTTCGGCGCGCGGTTGCGATGGCGTCCAACGGCAACGCGAACACAGTGGTCTGGAACCCCGGGCCCGGCTCGGGCATTGGCGACCTGGAGGAGGACGACTGGCGCAGGTTTGTCTGCGTGGAGCCGGTGACTGGCTGGCCGAAGGCCGTGGAGGCGCTTGCGCCCGGCGACAAGCAGACGCTCATGGTGGCGATCCAGTCCGTAGCAGAGCCTACTACTCCAGAGGCAGAATAGTCATCGTGGAGAGGCGGCGTCCCGCGGGGGCGTAGCTCCACACGATCTTCTTGTCGCGGGTGACTTCGAAGCCCGTTGTGCGGCTTCCGTCCTCCACGCCGTTGGCGTAGGTCCCCACGACGAGGTTCCCGTTTGCGCGTTCGCGGATTCCGCAGAGGTTGGCAAGCTTGAGCTCCGGCGCGTCAGCGCACGAAAAGCTCCAGACGACCTTGTGGTCTGGCGTGTATTCGGTTATGGCGCCGAGGTGCGAGACGAGCGTGTTCCCGTTTGCGCGGCGGAGCGCCTCGAACGCCAGCGCCGGCGTCGGCTGCTCCCAGAGCAGTCTGCCGGTTGCGTCGTACTCGCGCACGACGTTTGCCCCGGAGCAGCACAACAGATAAGTCCCCGCCTTCGTCTTGCTGATCATGCGGTAGTGGTGGTGGCGCGACGGCGTCGTGCCGTCCATGCGGCGCGGGTCGCCCTTGAACTTGGCGACGACCTCCTTCGTGTCGAGCTTCAGTTCGGTGACGAAATCGGTGCCGTTCTCGGAGATCACGATGGTGCCGTCCTTCGTGATGTCGAAGCCGTAAGTGCCGTCGTGTTTGCATGGGCTGTAGAAAAGCTCGGTCTTGGAGGTCTTGACGTCCGTTGCCCACACATTGCCGTTGGACCAGTACATCTTGGTGCCGTGCCTTACGGCGCGGTGGATGTTTCCGCAGCCGTCCTTCCTCCATTCGACTCTGCCGTCGGGCGAGAGGATCCACACGCTTCCGCCGCCGCAGGCGATGAGAGCGGTGTCTGGGCGACCCTTGAGGCGTTCTCCGCCGACGTCGATTCCACTGGCGGCGGCCGTCGCCGCCAACGCTACAATGAGCAATGTCTTCTTCATGGTGTGTTCTGTTGTGTTGTTTTGCCGCCATCCCGGCGGCGTGGTTCTTTCCCTCTTTTGATATTGTATATGAAACCTGCGTTGCATGCAACTGCATTTTGCGTTTTACATCGACGTCGGAATCTGTTATAATCTACGTATGCGCATTGGGTGCATGGCGAATTTGACAAGAAAGGGAATGGAGAAATGAAGAAGAACATCGAATGCCGGATGGCGAGGAATGCCGTGGCGGTGTGCGCGGCAATGGTCGCGCTTGGGGCGTCTGCCGTCGACCCCAGGGTCCCGCCGCTGTTTTCGGGGAGCGTGATGACGAACGAGACGGTCATGTTCCTGGGCAATGACGACGCGGCGCCGCTCATGTACAAGGCGGACGAGATACTGTCCGTCACGAGCTTCGACCTGAAGACCAACTACGTGGAGGGCGTGGACTGGACGTTCGACCGCGCGACGCACACGATCCGCCCCACGTCCGGCACCAGGATGCCGCACACCACCGAGGGGGAGTGGTACCCCGCCCGCGGCAGGTTCAGGTGCGTCCTGCCGGGCCGGCCGTTCACGTTCTTCTCCGAGGGCAGCGCGGTTTCGCTTCGCCAGGTCTGCGTGATCTACCGCCATTCCGATCCGTGGAACGGGCCCAGGATGCGCCGCGACGACTCCGCCGCGTTTGCGCCGATGCTGAAGAGGCTCGCGAAGCGCGGTGGCACGACGGTGTTCTACGGCGACTCGATCACCGTCGCATACAATTCGTCTGGGATGATCGGCTTCGAGCCACACATCCCAGGCTGGCCGAAACAGGTGCACGACGCAATCGCCGACGCAGCCGGCAAGGCCGGCGTCAAGTACGTCAACACGGCGGTGGGCGGCAAGAACACGCAGTGGGGCCTCGCCAACGTCAAGGCGCGCGTGATCGACCATGCGCCGGACTTCGTGCTGATCGCCTTCGGCATGAACGACAGGCTCTCAGCCGCCGACTACTCGGCCAAGCACGAGGCGATGGTGAACGCCATCCACTCCGCGCTCCCCGACGCGGCGATAATGCTCGTCCCGCCGATGGTGCCGAATCTCGAGATCGGCGGATTCGCCGGACGCGACAAGCTCTTCGCCGAATACGAGAGGGCGCTCGTCGCGCTAGTCGAGAAGTTCCACGCCGCGGGGTTCGCGCAGATCGGCTGCGCCAACGTCAACACGATGCACGCGGCGGTGCTTGCGAGGAAACGCTTCCGCGACATGACCGGCAACAACGTTAACCACTGCAACGACTTCTCCGCGCGCATCTACCGCGACGCCATACTCGCCGCGATGGGGCTGCTGCCCGCGGAGGGGCCCGAGCCGGTGAAGGTGGGCAACCCCGGGTTCCCGTACAGCGTGCCGGGGTCGTTCCTGACCGTGTGCAGGTGCGAGAAGGGGAAGTACATGTTCAACACCTATCCGGGTCTCTGGATACGCAACGTCAGCACCTGCTGGAGGGAGAATTTCTGCCGCCTCGTGCCGTCCGTCGGCGGCAAGGACGTGGAGGTGACGGAGTGCGCGATGCGCGAAGGCTGGCTTGAGGCGAAGACGGAGAAGGGCGCGATCGAGTTTGCGTTCCTGCGTCCGGACGTGGTGCTCGTGCGCTCGAAGTCGCCGGAGATGCACATCCGCTTCGAGTTCCAGTTCCCGCGCCAGAAGTACGACTTCCCCGCGACGTTCGGACGCACCGTCGACTACCTCCACTTCAACGCCGACCGCATCCTGATGGACACGCGCACGGGCGTGCGCGACCCGGACCTCGGCAATACCGTACGCGTCCATCCGTCGAAGGACGGCATCGAGGTGGCGCTCCTCGACATCCACACGGGCGACTGGGACGGCAACGAGGTGAAGGGGACGTTCGAGGAGGCCGTCGAGAAGCAGAAGGCGAGCTTCGAGCGGATGTACGCCTCGCTTCCCTCCGTGCCGAAGGAGTTCGAGTGGGCGCGGCACGAGGCGGCGATCCTCTTCTGGACGACCATCGCCGGGCCGCGCGGGATGTTCAGGCGTCCGATGATGCTGATGAGCAACAACTGGATGAACAAGACGTGGAGCTGGGACCACGCGATCAACTCGCTCAGCCTCGGCTACCACGACCAGGACGCCGCGTGGGAGCAGTTCCGCTGCATGTTCGATTTCATGACTCCAGAGGGCATGATGCCCGACATGGTCTCCGACGAGCAAATCTTCTGGATCGCCGTCAAGCCGCCCGTGCACGGCTGGGTGTTCTCGAAGCTGCGCGCGATGAAGGAGTTCCCGAAGGACAATCTGGAGATTGCCTACGACCTCATCGGCAAGTGGACGAACTGGTGCCTTACGCGCCGCGACTTCGACCACAACGGCCTCGCCGAATATCTTGACGGCTGCGACTCCGGCTGGGACAACTCCACTGCAATCTGCATGAACCGTCCGCCGCTCGAGACGCCCGACCTCCAGGCGTTCCTCATCCTCCAGATGGAGTGTCTCGCAGACATCGCGAAGACGCTGGGCCGCAACGAGGAGTCCGCGCAGTGGACCGCGCGCGCGCAGAAGATGCTCGATGCGATGGTGAAGATTCTCTTCGACGAAGACGGCGCGCCGCGCGTACGGCGTCTGCGCGACGGCGGTTTCGACCGCGACTCGCTCTCGCTCGTCACGCGTCTGCCGATGATCCTCGGGAAGCGCCTCCCCGAGAAGTGCCGCGCGAAGATGATCGACGACATCAAGACCAAGGGCTTCATCACCGACTGGGGACTTGCCTCGGAGTCCGTCAACAGCAAACACTACCATCCCGACGGATACTGGAAGGGGCCGATCTGGGGACCGTCCACGCTCATCGCGGTGGAGGGTCTGCGTGCGTGCGGAGAGGATGCGCTCGCGGACGAGATTTCGCTCAAGTTCTGCAGGCTGATCATGAAGTCGGGCTTCTCCGAGAACTTCGACGCGAAAACCGGCCAGGCGCGCCGTGATCCCGCCTACACCTGGACAGCCTCCGCGTTCCTCGTCCTCGCGCACGAGCTTGAATCAAGGCGCGCCAAGGTAAGATGCAGGTCGAGACAAGACGAATGAGAATTGTGCAATTGTGGAATTATGTAATTATGTAATTATGGAATTGTTGTGTCCGTCCCTGGCGTGACGGATGTCGCATATCGAATGCCGAGTCGGGAGGATCGAAACCTTTCAACTTGCAAGCAAGGATAAGTTACCACGGAACCTTTCAACTTTTCAACTTGTTTACATTGCTGATTGCATAATTCCACAATTCCATAATCAAAAGGATGCCAGATTCACGTAAGTCTAGACAGCAATGTTTTGTTATGATATAATACTACCCAATGAGAGCGTTAGCCATAGACGCGCACGACTTCTCGTCCATACGGCGCGACGGGAAGATCTATGTCGACAAGACGGAGTTCATCTACCGTCTTGTCGGGCTCTCGTTCGATTCCAAGACGCGCCATCTCGTGGATTTCGCGCCGTGCGGTACGGCGGCAAGGAAGCAGGCACAACCGAAACAAGGAGAAGCGAAATGCATAACTCGCAAAACATGAAGAAAATCATGGGGGAGGGGGTAAATTATACGGTCGGCTCACGGGAGGCTGGAAGATGAGGTGGGGCGGATTCAAAGCGGGCGCCCTGATTTCTGCGGCAATGGGGGCGATGCTGTCGGGCGCGGTCAATGCGACGGATCTCAGTTCGATGCCGGTCGTTTCCGGAACGCTGACGATCAGT
>Ga0310695_10008372_pt1 | contig 16029 bp, 13 predicted proteins | sample RumenRJG_04DNA_FD_203882 | JGI IMG/M metagenome (GOLD analysis project Ga0310695, IMG submission 203882) | Bovine rumen microbial communities from Lethbridge, Alberta, Canada - RJG_04 (v2) (version 2) | ecosystem: Host-associated > Mammals > Digestive system > Stomach > Rumen | place: Canada...
TCAAAGTTAACCCCCTCGTTGGTATTTCGAGAAAGTACTGAGTGGACTGATAAAAAGTCGGTGGTAAGCACCAAGCGTCCGGTTCTCGGGTAGGGCTGGCATAGTACACAAGGGATATGTATAACATTTAAAAACAAATTTGCATTATGGCAGAAATGAATTTTGGTGGCGTAATTGAAACTGTTGTCACCAGCAAAGAGTTCTCACTTGAGAAAGCACGTGAAGTATTGAAGGATGAAGTAATCGCCGTTATCGGTTATGGCGTTCAGGGTCCTGGACAGGCTTGTAATCTGCGCGACAATGGCTTCAATGTTATTGTTGGTCAACGTCAGGGTAAGACCTATGACAAGGCTGTTGCTGACGGTTGGGTTCCTGGTAAGACCTTGTTCTCTATCGAGGAAGCTGCCGAGAAGGGTACTATCCTTTGTATGTTGCTTTCTGATGCTGGTCAGATGCAGCAGTGGCCTACCATCAAACAATATCTGAAGCCCGGTAAGACCCTTTATTATTCTCATGGTTTCGCTATCAACTGGAGCGACCGCACAGGTGTTGTTCCTCCCAAGGATGTTGACGTTATCATGGTAGCTCCTAAGGGTTCTGGTACTTCTCTGCGCACCATGTTCTGCGAGGGTCGCGGTCTGAACTGCTCTTATGCTGTTTATCAGGATGCTACGGGTAAGGCTAAGGAGAAGACTTTGGCATTTGGTATTGGTATTGGTGCTGGTTATCTGTTTGAGACCACTTTCCAGCGTGAGGCTACTTCTGACCTGACTGGTGAGCGCGGTTCATTGATGGGCGCTATTCAGGGTCTGTTGCTCGCTCAGTACGAGGTACTGCGTGAGAATGGTCACACACCTTCTGAGGCTTTCAACGAGACTGTTGAGGAGCTCACCCAGAGCCTTGGTCCGTTGTTCGGTGCTAAGGGTATGGACTGGATGTATGCCAACTGCTCTACTACCGCTCAGCGTGGTGCTCTTGACTGGGCTCCCCGTTTCCACGACGCTATCAAGCCTGTGATGGAGTGGTTGTACTATTCTGTAAAGACTGGTAATGAGGCTCAGATTACCATCGATGCTAACTCTAAGCCCGACTATCGTGCTGGTTTGGAGAAGGAGCTTGAGGCTATGCGCAACCAGGAGATGTGGCGTGCTGGCGAGACCGTTCGTAAGTTGCGTCCTGAGTATCAGGAAGACTAAACGAGGTCTGATGTAAGACGTAAGAAGTAAGATTTTCATGGAGAATCTTGAGACTATAACCCGCCTTGTGTGTCAAGTGGCTCGCGAGGCGGGTTCTTATATAAGAAAGGAACGCGCGAGCTTTTCAGTAGAGAAAGTTGAGCGCAAGCATGCTCACGACTATGTGTCGTATGTCGACAAAGGTTCTGAGCAGATGATAGTCAAAGCCCTGCGCGAATTGTTGCCAGAGGCTGGCTTCATCACAGAAGAAGGCTCGGCAGGTCACACTGACGAGCAATATGTATGGGTAGTTGACCCGTTAGATGGCACCACGAACTTCATACATGGTTTTGCCCCTTATGCTGTCAGCATTGCGCTCTGTAAAGGCAGACAGATTGTTGTTGGCGTAGTCTATGAAATCGTCAGTGATGAATGTTTCTATGCCTGGCAGGGTGGAGGCGCATGGGTTAACGGACAACCTATCCATGTAGGAAAAAGTGAAATCAACGATGCCTTGTTGTGCTTGCAACTGCCATACAATAGTGATGCCTATAAGCCTGTCATTACTCGTCTTATCAATCATTTCTATGGTCATGTGGGAAGCATCCGCATGATTGGTTCTGCAGCTATTGCCTTGTGCTATGTGGCAGCTGGACGTTTGGATGCCTATGCAGAACGCTATATCGGACAATGGGATTATATGGCTGGTGCACTTATTGTGATGGAAGCTGGTGGTTGCGTTACCAATTACGAGGGTAACGATTACTTCATGGAGGGCGATAGTGTTATTGCCACTAATGGAGTGGTGCATCAAGATTTGATGAGCGCCATCCGTGAGCAATAAGAAGCAAATAGCAAAATAAAGGTTTAAACCTTCAGACGAATATAGCTTCTATCATCGAAGGAATTGAAATCGGGATGAAAGGCCTTTGTGGCCTTGAAAGTCCCAATGTTTAAAGGGTCGTCGGTACGTTGTTGGTGCAGGCGACTCTCGCTTTCTGCCAAAGTAGGACAAAGGAACGGATAACCATCTGAAGCCAATACGATTTCCCAAGGTTGGAAGTTAAGGGTAATGATTCGTACATGTTCTCTCGGAATATGGAATCCATCAATGACACTATAGCTGATGTTCTGTTGGCGCATGGTCTCAATCATGCGTGGAATAATAACGCTGCGAGCAGTATCATTACGCAATAGTTCGTCCACAGATTTCCCTTCAGCTATCAGTCGTTTCACTTCTTCTGCTCTCATGGCAGCCAGTTCATCTTCGTATGGCTTGGGGTTGTCGTAATATTCGTTACCAATAAGACATTGACAGTCACCCACCATCCAGACCTCACGGTTCAAACGACTGAAGATGACAGCTGAGCACGTCAAACGGTCTTCAGGATGTTCTTCCAACCGAGGCAACATCGTTTTTTTGTAATGCTTGCGAATATAGGCAGTCACACCCGTCAGAAATTGTTCGCACGTGGTGGTCTTTGGCATCTTACGGATGTAACGCTCTGTCAGTTGCATTGCATAGCGACCGTTAGAGCGAAACAGACTGTGGCGATATTGAGACTTTGATGTGCTTCCATCAATGACTGCCACAAAATCATTTGTGACGACGATTCCGTCCTCGCTTTTCTTGTTGGGGTTCTTCGCGATGAGTGCTTGCTCTATTATTTCCATAGGGTTTCGATGTATGAGGACAAAGTTCCTGAATGAGGTCTGCACGACCTATGCGACGCAGACTCTGTTCGATGCCTCGTCTTTCCTCGGGCTTATACCAGAAGAAATACTGGCGCTGTGACAATTTCTCTTGCGGAGTCTTGGCACTACGAACGGGTTCCAGCGTGTATGGATGATAACCAGTGTACCATGTTTCGGTAGAAACAGTCATAGGGGTAGGTGTGAAGTCCTGCACTTGTTCCAATTGAAAATCCAAATGTTTGGTCTTGACAGCCAATTCTGCCATATCAGCTTCCGTACAACCAGGATGACTGGAGATGAAGTAGGGGATGATTTGTTGGCGTAGTCCCTCTTCACGACAGATGCGGTCAAAGATACGTTTGAAATCGTAGAACTGTTGGAAGGGCGGTTTGCGCATAAGCATCAACACACTGTCGCTGGTATGTTCTGGTGCCACTTTCAGTCGTCCACTAACATGACGAGTGATGAGTTCACGAGTATATTCCATTGCAGCTTTATTAGCCACCTCGTCTTTGCCTCTATATAATAAGAGGTCGTAGCGTACACCACTTCCGATAAAGCTCTTCTTTATTTCTGGCAAAGCGTCAACAGCCCGATAAACCTCCAATAATTTTGTATGGTCTGTATTGAGATTCGGACATATCTGTGGGTGTATACAACTAGGTCGTTTGCATTTCTCACAAATATTCTGGTTGTGTCCGTGCATACCATACATATTGGCAGAAGGACCTCCCAGATCAGAAAGATAACCTTTGAAGTCATCCATCTGTGCCACTTGCTTTACCTCCTTGAGAATGCTCTCCTTAGAACGACAAGAAATGAATTTGCCCTGATGGGCAGAGATGGTACAGAAGGCACACCCTCCAAAACACCCGCGATGAATATTCACAGAGTGCTTTATCATCTCGTAGGCAGGTATACGCTTGTTCTTATATTTTGGATGGGGCAGGCGTGTATAAGGTAAGTCGAACGAGGCATCAAGCTCCTGTGTAGTCATTGGGGGGTAGGGAGGATTGACTACGACAAAATCGTTTCCCACTTTCTGGATTAAGCGATGTGCATGCATCATGTTCGACTGTTCCTCAATATGCCTGAAATTCTCTGCTTGTGAACGCTTGTCGCGCAAGCATTCTTCATGAGAATGCAGAATGATATCATCTTCTGTCGATTTGACATCTCTTGTCAGATAAACCGTTTGTGGAATATCGTGAATGTCTCTGATGTCAAAACCTTCGGATAAACGATGTGCCAACTCTGTGATTGGCTTTTCACCCATTCCGTATATAATTAGGTCAGCCTGAGAATCACACAGAATACATGGACGCAACTTATCTTGCCAATAGTCATAATGAGTCAGTCGTCGCAATGAAGCCTCAATGCCACCTAATACAACAGGAATGTCAGGATAGAGTTCTCGCAGGATTTTGGAGTAGACAATTGTTGGATATTCTGGACGCAGATCATGACGTCCATCAGGACTGTAAGCATCTTCAGAGCGTAGACGACGATTTGCTGTGTACTTGTTGACCATCGAATCCATACAGCCAGGAGCTATACCAAAGAATAGACGTGGACGTCCCAGCTTTTTGAAATCACGAAAATCTCCATGCCAATCGGGTTGTGGCACAATAGCCACGCGAAAACCAGCAGCCTCCAAGGTTCTTCCTATTACAGCAGCACCAAAGGATGGATGATCAACATAAGCATCAGCAGAGAAGAGGATAATATCAACCTCTTCCCAGCCACGCAGTTCAAGTTCTTTTTTTGTCGTTGGCAGAAAATCCGTCAGCCTGTACTCCATTTAGAGCTTTAATTAATTATTCACTTTCCACTTAATTAAAAGGTGTTCCCTGAATAGAACGGGTAGTCATGCCCAAATCGTCATTACCCCGATTCTTCCAGTTGATGAATAACAGTACGAGTTGCTGCAGTCCGAATGCCTTCATGTTAGCATGATAAATCACGTCTAAGCAAAGGTCCAGCAACCTTTTATCTTTACCGGCATCCGACTCGAGCATAGAACGAATGTTCAACTTGAGTTTGTCAAGAACCTGCTCGTCAACATAACCGTTAGAGTCGATGAGGTCACGGAAAAGTTGATAGTCTTCGATGGTTTGCAAATGTTCCTCGCTTACCTCGATGCTACGCGTACCACTTGAGTTAGCTTGAATCTTGTACATAGTCTTCAGTTTATTTTATTAGGTAGTTTAATAATCCTTGCATAATGGATGAGCGTTTCCGTCCATCCTTGATGCATTCGAATGGGAATCCCATAACAAACGCACTGTAATCCTGGCCTTTATAAGCAACGGCGGCAGTAAAACCATCCGCATACTGCATGGCGGTGTAGGCAGGACGTACGGGTTGTAAAATATCTGTAGAGGTTGCAGCATAGTGCTCCTCGTTCAACTCCTTCCAATATTGGAATTTAGTTCCCAGACCTATTATTTGGTCTGTTTCTGCCAAGCTTCTTCCCGCATATTCACATTTCAGCGTGTTCATAAGGAATTGGCGCTCGTCATTATTTGTCATATCACTGCCAATGTATGCTCCGCTTACCAGTAAGGCTCCACCGTTTTTGGTAAAAGTTTGCAGTGTATGCTGCATGGAACTAGTGAATGTCTTATAGTAGCAAAGGCTATGACCATCATTACGTTCCAGTCCTAATATAAGGTCAATGGCTGCAACATGATTTAATTGCATCTTTGCAGTCTCCAGTGCTTCATTGGAACAACTGATGATATTGTATTTCTGAGCAGATGCTATTGCTTCTGCGTGGGTCTTGACATAGTTGAAGTCATTACCTGCAATAAGCATTCCTGTCAGTTCCTCACCAGTATAGCCCAATCCTCCGTCTTCTATTCCCATTTGCGAGCGGTCAAAGTTGATTTGCTGTCCTGACCAGCCATAAGTAGAACCAAAGGTAACACCTGGGTCTTCATTTAAGTCGAAACCCTGTTCTTCAGTATTGTTTCGAATGGCAGGAGAAGAAACACGATGGAACCCATTGACGATTAAGACAGTCTTTGTAGCAAGAGGATTGTAGTAGGCAGACAAAACCTCTGTTGGAAAACTCTGTCCTCCGCGATTGACGGCAGCTACTTTGAAATGATAGAGCAATCCTGGTTCCAACTTCATATCATAGCTGTTCTTTGAGCGGATATAGGTTCCGTTGTCGAAATCAGCCTCACCAATAGCGGTATAGAGAATGTATCCTGTTGGAGTGGCAGTCGCTTCTTGCGGATCGTTGACAGCATTCCAACTCAGTCGAACTTCATTGTTGTTTTTAAATTCAATGCGGAAGTTGTCTGGAGCCAATGGTGCTACGACAAAGGGTGTTCCATGCTGGTCGTTGACATATCGCAGAATGGTTTTGTAGATAGAACGAGCCAGCGTAAAGCGGAAATTAGGATCCTGTCCATAGCGCATATCAGGAAAGTTCTGATGCGACATCGTTTCGAGAATAGCACTGGGCACCTCTGGCAGTCGTGTCTCAGAATAGTTCCTGTCAAAGAGTTCGCGACGATGCCAATTACCATACTTATATTTCAAGTCAAGCAACTCGTTGCCTAACAAGGCATCCGCAAAATCGCGCGAAGCCATTCTGGAAATACCAGCATTCAGTTTCCCATCATTAAATCCTGTTGTGCAGATAGAAAGTGACCCAATCAGTCCCTCCCCATCACGGGCATAACCTGCATCGCTATGGATGGCTAATGATAGCTCAATGGGCACCTTTCGACCTTCTATGGTTGGCATGTAGCATGAGCCTCCACCTAACAGATTGGTCATGTGTGAACGAACATTGATGTCATCCCCATAGTCGTCCTCGCCGTTCTTACTACTGTAAACAGGGTAGGGCATACCAGCCCATTGTGCAGAGTAGCGAGCTCCTTCCAATGCGCGAGGCATTCCGCTGATAGTGCCGAAGCGTTCTATATTACCCATTCCTCCACCAAAGCGCACAGCATCTGTTGTTATCACTCCGTTATGCTCACTCTGGTTTGAAACGGTTACACGATTAAACTCACTATATCCTGCATCGAAATCAAAGGTTCCCAGATACACCCATGTGCTACCGCCCATTTGCTGATTAACGTGAAACTGAGTCCTTTCTCCACGATGCCATACTGTATAGAGCACATCATCCACACTATTGGGCATTGTCTGATAACTGACGTAAACCGCATAGCGTCCAGCCTTTTTGAAATCTGGCTGATAGATTGCCAGATTATATTGTGATTTACTACTGGTGGTCTTGGTAATACGGGCGCTACCAGCCTCAAAGGGATTTTCACCATCAGAATATGTTCCGGAGTGCCATGCAAAACCAGGCAGACTGGTTTGTTCCCATTTCCCATGAACTGCAACCTCAATGTAATTACGTTTCGACCCATCATTGTCTACGATGATCTCTTCTTTTTGCCAATCGCGCTCACGAGGAGTGAACACGATGGCGCCCGACTGCTCCAACATGGGGATAAGATATGGAACGACAATGGTCTGGGTGAACAGGTCTTCTGTTGTTCCAAAAAGTTTAGGTCGTTGCCAGCGCCAGTAGCCTCTCTTTTGGTCATAAAAGCGTCCGTGGCTCGCCCATAATGAAAGATGTCTTCCCTGCAGTCCGTGAGTATACTTAACAGGCTGGGAAATATTCTTTACCCAAGGTTCTCCATCGTAGTTGATGTCACCCCAAAGTCGTGACTGGTCTGGATTTTGTGAAAGTCGGTTCGGAATCAGCTCATCAATGGTCATTCCATTTGTTACAATAGTAATCTGGTAGTCGCGATAAGCCTTAGGCAACTCTCCCTTTACCTTTTTATATATATGCTCTGTAATCTCAGGTGTAAACTCCTGAGCAGCAAAAAACTCATCAGCTGTGATGATAAGGGTTTTGGTTGTGTTGTCAAGTTGATATTCCAACATTTGTGGGGACTGCGCCAAACGAGTTCCCTTAGGTTTGTATTTCCTGAAGTAATCATGTAATTTTTCAGCCAACCTTGCCTCATCCTTGGCATTTTGACCATAAGAAGGGGTTGCAAAGAGAACCAGAAAGAGGGAGAGTGTGGCTACATATTTTATATTCATTGCTTTAAATCTCTCCTATCGTAAAGTTCTCAGGATGCTTGCCCTGAAAGTCCTTGAAATACAATTTTATTTCGCGCATCTGATTATCTATGTCGCCATTAGGAATAATGGTCTTGGTACATTGAATGTGGCGTTTTTGGTAGTCAACGCCATAGAGCAAGATGGGTAAATCCGCTTTCTGCGCTATATAATAGAATCCCTTTTTCCATTCAGGATTAAGCGAACGTGTTCCCTCTGGCGTGATGCAGAGATGAAACTCTTTGGCTTGACGTGCAGTCTCTGCCAGGTTATCCGTCATACTTGTTTTTTTAGAGCGCCATACAGGGATGCCGCCCATTTTGCGGAATATAGGTCCCAGAGGCCAGAAGAACCATTCTTTCTTCATCAAGAAGTTGCTCTTCATACCTCGGGCACCAACGTATAATTGTCCTATTAAGAAGTCCCAGTTGCTGGTATGGGGTGCCAGACAGATGATGTACTTGTCCGGATGTTCTTCAGTCACATCGGCAGTCCATCCCATCTGGCGATATAACAGCCAACAGCAAAATGATTTCCACATAATTCGTTACATGTTGTTGATTTGATCAATGAGCTCGTTGGCCCGAGCAGAAAAATCTTCTTTTAATTTCTTGAAATAGACTTTTGCCGGCATTCCAGGTTCCGGATGCGAAATGCGAGAGGTAAATTCCGACTGTAGCTTGACAATGCTGGTCAATAAAGTCTCACCACCATCACGGTTGTTTCCGTACAGTGATACAGCTACACATTCTATAAACATTTCCTCACATGCTTTGTTAATTGCACTTTTTAAATTTCTTTTGTTAGCCATAATGATTTCCTCCTTTGTTTGAATGATTTGACTAGTTTCAAAGGTCAAAGATACGAAAAATAATCCATATATCACAACTTTCATCACAAAAAAATATTAAAAAGCACTTTTTCTTTCCGTTTTTCGCAGAAAAAGAGTAAATTTGCAATTCGAAAACACTTAGACACGAAGGTCAAAGTGATAAAGTCGACTACAATTATTCATTTATTTTAAAATAGTAAGACAATGGAAAAAAGTGCATTGCAGATTGCGAGAGCCGCTTATCAGCCAAAGCTGCCAAAGGCTCTTCAGGGTGCTGTGAAAATTAAGGAGGGTAAGGCTACCCAGAGTGTTGGTGATCAGGAAGAGATCAAGAAACTGTTCCCGAATACTTATGGTATGCCAATCGTGGAGTTTGAGCCTGCAACAGAGGCCAACACCAAGAAGATGAACGTTGGTGTCATCCTGTCTGGTGGTCAGGCTCCTGGCGGACACAACGTGATTACCGGTCTCTTCGACCAAATCAAGAAATTGAACCCCGAGAACCGTCTTTACGGTTTCATTCTGGGTCCTGGCGGTTTGGTTGACCACAACTACATGGAGCTGACTCCTGAGATCATCGACGAGTATCGCAACACTGGTGGTTTCGACATCATCGGTTCAGGTCGTACCAAGCTGGAGAAGATTGACCAGTTTGAGAAGGGTCTGGAGATTATCCGCAAGCTCGACATCAAGGCTCTTGTCATCATCGGTGGTGACGACTCAAACACGAATGCCTGTGTTCTCGCTGAGTACTATGCTGCCAAGAACTATGGTGTTCAGGTAATCGGTTGTCCTAAGACCATCGACGGTGACCTGAAGAACGACCAGATTGAGACCTCTTTCGGTTTCGATACTGCTTGTAAGGTTTACTCTGAGCTCATCGGTAACATCGAGCGTGACTGTAACTCAGCCCGTAAGTACTGGCACTTCATCAAGGTGATGGGCCGTTCAGCTTCTCACATCGCTCTGGAGTGCGCCCTGCAGACACAGCCCAATATCTGTCTGGTTTCTGAGGAGATTGAGCAGAAGGGCCAGAGCCTCGACGACATCGTAACTTATATCGCTAATACTGTTTGTCAGCGTGCTGCTGATGGTAACAACTTCGGTACTGTAGTTATTCCTGAGGGTGTCATCGAGTTCATTCCTGCTATCAAGAAGCTCATCGCTCAGTTGAACGACGTGCTCGCTATGCCTGAGGCAAAGGAATTGGATCGTACCGAGACTATCGACTTTGCTAAGGCTCACCTTACCGACGAGAACCTCGCAGTCTTCAACAGTCTGCCTACAGGTGTTGCCCGTCAGTTGGCTCTTGATCGTGACCCCCACGGAAATGTACAGGTATCACTCATCGAGACTGAGAAGCTGCTCTCTACAATGGTTGCCCAGAAACTCGAGAAGATGAAGAAGGCTGGCAAGTATTCTGGTAAGTTCTCTGCCATGCATCACTTCTTTGGTTACGAGGGACGCTGTGCTGCTCCTTCTAACTTCGATGCCGACTACTGCTATGCTCTCGGTAATTCAGCAGCCCAGCTCATTGCCAATGGTAAGACCGGTTATATGGCCATCGTGAAGAATACCACTGCTCCTGCTGAAGAGTGGATTGCCGGTGGTGTACCTCACACCATGATGATGAACATGGAGAAGCGTTCAGGTGAGATGAAGCCCGTTATCCGCAAGGCTCTTGTTGAGTTGGATGGTGCACCCTTCAAGTACTTCGCAGCTCATCGTGACGAGTGGGCTCGCAAGACCTGCTACATCTATCCTGGTCCTATCCAGTACTGGGGACCCACAGAGGTATGCGACCAGCCTACAAAGACCTTGGCTCTTGAGCAGGCTAAGTAAGCAACATGCCTCAAAAGAGAACAACGCATAAAAGAACGACATCCGGACGCCGAACAAGCCCTGTGCCACATAGGCGTCCGAATGTCTTTATTCGTCTCTTACAGCACATGCCTGGTTGGGCATGGTGGATAGGCGGAGCTGCTATTGTGGCAGTCTACGTCTATTTCTTCTATTATATATTTGTTGGACCGTTTGGTTTTCGTTGGCGTGCCCTTTATGGCGACGTCAGCTATCCTGAAGGCTATGAGATTCATGGCATTGATATCAGTCATCATCAGGGTGATATCGATTGGGATGAATTAAGGGAAAAAGGCATGATCAACGAAACGCCTATTCGTTTTATCATGATTAAAGCCACAGAGGGCGCCACCAAGATAGACGATAATTTTGAGGATAATTTCTATCAGGCTCGCGAATACGGTTTCACTCGTGGTGCTTATCATTTCTATAGCGTTCATTCACCAGCCAAACAGCAAGCTAACTTCTTTATCAATAAAGTAAAACTGGAGAAGGGTGATCTTCCACCCGTGCTCGATGTCGAGCATAAACCGAAGAATCAGACAGACGAAGAATTCAAGGCCAGCGTCCTGGAGTGGCTCGAAATTGTGGAGCGCCACTATGGTGTGAAGCCTATCATATATACCTATTATAAATTTAAGCTCCAATACCTCAGCGACCCTGTGTTTGATGAGTATCCATACTGGATAGCACATTATTATGTCAACGAGGTGGAGTATGAGGGTCCCTGGAAGTTCTGGCAACACACCGATGTGGGTAAGTTGCCTGGCATTAAGGGTAATGTCGATTTCAACATCTATAATGGCTCTTTCTATGATCTGCGAAAACTCACCATCGGTGGGGTTGAGCAGATTGGCGAACAAGCCTATGCTGATGATTAAATAATATTTTTATACTATAACTTTAAATTACAGAACCATGACTAGAAGCTATTTGCTTATTTTGTTTTCTTTCTTTGCTGCGCTGTCTGTTTCTGCTGAAACAACACCTGAGTGGCGCAATCCGTCAGTAAACCAGCAGAATCGCGAAGCACGTCGTGCCAATTTCTTTGCTTACGAGAGTGAGCCGTTGGCTATGAAGGGAGATAAGTCGTCCTCCTCACGCTATCTGTCGATGGAAGGCATGTGGCGGTTTCTTTTTGTAAAGAACCATCAGGATGCTCCCGCAGCATTTTTCCGTCCTGACTTCGATGATTCCAAATGGGAAGATTTCCCTGTTCCTGGACTTTTCGAACTCAACGGTCATGGCGACCCTATCTACAAGAACATCGGTTATGCTTGGTGTACTACCTTCGACAGCAATCCGCCTTACATTGGCGAGACTGAGAACTACACTGGCAGCTATCGTCGTGAGTTCACATTGCCCGATGATTGGAAGGGTCAGCAGGTGTTGTTCCATGTTGGTTCTGCCACCAGCAACCTGAAGGTTTGGGTGAATGGACGTTATGTAGGCTACAGCGAGGATTCCAAGATTGCTGCTGAGTTCGACATTACCAAATACCTGAAGAAAGGCAAGAACCTTATTGCCATGCAGGTCATGCGCTGGTGCGACGGTTCTTATCTTGAGGATCAGGACTTTTGGCGCTTCACAGGTATTGCCCGCGAGGTTTATCTCTATGCCCGTCCTAAGGTTCATATTGACGATATCGTTGTTGCTCAGGACTATCAGGACGGCAAGGCTTTCCTGAATGTCGATGTGAAGACGACGGGTAATCCCAAGATTACGATGGCGCTCTACGACCCGTCAGGCGAGTTGGTGGCTGAGGGCATCACCAAGACTGCTGAGTTTAACCAGGCAAAACCTTGGACTGCCGAAACCCCCAATCTCTATACCTTGTACATCACTGCCAGCAAGGGCGGCAAGGTCTTGGAGGTGGTTCGCCATCGTGTCGGTTTCCGTCATATTGAGATTAAGGGTGGTCAGTTGTTGCTCAACGGACAACCTATATTGATAAAAGGTGTAGACCGTCATGAGCTCGACCCCGACAATGGTTATGTGGTCAGCATGGAACGCATGCGTCAGGACATTCGCATCATGAAGCAGTTGAACGTCAATGCGGTGCGCACCTCTCACTATCCTGACGACCCCCGTTGGTATGAGCTCTGCGACTCAGCAGGTCTTTATCTCGTTGCCGAGGCTAACCTCGAAAGTCATGGCATGGGCTATGGTGAAGGCACACTTGCCAAGCGTCAAGACTTTGCCCAGATGCACTTGGAGCGCAACCAAGCCAATGTGCTCACCCTGCGCAATCATCCTTGCATCATCATTTGGAGCTTGGGCAATGAGGCAGGCTATGGTCCTAACTTCGAGCGCTGCTACGATTGGATCAAGAGCGTCGACAAGGTTCGTCCCGTTCAGTACGAACAAGCCGGACATTGGGGCAAGACCGATATCTTCTGTCCCATGTATATGGGCTATGAAGACTGCGAGAAATATTCCAAGACAGACAATCCCCGTCCGCTCATCCAGTGTGAATATGCACATGCTATGGGCAACTCCATGGGTGGTTTCAAGGAGTATTGGGACCTCATCCGCAAGTGTCCTAAATACCAGGGTGGTTTCATCTGGGATTTCGTCGACCAAGGTCTGCGCGACAAGTCACCCATCACGGGTAAGGAAATCTTTACCTATGGTGGCGACTATGGACGCTATCCTGCTTCCGACTACAACTTCAACTGCAACGGTATCATTGCTCCTGATCGTCGCTTGAATCCTCATGCCTACGAGGTGCAGTATTACTATCAGAACCTGTGGATTACCGACAAGGGGCTGAAGGAAGGTAAGTTCGAGGTGTACAACGAGAACTTCTTCAAGCCCGTCAAGAACTTGAAACTGACGTTTGAAGTGAAGATGGACGGCTCGAAAGGCAAACCCATTCAGCTGCTTATCGACGAGGTGCTGCCACAACAGCGTAAAGCCTTTGAGTTTGCAGAAATCAAGAACTATATCAATAGCCTTTTCGGTGCCAACGAGATTGTCGTTAACTTCCAGTTCGAGACTGGCGAGCGCCAGCAGTTTGTGGTCAAGCCCTACATTTACGACAAGTTGGAAACCCAGCAGTTGGACGAGCGCAATGTGCAGAAGGAGGAAACCAAGAGCTATGTGAAGCTCTCTACCCTGGGCACTACGCTGACCATCGGCAAGCAGTCTGGCATGATCGACTATCTCGACATTGACGGACAGCCTATGCTCATCGACCGCCAGAGCATCACCCCAGAGTTCTGGCGTGCCCCCACCGATAACGATTATGGTGCTTGGCAACAGAAGCGCATGGAAAAGTGGAAGCAGCCGCAGATGAAAGTTCTCAGTTGTTCCGTAAACGACAATAGTGTTGTCGCAAAGATAGACATGCCGGGTGTGAAATGTCAGCTCACCATGACCTACACCCTCATGGCCGATGGCGCTGTCATTGTTCGCCAGCAGTTGCAGCCTCAGGGCGAGGTGAAAGACCAGTGGCTGTTCCGTTACGGCATGCAGTTGCAGATGCCTAAGCAGTATAATCAGGTGCAGTATTATGGACGTGGCCCTCACGAGAACTACAGCGACCGCAACAGCAGCGAGTTCATAGGCTATTATAATAATAAGGTACGCGAGGAGTATTTCCCCTATGTCCGTCCTCAGGAGAGTGGCAATCACACCGATGTGCGCTGGTTCGTTGTTTCCGATGGCAAGCGTGGCTTGAGGTTTGAGAGCACAGGTCCTATGGAGTGTTCTGCGTTGCCTTATCTGGTGGAAGACCTAGACGCAGGTCCCAGAAAGGAGCACAGTTGGGGTCAGCACAGTGGCGACCTTGTGGAGCGTCCTTTGACTCAGGTTCACATTCAACAGCACCAGATGGGCTTGGGTTGTGTCAATTCCTGGGGAGCTTGGCCTGAGAAGCCCTACATGTTGCCTTTGCAGTCTTACGACTTTACCTATACTATCATTCCAGTTCGATGAGACACATCGTCATTATTACTCTATTGCTCTGCTCGTTGGGTGCAATGTCGCAAGATGTCGTGCTCAACCAGCAGGAGCATTTCAGCAAAACGGTGCCTGCGGGTAACTATAGTGGTATTACCTGGATGGGAGGCGACCGCTATGCGGTGGTCAACGACAAGTCGCCAACGACAGGCTTCTATCTCATGACTATTCGTACCGATAGTATCACGGGCGAACTGTTGGAGGCTCGAACAGACACCTTCCTGACCAGCGGACTGCCCAACCGCGACGAGGAAGGTATCTGCTATATGCCCTACACCAACACCCTTTTCGTGACGGGCGAAGCTGATAAAAGCATCGTAGAATATTCAATGGACGGAAAGCTGACGGGGCGCCATTTGGACATTCCTTCTGTTTTCCAGACCGCTCGAAACAATGGTGGTTTCGAAGCTCTCACCTACAATGCCGTGACCCACCGCTTTTGGACTACCTCAGAGAATACTCTCAAGGCCGACGGACAGAAACCTAATGTGGAGCGAAAGATTGCCAATCGTGTCCGTCTGCAGAGTTTTGGTGACGATTTAAAACCCTTCCATCAGTATTGGTATCACTCCGATTCTTCTGCAGTCAAGAGCATCAAGGGCAAAGATACCTATGGCGTCAGCGGACTGGCAGCTCTCGACGATGGACGCATTGTCGTGCTGGAACGTGAAATCCGCAAGACACCCAAGGCTATCGGCTCCTTCGTCCATGTCAAGCTCTATTTGGTTAATCCTTCGCAGCAACAACCTGGCGAAGTGTTACACAAGCAATTGCTCACCGAGTTCCGCACCCACATCAATCTCACCCGCCGCAACTTTGCCAACTACGAAGGCCTCTGCCTAGGTCCCCGCCTTGCTGATGGCAGCCTGCTCCTCTTATTGGTCGCCGATTCCCAAAACCAGTATCGCGGTGTCTTAAGAGACTGGTTCAAGACCGTTGTGGTGAAATTCAATCGCTAAGTAGAAAACTATTGCCTACAGCTTGACATGACCATTCACCCGCAAGCCCGTCGCCTTCTAGTGTGCCAAATAGAGGCTTGCGTCTTTCTACAACCAATGTTAACATATAAGTCCCTTTATCCCGATAATTGTGATAAGGGGTACGGCGTTTCATGTTATGCTGTATCTTTTTGACTTGAACGCCTGCAGCTACAGCTTCTTCACGGCTTCTAGACATATTGCAAAGTTAGCGATTTTTCCAGAAAGAACAAACTTCTTCCGTGATTTTTGAAGAAAAAGTAAGAAAATCTTTTCTTGTATTATTTACAAAACAATTTTCAGCCTCTGCTCGAAGCCATTGAGTATTTCATCAAGAATATACATAACATAGAGGGGACAGATTCTGTTTTAATCTCCAAACAAAAGGGAAGAAAAATAGAACATTTTAACAATTGAGGTC
>Ga0310695_10008376_pt1 | contig 16020 bp, 17 predicted proteins | sample RumenRJG_04DNA_FD_203882 | JGI IMG/M metagenome (GOLD analysis project Ga0310695, IMG submission 203882) | Bovine rumen microbial communities from Lethbridge, Alberta, Canada - RJG_04 (v2) (version 2) | ecosystem: Host-associated > Mammals > Digestive system > Stomach > Rumen | place: Canada...
ATTGGGGGGTACCGGCCGGTGAAGTGATCAGTTATGACAGAAAGAATCAAAATGCGCTTATCCGTTTTGATAAAGCGATGGTTCCCGGTGATGGTATTGAGATCCGGACAAAGGATGAGGATGGCACCGGTTCTTATTTAAATAAGGCATATTGTGAAGGGCAGAAAGCTTCTGTCAATATTCAGGGAGATATCCGGCCAAAACAGGCTGTATACCGCACTTATGATAAAAGGCTGATGGACAAACTCAAAGGGGCATATGAAACTATAACGCGGAAAGTACCTCTTGATGCCGTGATGCTGATCCGGAGTGGTGAACCGGCGGAACTGACCTTCCATTCCGATGAATTTTCAGCCCATGTGAGCGGTGCGGTTCCGACAGCAGCACAAAACCAACCGCTCAGTGCTGAAAGTGTATCGGCGCAGATCGGAAAACTGGGAAATACGATTTATAAAGCCCGGAGCATCCGGGTCGATTTGGAAGATGGCCTTTACCTTAATAAATCTGATTTGAATACATTAAAGAATAATGCGGCTGAATTACTTCGTAAAACGACAATAAACAGCTTTAAACGTGCTTCTGGAAAAATAAAACCTGACACTAATATTAAAGAAAAGTCTGCAGGTGAAAAGACTTTATCCGTCCTTGTCTGCAAGGGGGAACAATTTGAAGCGGCACTACTTTCGCCCTCTGTTTCGATGATTTATCTGGATTTGGTCTGCTTTCCGATGGAAAACCTTAAAGAAATCTGTACCAAAGCGCATGAAAAGCACAAAAAGATCGCAGTCAGGCTGCCGCGTATCTGGCGTGAGTATATCCGGGAAAATGTCGCTGAGCGCTTTGAAGAATGTCTCCGCAGTGAAATTGACGGATTCCTGATCAGCAACTCCGGCCATTATCATGCGGTGAAAGACAGCGGAAAGTCGTTTTACCTTGATTTCACCGGGAATGTCCTGAACAGCCGGTCTTTTGCTTTCTGGAAGGAACGCGGGGTGGAAAGTGTTGCTCTGTCTGTGGAAATGAGCCGGGATGAGATCAACGCCCTCCCGGACCATTCCTGCACAGAGATCCTTGCATATGGTTATATCCCGCTGATGGTCACGCATCAATGCCCGATCGGTAATTATGCCGGAAGAAAATATGATCATATCCACTGTGAAAAATACGGGCACAGTCAGCTTTATTCTCTTCGCTGCGGAAAAGAAAGTTTCCGATTGGAGACTGACTGCAAAAACTGTCTCTGCACGATCACCACATCCCGTCCGCTTGACATCCGGGAAGATCTGGAAAATTTTAAGGTTAAAATATTTCGGCTAAATCTTACTCATGAGAATTTTGAGAAAACAGAGCAAATATTAAAGAAATATGAGCAAATACTTGATGGTGATAATTCGGAAAAACCCGCAGCACCGAATATATATGACAAAATGATTTTGTGATGTTTTAGATACAGCCTCACGATGCCGTTTGGACACTGTTTTGAGATGCTCCGGCGACTGAAGACTGAACATGATTTTTCTCTCATCGCGGAGGGATTTCGTGAAATTGTTATATAATACAGAGGTAAGTTAATCTTAGGAGATGAAAAATGCTGGATATCGCACTGATTCGTGAAAATCCCGAACTTGTAAAAAAATCCATGCGCGACCGACAGATGAGTGTTGAAAATGTCGACCGCCTGCTTGAACTGGACAAAACCCGCCGTGAATTGCTGGGCGAGGCCGAAGCTCTGAAGGCAAAACGCAACAGTGAATCAAAAGCTATCGGTAAAGCGAAAGACCCGGCTGAACGCCAGGAGCGTATCGCTGCCATGAAGGTCGTCAGCGACCGTATTGCCGAACTGGACAAACAAACCAAAGAAACTGAAGAGGAACTGAAGAACATTATCTCCAACATCCCGAACATCCCGGACGAAAGAGTCCCGTATGGTGTCAGTGATGCGGAAAACCAGGTCGTGGAGACCTTCGGCGTTGAACTGCAGCACGATTTTGAGGACAAACCGCACTGGGATCTGGGTACAAATCTTGGCATTATCGATTTTGACCGCGGAACAAAACTTTCCGGTACACGTTTCTATGTCCTGAATGGGCAGGGTGCCCAGCTTCAGCGTGCTTTGATCGCTTATATGCTGGATCTGCATAAAAAACAGGGTTACAAGGAACGCTATCTGCCTTTCATGGTCAAGGGTGAGATCCTTTACGGTGCCGGACAGCTTCCAAAATTCGCCGACAATCTTTATCATGATGTGGAAGAAGATTTCTGGATGGTTCCGACCGCTGAAGTCCCGCTGACCGGGCTTTACATGGGCGAGATCATAGAAGAAGAACAGCTGCCGCTGCGTTACACTGCTTATACTCCCTGCTTCCGCCGGGAAAAGATGAGCGCCGGGCGTGATGTCCGCGGCATCAAACGCGGCCATCAGTTCGACAAGGTGGAAATGTACTGCTACAGCCTTCCGGAAAAATCAAAGGAAGAGCATGAGCGGATGCTGGAAGCTGCCTGCGAAACCTGTAAGCTGCTCGGCCTGAATTACCGCATCATTGCCCAGTGTACCGGCGATCTCGGTTTCAATGCCCGCATTTGTAATGACGTCGAAGTCTGGGCTCCGGGCTGCAAGGAATGGCTGGAGGTTTCGTCTGTTTCCAATGACTGGGATTTCCAGGCACGCCGCGCGCAGATCCGTTACCGCGATTCCGAAACCGGCAAACCGCGCCTGGTCCATACACTCAATGGCTCCGGCCTCGGCCTGCCCCGCACACTGATCGCTGTCATGGAAACTTATCAGAATCCTGACGGCAGTATCACAGTCCCGGATGTTCTCAAACCGTGGATGGGCGGGATCGAAAGGATCGAAAAGGAAGACTGACCTTCCCTCTGTAAAACTGAGTAATATAAGGCGAATCAGGTTTTATCGGTTCGCCTTTTTTGTAAAGCCCGGCTCAAGTAAATTAATAAATATTAATGTATAGTTAGTCAAATATTCAGGAGTGATAATGATATATCTTAAAGGAACTAAAACAAAACTTTCTGCTATTGTTTTCGATCTTGGAAATGTATTGCTTGATTATGACCCTGCGAGATTCATGTTTGAACTCGGGATCGAGCCGGAAAAGATCTCCCGTTTAGTGAAGGTCATCAACGGGCGGGAGGAATGGAATGAATATGACCGCGGCGTTTTGACGGCGGATGACATCGCCGCGCTGGCTGTCCGCGATGAGCCATTCCTTCGTAAAGAGATCACGCACTATCTCAAGCATTATCCTGAATGTTTTTCCGCACTCACCTGGAATGTGAGCCTTCTCTACAAGGCGAAGGAAGACGGACTGAAGGTTTATGTACTTTCCAATTGTCCCGAAGATGTCTTTGAATTTTTCAAAACCCGCTTCATCTTCCTGCAGGATCTGGACGGTGCGGTCATCTCCGGTGCCTGCAAGATCAACAAACCCTCCCAGGAAATTTTCAAGCTGCTGATGGAAACTTATCCGGAGATCGATCCCAAACATACGCTGTTTGTAGACGACCGGCAGGTCAATGCCGAAGCGGCCGAAAAAGCGGGACTGCTGGGGCTTGCGCTTCCGGCCAACGGTGTGATCGAAGAATATCTTGATATTTGTGAGGACTAAAGATGATTTACCTTAAAGAAAACAATGCGCCAATCGATGCGGTTATTTTTGATCTTGGTAATGTTCTGTTGGATTATGATCCCCGGCGGTTTATGATTGAGCTGGGTATTGATCCGGCACATATTGACCGGCTGATGGAGATCTTTCCGAATTCACCGGAATGGCAGGAACTGGACCAGGGTATCATCAGCGATGATGAATTTCTCGCTGCCGCCCTGCGGAAGGAACCCTCTCTGCGAAGGGAAATCAAGCTTTATCACAAGCACTGGTATGATCATTTTCACGCGATCCCGAAAAATGTTGCCGCGTTTTACCAAATCAAGGAGGCTGGGGCAAAAACCTACATCCTTTCCAATTTCCAGCAGACCTGTTTCCGTGTGATCCGGGAACGCAATGTTTTTCCGGATGATTTTGACGGGCGGGTGATTTCATTCGAATGCCGGCTCCGCAAACCGCAGCCGGAGATTTATGACCATATCATCAGTAAATATCAGCTCGATCCGGCCCGCAGTGTCTTCATCGACGATATGCCTGTCAACACGGAAGCTGCCCGGGCCGCCGGCCTCCTGACAGTAACGCTCCCGATCGGGGGATATATATTGGATTATCTGAGAATTGAAGAATAAAAGATCATGAATAAAAAACAGCTCCCGGGTGGGAGCTGTTCTTTGCTAATTTACGATATTTATGCAGCTTTTGCGACTTCGGCAATCTTGCTGAACGCCTGAGGATCACGGACTGCAACGTCAGCCAGCATCTTGCGATTCAGGGCGACATTAGCCTTCTTGAGACCTGCGATCAGGCGGCTGTAGGAAATTCCATTGAGCCGGGCTGCTGCGTTAATTCTGGCGATCCACAGCTTGCGCAGTTCGCGCTTGCGTACGCGGCGGTCGCGGAATGCATACCACAAAGCGGTGAGCATGGTTTCATTAGCGCGGCGATACAGCTTGCGGCGAGTGAGGACGTAACCCTCCGCACTCTTCAATAACTTCTTGTGGCGGCGATGTCCTTGCGGACCTCCCTTTACACGTGCCATAAACTACTCCTTTACGAACCCTCGGGCGTCGATCTCTCAATCAGTTGCAAACACCCGATAGCCGTACTAAAAAAATTGAAAAACCGATTAGTGCTCCATATAGGGAGCGAGACGCTTCACACGGACGATGGTTTTCTTCCCTTCGACGGTGACCATCTCAGACAAAAGCAGCTTGGTGCGGTCGGAAGTGCGGCGGCGGAAATGGCTCTTACCACCCTTCGTGCGAACAAGCGTGCCAGACCCGGTCAGGCGGAAACGTTTAGACGTTGCCTTGTGGGTCTTCAACTTATATTTTCCAGCTGTTTGTTTGCGTGGCACAACAAAACTCCTTACAACAAAATTAAACAGCATTCAAAAGAATGCCATTCGATTGATTAGCTATGTTATTATACACGGTTTTCAAAAACAGAGTGAAAAGAAATTATTCTTCTTCATCCTCTTCATCGAAATCTTCATCATCAAAGTCCTCTTCCTCTTCGATCGGTTCTTCAACGATGTTCCGTGCGGCCAGATCAGCCTTGTATTTCGCGATTTTCTTCGGATTCGGCGTCATCAGCATGCTCATCACGCGGCCTTCCATGGCGGGAGCCTGTTCGATGTTGGCGATGTCGCTCAATTCCTCAGCGATTTCTTTCAGATCTTCCAGCGCAAGTTCCGGGTAAGTGATCTCACGGCCGCGGAAGCGGACGGTGACACGCACCTTCTTATTTTCCAGAAGCCAACGACGGGCATCACGGGTCTTGAAGCTGCGGTGATGCTCATTGGTCTTCGGGCGGAGACGGATCTCCTTCACCTCGATCTTGACCTGAGATTTTTTAGCTTCCTTTTCTTTCTTAGTGCGTTCGTACAGGAATTTGCCGAAATCAATGATCCGGCATACCGGCGGATTTGCGTTTGGCGATACTTCTACCAGATCCAAATCACGGTCGCGTGCAATCTGCAGCGCTTCCTTGGATGACATTACACCCAGGTTGTTCCCCTGGTTGTCGATGACGCGGATCTCCGGGATCCGGATCATCTCATTTACGCGGAAATCTTGTGTACTGATAATTAACTCCTTATTATTTATTTCATTCAGCCTGAAATAAATCTACGATTTCAAACTATACCATAAGTATACAAATTTTGCAAAGGCTAAAATGACAATCTACGCCAAAATCAAGAGGAATGTACGGTGCTCATTTCTGCAAAGCGGCAGTAAGCTGCATTGAAAACAAATTTTTGCAGATCAGCAGCAGCCTGACGAGAAGTGAACTGTTTTGATATTATAATAAATAGACAACCTTATGAATTATTGATACAGGAGTTTCCCATGATAACTGAGCGCATTTTTGGAGAGATCAAAGGGATCCAGATCCCGGAAGTCACATTGCATAACGCTTCCGGTATGGAAGTATCCATCCTTGCCTACGGGGCAACCATCCGGTCGGTCATCGTTCCCACCGCAGATGGTAAACGAGTCGATGTCTGTCTGGGTTATGACACCATTGAGGAATATCTGCACAATACCGGTCATTTTGGCGCATCCATCGGCCGTTTTGCAAACCGTATCGGCGGCGCTGTCTTTGACTTGGACGGGGTCCACTATACCCTCGCTGCCAACACACCGCCGAACCATCTTCACGGCGGCACCCATGGCTGGGATACCAAGATTTGGAATTACACCACTGATCCGGATGGAAACAGTGTGACCTTCAGCTGCAAATCCGCGGATATGGAAGAAGGATATCCGGGCGAGGTCCACGCCGAAGCTAAATTCACGGTTACGGAAGATAACCGGATGGTCATTGAATACAGTGCGGTCACCGACAAAGCTACCCCGATCAATATGACTAACCACTGGTATTTCAATATGAACGGACATGCTTCGGGCGACGTATTGGGACACAAACTGCAGCTTCTTGCTGATGCGATCACCGAGACAGATGACGGTCTGGTCCCGACAGGAAAATTCATCAACGTGGAAGGAACTCCATATGATTTCCGGACAGAAAAAGTCATCGGTACGGATTTTGCCGAAGTCCGCGCATTGTGCACGGCCGGATATGACAACAATTATGTCCTTGGCGCACCGGGCAAATTCAAGAAATTCGCAGTGCTGAAGGGTGAAAAGAGCGGGATCACTATGACTGCCTCAACCAACATGGAAGGGGTACAGTTCTATTCCGGCAATCACATCCATGACCGGAAAGGGAAGGCTAAGGCTGAATATCATGACATGAGCGGCATGTGTCTGGAACCGCATCATTATCCGGATTGTGTGAATAAACCGGATTTCCCCAGTGCCATCGTCCGTCCGGGTGAAAAATATTATCACCACACGGAATTTAAGTTCAGTTAGCAGGAATGAGTATCCATTCAGGGGCAGATAAAAACCATCCGATTCGTTCCTTTTGATGGATCATGCTGCAGGAAGTAAAAAGGAAGCAGTCCGGCTGCTTCCTTTTTACTTCTGTTATAAAAATCTGTTGTTTCAGAATGTATAGGCGGCTGTATAAGGATAGTCCCAGTTTTCGTACCAGCCAATCACTTTGCATCCGTTTTCCGTTATGAACAGCGTATCTTTTGTGATGTAAAGCTCGCTGACCCCGGTGGTGTAGCGTGCCCCGAGAGAGAGCACCAGTACCATATCCTTTTCCAGAACGGTGTTATCGGAAGCAGAGATAAATGGCGTTTCCATCGGGGTGACACCGATCCCATGCCCATAGCCAAATTCCTTCGCCATATGGAGTCCCATCTCAATGGCTTTCGTGTTGATGGCGTTATATACATCCTTTGCCATGACACCCGGTTTGATCTGTGAACAGGCAAATTTGCGCAATTCAGCCATTTTCCCAGCGAAGAATTTCTGGCTTGAATTCATCTCGCTTTTGACCATCATGCGGGAGTCGTTGGACCAGTATCCGCTTCTCAAAGCGCACATCTCCAGGCGGATAAATTTCCCCTCGAAGAAGTTTCCGTCCCTGCCAACGGCATAATAAGGGGCATGAGGCCAGAGTACTGCAGCGTCGTCTTCGGTGAGAGCCTGGGCGACTGCCCTGTAACCATGCACCGGCATGCCGTTTTCAAGTGTATGGAGGCGGATGGCTTCCGTCAGGCTTTTCTCGCTGGCGGCGCCGTTGCGGGAAATATGATGCACCGCAGAGGCAATGCCATGATCCGTGAATTCGGCTGCCTTTCTGAGACTTCTCATTTCCACCGGTTCCTTGATCTGGCGCAGGTGGCTAAAATCTTCGGAAATATCGACAAAGGAAAAATCGTGCAATCTGGCGACCAGTTTTTCGAAGAGTGTCTGAGCCATCCAGTCGCCTATGTAACCGAGCGATCCTTTCACACCTTCGAACAATTCGGAGATAAAAGCGCCGGAAATGCTGACAGCGGCGCTTTCCGCATCTACACAGGCGGAATAAGTGATGATGCTGTCATGCCATCCGGCATTCTGGTAAGCTGCCGCAAGGATCTTCGGACAGGCCAGGAATCGTTTTTCCGCACTGAGAAATGCTATGACGCAATGGTGCTTCTGACTGGCAAGCATCTGAAGGTTCAGACCGGTAACATAAGCCAGATTCGCAGCATTGGTGATGACAAGACCGTCAATGTCCGGGTTGGAACGAATATATTTACTGATTTTCTTGACAATGTTTCTTGCTGACATATTTCACCGCCTTAGTGAGAGGACCGAACGCCATTGATGCGATAGAGTGTATCCCAGTCACGGAAATCGCTGAGGCGGCGGTTCCCGTCATTTGTCAGTTCATAAATGTCCACGGAATGGATCATTTCATCCTTATACCCAATCGTTTTTATGTCCAGTGCAAGAACCATCCCGGTCCTGAGCACCTCTTCGTTGTCCATTGTCAGATAAGGCCTCTCATATTCGGCAGCTCCGACACCGTGCCCCATGCCTTCATCATAGAGCAATTCGATGTTTTCCTCATCTGCCTTGATCCGGACCGCTTCGCAGAATTCACAGACACGGATACCCGGTTTCAAAACGGAAACCGCAAAATCCTTCAGCAGTTTGTTCCGTGCAAAGGCATCTGCGGTATTCGGTCCCGGTTTGCCGGTGTAGAACATGCGGCTGCAGACCGTCCAGCAGCCGTTATAAGAGAGTGAATAATCAACGCGCAGGGTCTTGTTTTCCTTGATCACCTTCAGGTCATAAATTGGTGTGATCCACGAATTTCCGGACCGTCCCCGGGCAATGTTCAGGTGCCCGATGGCGTTGGCGCCGAATTCAATGGCATGGATCCGGACGTGCTCCAGAAAGCTTGAAACGGTGCAGTTGGAATAGCCAACCGATCCTTCGATGTGATTCAGTGCACCGATGATACCCCGGTCCGCAATGTGTGCGGCTTTCCGGATGTTTTCGATTTCGTACTCGCTTTTGATTTCACGGGCAGCCTGGATGGCCGGGTCAAGATCGATGATGAACATGTCCGGACAGTTTTCTTTAAGAAAACGGATGTCCCCGACACTCCAGCATGAATAATCAATAGCTACCTTCTCATGGCAGATGTCCAGCTCCTCAATCACCTTTTTCAATGCTGTCCGGAACGCGGCTTTCGGTGAGCCGTCATTGACACTGTAGGTTTTTGTTTTGCCTTCCCAGGTATAGCTCCGGAGAACACATTCCCATTCCGCGGGCAGAAGCAAGGTCCCGACAGAGGAACCTCTTTTAACGACCAGTGCTGCTGAAAACGGGGATTGATCCGGATAGGGAAATGTTATGCCGATCAGATAAGCGATATCAGCCGGGGATTTGGTGATGAACGCATCAAAATCGCCATGCTCATTAAATAAAGCTTCGACACGATTTTTTCTTCTCATAAGTGGTCCTGTTAATGAATAATACCGACCAGTGAGCCGTCAGAGATCTTTGAGATGACCCGCTGCGGCGTGTTCTTTTACGGAAAGATCCGCACAAGAATACTACTTTCGGAAACATGCTGAGGCAGTTAGAGATGATTTCCCTCATGTTTTTTATTTGCGGCCGTCCATGGCTTTATCAGCATTTTCCCGTAATTTATTATATCAGTTGAATGTGATGTTTTTATTAAAAAGTGTGCAAATGTAACATTCTGCAAATAAAAAAGCGTCTTCAAAAAAAAAGAAGACGCCATGGTTTCACTGTATCAGGAGTTTCCGGTCAGAAATTACCGATCCGGAACCAGCAGGATTCCAGATGTGCGGCAAGATCTTTTCCGCTGCGTTTGGAGATTTTTTTCACAGCCCATTCCATCGCATCCGCACCGCCGATCTCAAAAATGCGCTCGCCGATTTCCCGTGTGCGGATATGACGGCACTGACGGTCAAAGGGATGTCCGGGGCGTTCCGAAAGAAAATCATCTGTTTTGCCGATCTGGGCCAGTTCATCGAGGAATCGATTCATCTCGTCTGTATTTTTTCTTGGAAAAGGTTTGCTGAAAAACCACATATTTTGAACCTCTCTTCTTTCACCAATGACACATCTGTGTCAATTATTCGCGGTAAATTCCGGTTACAGACTATTTTACCATCATTCCCAGACAGCGTTAAAGTATCCGGTTAGAACGTCCACCCCGCTGAGGGTCAGTTTGATTTTCTTCTCGTTTCCGGGAATGCTCAAAACAGTCGTTTTATCCTGCAGGATGTATTCGTTTTTTTCTTTCCCGCATTCGACCGTCAATCTCAGACGGGAATTTTCCGCGTCCGAATAAATAGTCAGGCGCCGCTCCGCATTCTCAGGCAGCTGTCCTTCGGATGTAATGGAACCGGTAAATGATTCAAATTGCAAAGCCCAAATCTGTGAGCCGTGAACTTCATGATAGCCGATCGTGATAAATCCGTTCTGTTCCATCAGACCAAAATTGACGCCTATGACAAATTTAGAAACAAGGATTACCAGAGCTAAAACCAGACATAGGACAACCAGTAAAAGAATTTCCTGCTTTTTATGAGGTGCTTTGCTGTTCAATTTTCAACCTGATCCTTTCTGCTGGGATGATTCCCGATTTGACTTCTGAATTATATTGGAAAAATACATATTGTTCCTCTGTCTGCCGGGAAAATAGGACATTTCCTTAAACCTTTTGTTCCTGTGGCTGCTGCGATAACGGAATGTTGCGGCGCCTTGTGTCATAATCCGCGATAAACCTGTCCAACACGCGCACCAGCGCAACCGCATCATCCGCTGTGGTATCATTTCCATGGTAGAGGATCAGCAGATCCTTCCCCATCTGTTCAGTGCCCGGTGTCACGAAGACTCCGTAACGTCCGGCAAAATCAGCCATTTCCTGCGGAGCCATCTCCGGCGGAAGTTTGATTACCGTCGCGTTCACCGCACTGATTTCCGGAGGAGCCAGAACTGAAAATCCACGTTGTTCTGCCCATTCATAGATGAAATTTCGCACAGTCGTCATCCGTTCCAGACGCTCAGGGATCCCTTCCGTCAGGATTGCATCGATCTGTTCATTCAGAGCATTCAGCAGCGGATAAACAGGAACGTCCAGAGCTGAAGTACTGCGGCTGACCGTCCGCCTTGCATAATTGAAATATCTGCCGTTTTCGATGTTGTGTGCCAGCAGGCGGGTGTGTGCCCGTTCATTGAGAACAGCCATGCCCAGTCCCGGCGGAACCCCCATGGCAATTTCGGATGCGCAGAGGCAAATATCGGCAAGGCTGGAAATGGCCTCATCAAAGCCGCAGAACACACAACCGCTGATGTCCGCAACGATCAGACCATCAGGACATTTCTCCCGGAATTCAGCGCAGATCGCGTTTGCATTCAGACTCGTTCCCAGATAAGCGTCGGTTTCCACAAACATCAGGATATCAAACTTTTCCTTTTGCAATTCCAATCCGAGCGCGCTGAGATCCGGCGCCGTGGCATATCCAGGGTCAAAAACGGTCACGGAAGCGTGGCAGTCGACGGCGATATCAGCCCATTCCTGAGACATCGGTCCATTGACGATCATAAAGATGTTCCTGTCCAGAAACCATTCCGCAGCCATCTGCAGCAAGCCTTCCCGGGTACAAGGGAAAAAGACCGGCGGCTGGGAAGAAGGGAAGAAAAACTCCTTCAGCCGTTCGGAAACTATAGAAGGCTGAAGCAATGTCCCGATACCGGGTGGTGTGACCTGGGCTGCCAGAACACCGGGTGCAACAGAAGCAGGATTGGGAAGAAACCAGCGGCTCATAATGCGAAATAAGAAATAAGGAATAAGAAGTAAGGAATCCAAATATACTGCTTGAAATGAAAAGCGGCACATAAATTTTTATGTGCAGGAAAGAAGAAATCGCAATTCGATGATTTTGTTAAGAATTGATTACTTGTCGAAGATAAACTCATAATTTGTTTCTTATTTCCGAACTCTTATTTTTTAAGGTTTGCACTGACTACGATGCGCTGCGTATCAACAAGATACGGGTAACAGGAAATCAGCGTCAGTGTGCTGTCTTCTGTCTGCCGCATCACCTCAACCTGGGAAGGCTGAACGATCTGTGTCCCCGTAACGACATAGGTAAAAGCATTTTTCTCTGTCAAAAGAACGATTTCATCACCCGGAACAAGCCGGTCCAATTCCCGGAATACCTGGCCGAAAATATCATTATGTCCGGAAAGGATCACATTCCCCGAGCGTCCTGGGATCCCGCTGCCCGCATTCAGCCCGACACCTGTTTTTAGTGCTTCCCAGTCATCGCCCAGGACGACAGGCGCATCGACATTGATTGCGGAGATTCCGATGCGGATAATACGGCCGGCGTCGCTGTCTGCCGGAATAGAGGGCGTAGCCTTGACATTCACCAGACCGCGCAGGTGTTCCGGAATTTCGTTTTCGTTGAAGGATGCATTTCCTATGGCATCCGGAGCGGTGTGTCCGCCGGGCAGTACAACTGCCTGGATCAGCGCAGTCGGTGTGACAGTCGCTGCGGAGAAAGCGCGGGAAGCTTCATCATTCAGTGTGCGCAAAATGGAAGAACCCCGTCCCAGCAGGATCACAATGCCGATGACGGCCAGAATTTCAACGATCAGCAGAATGATGTCGATCCTTCTGAAAGTCCTGCCGCCGGAAACACGTTCGATGTTCCCGGTTTCCGTGTTATAGATCAGGTCCTCATTGATGGGGGCGTTATCCGCATCGACGACCCGTCCTGCGGCGCGATAGGCTGAAACCCGCGCTTCCCGGCTGCGGATCTTTCTCTGAACCAGCAGTTCGTGCAGTTCATCATCGCTGAGCTGTTCGCGTTTCATTTACCTTTTCCGCCTTTTTATTGTCAAATACAAAGAACCGTGCTGCGGCATAATTGAAAAAGTTCATCAGGAATTCAAGTCCCATCTTGATGATCACTGAATCAATGTGCGGCAGCAGGGGTTTGAGCCATTGCATTAAAAAATAAAGAATTGTCGTCGAAAAAATGACCAGCAGGATGTAGCGGGGAAAAGAATCTACGCGTTTTCCATGCTGAAATACTGCAAGCTGCAGCAGAAAATAATTTACGATGAGGGAAACGATCCTTGCGGTGGCTAATGCGTACAGATCCCGGCAGCCGAGGTGATTCATCAGAAAATAGGTGAGATTGTCCGCAATCGCGGCAACAAGACCGGCGCCTGCAAATTTGAAATAGGATATGATCGTCTTTTTCATCTCGAAAATAACTTATTATGCTGCCGGCTGAGTGATGGATGTCACAAACAACGCGGTCAGCAATCCCTGCATGATCGTGCTGAAAATGAGTGGTCCCCAGCGCCGGACATTTGAGGTTTCTTTCATCAGGTTGAAAATTGAAATCAGCACCATCACAACAAGCATCAGAGGGCTGACCATCAGCAGCAGGTCAAAAATCGCGAAAAAGAACAAGATGATCCCGGGCAGCTCCGGAGTGTCAGATATGGGCAGCTGGCTGCCGATCAGGAAGGTAATGCCAACGATCAGCGAAACGAACAGGCAGAATCCATTCCACACCATTGGGATCAGGAACAATAAATTTACTTTTTTCATCGATATCTTTTCTCAATTCAAAGGTCTTTTTTCCGGATCTGTGCGAGCTGTTCCGCAAGCAGCCCCATCATGATCAGCAGCAGACCGGCTGTCATAGCCATCATGGAGACAGAACTGAGCCCGGACCCACGGAGGAGGAAGGGAATTGCCCACAGGATGCCGAAAAGGATCATTACACCGCCGATTGGCAGGAAAATGCGCATGGGATTGAAGACCATCACGATGTTGATGATCTGCAGCAACGTGTCCAGGGCTGTCATCGTATTGATGGTGGATTTTCCGCTTCTTCGCGGCGCAACTTCAATAGGAGCCTCTGTCACAAGGTGTTTCTGCTGTACGAAAATCAGCGGGAGCACTTCAGAAAAGGCCATCCCGTCCGGACAAAGCCGCAGGTAGCGCTTTGCGAGCTCCGTATCATAGAGTTTCATCCCGCTGTTCAGGTCACTGATCGGCAGATCGTCCACCAAACGTCCGGCAACAAAACGGATCACCTTTTTCCCGAGTGCACGGTAAAGCCCGCTGCCGCCGCCTGCGTCTGTGCTGCGGGCCCCAACAACCAGATCCGCATTGGTCTGCTGTTGTTTTTCCAGCAGCTTCAAAACATCTTCCAGCCGATGCTGACCGTCCGCATCCAGCGTAACCGAGAACCGGGTGCGGGAAAGCTGTATCCCGCTGATGAGTGCTCCTCCATATCCGCGGTTGACTTTGTGATGACAGACCTGCAGAAAGGAATGTTCAGCAGCCGCCTGATCCAGCATGGCGCCGGTCCCATCCTGCGAGCAGTCGTCTACAATGACCAGCTGTGAGCCGTATTGTTCACAGAAAGCGAGAAGCTCCGGCAGAAACTGCCGCAATGAAGACTCCTCGTTGTAAGCCGGGATCACCAAAGTCAAATCTGCGCTCTGCATGTTATCACTCCTTGCCTAAACCATTATATCACGCCAAAAAAATAAGAGTCACTTTTGACTGAAGAAATCCGCAAAAACCGGATTAAGGGGACTGACCCGCTGCGCGGGTCTGTCCTCGGTTCAACGAGTGTCGGAAAAAACCACAGCGATCCTCAGTCGCAGCAACTCTTTCCTCTCCCGGTGCTTATTCCCAAGAGGTCAGACCCCCGCGGGGGATCTGACCCCGTTTAAGCGACACCTTGCACCCGGTGTCTTCTGTCACGCATTGCCACGAAGCACAGGGGAACTGGCACCCATGCCGCGAAGCCGGCATAAGGGGCCTGTCACCGTGTGCGTCCCCGCGGGAGATGAGCTCCGCGTTTCTCCCCGCTATGGAGCGCACACCGGTGACATTCCCGCACATCACTGGGGACTGACCTGCGAAGCGGGTCTGTCCTCGAGTCAACGAGTGCCGGCCAAAACCACAGCGATCCTCAGTCGCGGCAACTCTTTCCTCTCCCGGTGCTTATTCCCAGGAGGTCAGACCCCCACAGGGGGATCTGGCCCCGTTTAAGTGGCACATTGCAGGATGCACCAGGGAGAAGATCCGTCACCTCTCACATTCTCCCACATCAACACAAAACGAAGCCTTTCTTCTACCTTCCTCATCCTTCATTCTTCATCCTTCCATCTTCATTCTTCATCCTTCCTTCTTCCTACATCCTCTTCATTCCACATTCCGAATTCCTCCTTGATCCTTGCCCCTTGTTCCTTGCTCCTACATCCTCTTCATTGTTAAAAACAGGCAGCCGAAATCCATCCGGATTCCGGCTATTTCTTCTTTCTTCTCTCTTATTTCTCAATCTTTTCCGGAATTTTGTTGTATTCGTATTCCGGCAGCAGCTCTTCCACCGTTGGCTCCAGTACCTTGTGTTCCGGCTCCAGGACGAATTGCTTATAAAACCTCTGGTAGTACTCTACCGCCCATTCGCCCGCTATCGGTACATCCCGGTCGTTCCGCGCCTTCCAGTATTTCCACCGGTACCGTGGGCCGCCTCTGTATCCGAACTCGACTTCCCGTATCTCCGGATAGTAGACCACCGATTGGTCGTCGATGAGCCCGTCCTCACTGATATATCCCTTCGGCAGAACAAACTCATCCAGCTCCGTATCATAGACCTTTTCCTCAACAGGGATGTTCTCGATACGCTGGATCGGTCCCGGCCAGCCCGGCACAAGTTGATCCTCCGGAATACGTTCCGGCGGATACGGATATGCAGGACGATATACATGCCCTTTCGGAATACGGTCATAGGTCTTCCGCACGTCTTTGGATGCTTCCCGCTCCATACGCTGTTCACGGGTGAGCCCGCCGTTCTCTTCATCTTCTTTTTCGATATAGCTGATCTGCGTGCGGATCATGCGGTCCACAACTTCCAGATGCTTCAGGTCCGCCTTTTCCACGATCCGCAGCATTTCCTTCTGTTCCGGGA
>Ga0310695_10008377_pt1 | contig 16015 bp, 16 predicted proteins | sample RumenRJG_04DNA_FD_203882 | JGI IMG/M metagenome (GOLD analysis project Ga0310695, IMG submission 203882) | Bovine rumen microbial communities from Lethbridge, Alberta, Canada - RJG_04 (v2) (version 2) | ecosystem: Host-associated > Mammals > Digestive system > Stomach > Rumen | place: Canada...
AAAAAACACCTTTGTGCCGACAAATTAAACAAAATGGCATTAACCGGGCGAAAGATAAAAGATTAATGCCCAATTACTTATAAAAACGCCCTCACTGAAGTAAGGGCGTTTTGTGGTACCTCCAGGAATAACCAAAGGCTTAACCCTTAACCTTTTACCTTTTGCCTGTGCCGACATTGTGCCGACATTCAGCCCGGCAACGCCTTATTTAAGGAAGTTACGCTCGTCCATTAGGATCTTTATAGTACGTTCTTTTTCGGCCAAAATCTGCTTCAGGTACTCGATCGTTTCTTTGTTGTTTGGCAGATTTTTCGAGCCGGCCACCTTTACCGGCTCACTGTCGAAAAAGTAACCCACAGGCACTTCGAGCACCGCGGCGATAGCTTCTATCGTCTTTGTGTTTGTTGTGCCCCGCCTAATTGCTGACTGAATGGTGGACTCGTCACGGCCAATGCGTCGCGCAAGCTCTCTAATAGTGATTTCTTTTGCTTCGCATAAATTACGGATTAACAGAAAATTAGCCATACTTAGTTCATTTTGTCGTTATTGTTAAACATTTTTTAACAGGAATTATTTACCTTATTCGGGTAAATAATTCTACCTTTGCAGGGTAAAATTACGCATTTTAAGTAAACTATGCAAGAAAATAGGGTAAAAAATTCCACAGCCGTGACACAGGCGAGGCTCGACGGCGAGAAACTTACCGCCTGGCTTAATAGTGTCCCACATGGTGACTACAAGCAAATTTTGGCCGCCATACTGGAGGCGTGCCTGGTACCAGTCACAACACTGGACAACTGGAGAAAAGGCAAGTGCCGTATCCCAGAGCTTCACAAAGCCAAAATTAACGAGATAGCGCAAAGGAACATATTTTAATAACCTATAGACTGGTGGTCGCCGCTGAAGGGCGAAAGAGCGACGGCCGCCAGTTCTGTATTAACTTAAATTTGTTATGAGAATTGTAATTTACAAGTTTGGGGCGTTTCCCAACCAGGTGGCGAAACTGGTGCACATCGCCCACCGCTGGATTCTGGCGGTACCGGCCGACGATAAGAAGAAGGCGGTAGTTCGCACCATGGACGGCGACGAACGCGTGGAGCTCTACAAGGTTACTAACAACGTCGAGGACAATAATTATAAATTCAGCCTTATACACTTCACCGACGTGCCAGGCTATGAGGATAAAGTCCCCGATATTATTTATAACACACTTTGCGACATATACCAAAATGACATAAAACAGACAGAAGTATGACCGACGAACAAAGAAAACATAAACGCAAAGTTTACGGACTTCGTTACAGAATGAAAAAGAAAGGCTATCATTTCGCTGGCCGTGATAATTGTTGCACCATCCCGGACGATGATAGCAACCGGTCGCCCCTCATGGAGAAAAGATCCAGGACCCTGGGCTTTAATATTCAATACAGCCTAATGCCGCTATTTACAAAAATGGGGGGGGTAGGTAGTCTTTTATCGGTTCTTTGCGTCGTTGTTTCTTTGTGCGAAAATGCAGTTACCAACCTTTAAACATATTTTGTTATGATAACCCCGCAAATGCTATACGAGGCCACAAACAACGGCCTCGATATTTTACTCTACTACTTCCCACAGGCGCGGGACTGTGCGGGCACAAAGAAGAAATTTAAAGCCCGCGACAGTGAGGACGACGCGTCGGCCATGCTCAGGCAAGGCAAGAACGGCGTGTGGAAGTTTATAGATTTCGGCGACGACGCACGCGAGCACGACCCGCTGGAAATGTGCCAGCAAATAGAAAATTTGCGCTTTTCGGAGGCGATCGTGAAGCTGGCCGGCCTTTTCAATGTTACCGATGAGCTTAACAGGAACGTGAACCGCCCGGAGTTCAGCGAGAGGGCGGCCAACCAGGACGAAGCGGAGGGAAAGCGTTATTTTGAGCTGTCCCAGAAGTTCACGCCCGACCACCTGGCCGTGATGGGCCCACGCGTTAAGCTGGAGCACATGAAGGCACTGCACTGGTACCTGGCCGACTGGGTGAGCTTGCCGGTTAAGAACCGTAAAATAAAGAAGAAGCACTCGACCCCCACTTATCCCATCTTTATGCGCGAGTGTTTGGTCGAGGAGGCACACGGCGACAAACCGGAAGTTAAATTTTATAAGATTTACGAGCCATTAAACCCCGATAAGCAGTGGCGATTTAGCTACACACCTGAAGGCGTGAAGCCGAAAGACTATATTAACGGCCTCACTGAGCTGCGTAAGGCATGGCGCGAAATGAACGACAGGGAGGAGGCAGAATGGGCCCGCGACCCAGTGAACGAGGGCAAGCCCTACAAGGAGAAGAAGCTGCCAGAGGCTTTTATTTGCAGCGGTGAGCGTGACGCTATTTGCGTCAAGTCGCTGGGCTACCACCCTATCTGGTTTAACTCAGAAACCTATAAGCTGAGCGACCGCGAGTACCGAGAAATTACCAATTACGTGGAAGTTCTCTACAATATCCCGGACATCGACGCAACCGGCAAGGCCAAAGGCACGGAGCTGGCCCTGCGTTTTCTCGACATCCACACCGTGTGGCTGCCTGAATGGCTGAGCAACTACAGGGACCGCCGCGGCAAACCTCGTAAGGACTTCAGGGACTGGATCGAGCTACGTAATGAGGGCCGCGACTTCAAGAACCTGATCGCGGTAGCATTGCCGGCGAAATTCTGGACGGAGAAGTTTAACGTAAAGAGCAAAACGAAGGAGTACGCCGTCGACGCTGTTTGCCTTCTCTATTTCCTTCGCCTTAACGGCTTTTATAAGCTCCATGACAGCATGGCCGGAACGTCCCAGTTTATACACATAACCGGCAACATAGTGCAGAATGTGGGCACGGCCGAAATACGCGAATTTGTACACACATGGAGCGAAGAAAACTATTTGCCGCGTGAGCTTCGTAACGTGCTCATGTACACCCCGCGCATGGGTGACGCTGTACTGGAGAATATGAAACAAATAGAATTAGACTTTACCAACCACACGGCCACCAGTCAAATATTTTTCTTTACCGGCTCCAGTATCGAGGTGACAGGGCGCGAGATCCTGGAACACCGAGGAACCAGCACAGGGCTGAACCACTATGTTTGGGACAAAAACGTATTACAGCACCGAGTTAAGCTCATGCCGGACATGTTTACAGTAACACGCGACGACAGCGGAGAAAAGCCGAAATTTGATATTAAAATAAATTCCACGGCCTCCAAGGTGTTCAGCTATATAATCAACACTTCACGCATTTACTGGCGGGAGGAGCTGGAAACAAGCCTGGAGTCCCTGAGTATCGACGAGGCAGAGGAATACCGCCGAGCCCATAAATTTGACATCGAGGGCCCGAACTTGACACCGGCACAGATCGAGGAGCAAAAGCAGAATTTATTAAATAAATTGTTCACGATAGGCTACACCCTCCACCGCTTCAAATCACCATCCAGGGCGTGGGCCCCCTATGCCATGGACAACAAGATCGACGACGAGGGGGAATGCAACGGACGCAGCGGCAAATCGCTTATTTTCGCGCTTATTAAGGAGTTTTTGAGCAGCGTGAAGCTGAGCGGCCGCAACCCCAAATTAATGGATAATAACCACTGGAATGAGCAAGTAACGCGCCACACCGACCTGCTGTTTATTGACGACTGCGACCGCTACCTTAATATAGGTTTATTCTATGACCTTATTACCAGCGAAATGACGGTAAACCCGAAATATTCCCAGTCCTATAACATACCGTTTAAGGACAGCCCAAAGCTGGCATTTTCTACAAATTACGTGCCTTATAACTTCGATCCATCGACCGACGCGCGCCTTCTTTATATGGTTTTCGGTGACTACTACCATATACAGACCGAAATAAACGACTATAACGAAACGCGCGGCGTGCGTGACGATTTCGGTAAGGATCTTTTCGGCCAGAGCTACACGGAACAGGAGTGGAACGAGGATATTAATTTTTTTCTCCAGTGCACGAAATTTTATTTAAGCCTGGCCGGTGAAAGTATTAAGTTGCTCCCGCCCATGGGCAACATCGTCAAACGCAAATACAAGGCCGACATGGGCGCGAACTTCGAGGACTGGGCAAACTACTATTTTGCTGAGAACTCCGGCAATATGGACCGCGAGATCGTGCGAGAGGACGCATTTAACGCCTACAAGATATTTGCCGGCGTTAATAAGATCACCATGCAGAAATTTACCAAGTCGCTGAAGGCTTTTGTGGCCCTTTGCCCCTACGTCGAGGAAATGAACCCCGCCGAGCTGTGTAACGCACCAGGCCGCCGCATTGTTAAGAAGGTGGACGGCGCGGCCAAAGACATGATTTATTTAAAGAAGGTGGCCGAGCCTCCCAAGCCAGCCGAGCCGAAACAGGCAGAATTATTCGACAGCAGCAACGACGGCGGCATGGGACCGAGCAACGACCCAGAGGCGTGCCCATTTTAATAAAATTGTACAATGCCGAAATATAGAATAATAAGCAAATACCCATGTTATCCGGGTGGCGGTTGTATTCCTTACACTGGCTATTTTGTTCAGGTGTTGAAAGAGGGGCTATTTAAATCCAGATGGGTAGATGTTAAGGGGTTCACCAAAAGAGAGAAAGCAGAAGAATTATTAAAACTACTACAATAACAACAAACTATGAAAAAAATTAATATTTTCGATACCGTTTTAAAAATTGTACTTATCGCCGTGGCCGTGGTGTGCCTTTTCATGATGTTTTTAGGCGGGGGGCTCAGGGACAAGAAGCCCGCCGCCTCCACCACGGCAAGCAGCGGCACCGCCGCCGATCCTGAAGCCCGGAGCACCGACACGCTGCCGGCGATCGACTGCGAGTGTTACCCGGATAGTGTGGTGGAGGATGGCTACGGCACATTTTACCACCATCCTGGCCAGGATCCTGAGTGGACTACGAGCAAATAAGGTATTTTTTAAGTAGAGCAATAAGGTAATTTTTTAAGGTAATAACGAAAGTTGTTTTAAGGTTGGGAGCCGGCGGCCGTCGATGGCTGGCGGCTCTTTTTTTGCCCTGCGGGGCCAGTCCTCCCCATACCCCACCCCCTTTTTTTACTCGAAATTATTGTAACTTTGTAACTACTGTCCGAGGAAAAGGAAAAGAATTGAAAAAGAAGAGGTTAGGAGTTACAAAAATGGTTACAAAATGCGGTTACAGAAAGTTACAAAAATTTTCGGGATTGTAACCGATGGCAAAAAGGGGGCGAAAACAGGTGCAGCGGGGCGACGGTTACAAACCGGAAAAGGGCGTTACAAATCGGCTGCAGTGGTTTGTAACGTTACAAAGTTACTAAGTTACAACAAGTTAAGAGTCGGTTACGAAGTTACGAAAATTTTGTAACGATATAGACCTCGCCCAGGAAAATGACAACAGGAATTATTTACCCTACTGGTATTTTTGCCCATTGTCCTGGCACCCAGAGGCAATGGTGGAAAACTTTTGAAGTGGTCACTGCTGAAGTATGGAATTATTTGCCTATCTTTGTGCGTTATTTCCCCACTTTTTGCTAAATGATCACGGCTAAAATACAGGTTGAGCCCTATATTGCTGAGTATATTATCGGTAAATATTACAGCCCGGACGATGGCGCGGTACACTTCCCGCCGTCGCTCGATATCTACGTTACTATTTACGACCTCATGGCACGCCGCCCGGCTTCAGCCGGAGCCGACACCGGGAACCTGTGTTTTTGCCTTCCTGATCGACGCGAGGCAAACAAGAAGTGCGGCAAGTCACCAGAGAATTATAACTATTTTTCGGAGAAGGCCGTCAAGATCCTGGAGAAGCGCATGCGGGTGATGTTGTGGGCTGAGTTCCACGACTTCATGGACGAGAACAAGCACCTGCGGGGCGTTAGGTTTATCGACAGCGTTTTTATTTTCATGCACCGTTATGACATTACAAGCATTTCGGAGGACGCTATGCTGAAGAACTACCAGCGGTGGCGTGACAGTTTGCGCCGCTCCAAGAAAAGATCCTACAAAAAGGCAAAAAAACAGCCCTAAAAATTACCTACTTTGTGGGCCGTTTTGTCCTTTTTTTGCGGTAAAAAGTGCCATAAAATGCTGAGTTATTGACTATCAAATATTTACACAATGAAATTAAAAGACGGTTCTAACTTGATTGTTTCGGGGGCTCATTCTTTGCGCGTCCTGAACGCTAAAAATATCGTTTCGCTGGGGGTGCTTCAGGGGAAAGCCTATATTTTGTCGCTCGACGATGGCACAGAGCTGAAGGCGGTACCGGGCTCGATCACACCCACCGACACGATGGAAGAAGGCAAATATATGAAGGTTATTGCCTTCAAGCTGGGACAAGTAAGCCCGGAACGCACCGCAATGCTGGAAGCCCTAAGAATGTTGCCACTTGTGGCTATCTATGTAGATGAACAGGGAAACACGAAGGTCGCGGGCGATATCGATTTCCCGCTTGTTTTCTCCTACACAATCACCGGCGGCCTGTATGAGTGCCAGCTAGAGGGTGACAATATCGCGCCAAACCCCTACCTTTGCCGAATGATTTACCGGCTTTAGTCCTTCTTCTGTCGTCGCCACTTTAGTAGTTTTGCGGTAAAAATAATAAAAGTGAAGCGACTACAGGAAATTTTTGCCGGCAACTGGGCCATAGCTCCAAAAGACTACGAGGCATTTTGCGCGCTGCTTATGCCTTGCATCATCCGTGGCAACCTGGACCAGGCCGAGGCACAGCTCAATAAATACGGCGTGAACATTTACGCCGCTTTTCCCACCAATATAGCCAACCGCTGGGAGCTCGACGACGACACACTGCCCGAAAACAGCGTGGCCGTTATCGTGCTCGAAGGCGTGCTGCTGAGCTGGGAAACTTACCGCCTGGAGAGAATGATCCAGGAAGTAGAGGAAAACCCCAAAATTTGCGGCGCGGTGCTGTGGATCAACGGCCCCGGCGGCATGGTGGCCCACGTCGATGTGGTGGCCTCCATGTTAAAGGCCATGACCAAGCCGGTGGCCACCTTCGTGGCCGGTACCATGGCAAGCGCGCATTTTTGGCTGGGCACCAGCGTGGACCGCACCTTCATTGCCTCACCACTGTGCGAGGTGGGCAGCGTGGGCGTGATGGTGACGTGGGCCAGCTTTAAGGAGTATTTTAAGAAGAACGGTATAGAGGTCCGCGACATTTACCCAGATACCGCCGACCTGAAGAACCACGAAACGCGAGCACTGGAAGAAGGCGACGAAGGGCCGATTAAGGAGCACCTCGAAGCCCTCCACAAGGCTTTTGCCAATGCCGTGGCCGATAACCTGGGAATTGACTACGACCCGGAGCTCCCGCTTTTCCGCGGCCAAATATTTACCGGCGACGAAGCCGTCAAGCTGGGATATATCGACCAGATGGGAACACTACAGGACGCGGTGGCCTGGGTGCTGGGACGATCCACCGCCCTGGAGATCGACAAATTAAGCGTTTGAATTATGAAAAAAACGCCTTATTTGGTCTAAAACGTAAGAAATAAGACCTATAAACAGGCCTTATTTTGATAAATAGCGAGTTATTAACATAGTTATAAACAATTAAATTCTTAATCGTATGCGATTTAATTTCAAATCATTTGCCGCCACTATCCTGGCGATTTTGGGCCTGAATGAGTGGGCCCTGAATGAGCAAGGCGTTAAGATCGTGACCGATGAGGAGCGCAAGAAGCTCAAAAGCATGGGCTTCTCCGACCAATTCCTTACCGGCTTCACCAACGCCCTGGCTAAGGACTTCAAGGAGGAGGCAGAGCCCAAGGCCAAGGCCGAGCCCGAGCCCGAAGGCGTGCAGCTTGCCACCCTCCGTGGCTTGCTGAGCCAGACCGCCACACAACTGGCACAGGCGCAGCAGGATCTTGCCAACCTTCAGGCGACCAACGCGACCGACAAGGCCGCCCTCGTCCAGAAAACTAAGGAAATTGCCAACCTTCAGGAGAAAGTTAAGACCCTGAGCGAAGCAGCCGAAAACGACCCAGGCAAGGGCGCACAGCACCAAGCTGGTTCACAAGCCCAGGCGTTTAATCTCGACGACGAGCAGCAGCTTGCCGGTATCGCCGGCGAAATGTACAGCATGGAGAGCGCGTACAACCAGCGCGCCCGCGCCGCCCTTCTGGCCCGCCGCGGTATCATGCTCACAGCTCCCGCCGCTTCGTCGACTGACTACTCACGCCTCCAGAACGACCTGGGAGCGTTTTACCGCATCCCATGGCAAGAGCGTTTACAGTCGCTTTTGTTCAACCTCCCAACCATCGAGTCGATCTTCCCGCTGGAAAGCGGCTACCAGGATCTTGCCACACTGGTAAACGTTTGGCTGGGTGAGTTCTCACAGGCCGACAACACCGCCAGCGACTTCGACAACGTGGTTAAAGGCGGCTACGAGTTCGACAACGAAACGCTGCGAATGTACAGCGTTATGTTTGCCCACAAGTTTACCAACCTCAAAGAGCTGGAGCGTACCTGGATCGGCTCGCTGAACCTGGAAGGCAGCCAGCCAATCAAATGGTCGTTTATTGAGTACCTGCTCAGTGAAACCGCCAAGAAGCTGCACAACGAGCGCGAGCAACGCCGCGTGAACGGTGTGCGTAAGGACCCCGACTTGAACCAACCCGGCAAGGCACTGGAGGCAGCCGACGGCCTATACGAGTTTATCCGTAAGAAGGTGGACGGCTTCGTTGACGTGAATAACGGTAACACCGTTTACCAGATCAAACCCTTCGTTTTGGGCGCGCTGAGCGTGGCCAATATCGGCGAGAAAATCTACCAGGCCACCAGCCAGATACCCGCCGAGATCCGCGACAGCGGCCAGCTGCGTCTTTACATGCCTTCACACATGATTGTGTGGTACCACAAGTACAACGAGGCACATTACGGCACCAACCAGGATTATAAGGCCGATATCATGTATGTGAAGGAGTACCCCAGCGTGCTGATTAAAGCCGTACCAAACGCCGACAACCACCACCGCCTCATCTGGACGCTGGAGGGAAATATCAAGACTTTCGAGCACCAGCCCGGCGAGATGACCCGCTTCTCTATCGAGCAACAGGATTGGACCCTGAAGGTATGGAGCAATTGGAAGGAGTCTATCTGGGCCCGCGCCGTCGGTTACAAGTACACCGACAAGAGCAAGATGGACGGCACCCGCCAGCTGATCTGGGTAAACGAGTACGACCGCCCCGACACCTTCTTTGTACAGGCTGAGCCCGACAAGAACCCCGACGCGACGCTGCACACCAGCATCGTGACCGCCAAGAACACCAGCACCCTGGCAATTACCGACATCAACAACGCCCAGGAGGGTAAAATTATCACCCTGAAGTGCGGCAGCGTTGACAAGGGCGTAACCATTGCCAAGTCTGGTAAATTCTCGCTCATTTCAGCGGCATGGAGCCCAGCCGAAGGCGACTGGATTAAGTTAATGAAGCGAAGCGACGGCAAGTTTATCGAGATCGCACGCGGCACAGCTGCGAGCGACGCTTACCAGTTTGCGGCCGACGACACCACGCCCAGCGTGGCCGGTGCAACGGTATTCGTTACCGGAACCAACACCCAGGCTACTGCGATCACCGCACTGGATGACGCGGTAGTGGGTGAGCTTTACACCATCTACGGAAATGGAAGCACCAACGCTTCGACTATTGCCAACAGCGGTAATTTTGTCCTCACCGCCGCCATGACGCTGAGCGAGGGCCACTTTATCAAGCTGGTGAAGGCCGAGGACAACAAGTTCTACGAGGTAGCCCGCGGCTGATCCTTCATATAAAGGGGCTGGCAAGCCTGGCCCCTTTTTCACTGTAAATTATTGTTGAATTAATAAATTTGGTTAATAATATGAGTTACATTAAAGCGAGCGTGACACGCCCAACCGGTAACCCCGGCAAAGGGATCCAGCCCCGCGACTTAATGGTAATTTACGACGTTGACGATATCGCCTATTTCCCTGAGCGTAACGACGCGGGCGTGGTGATTGAAGAAAATATCGTAATGAAACCAGGATGCTACGGCGTGGAGATCTACATGACCCCCGGAACCGTGGAAATTACCAGCGCGAGCGAAGGCGACCCCGACGCTGAAGGCTTCACCCCAAGCGTCAAGTTCAACCACCCTGGCAACAACCAGGCTATCCGCGAGTTTAAGGCCAACTATACCGGCCGCAACCTCATTGCCGCCGTGCGCTACTGTAGCGGCAAGCCTACCGACATGGTGGGCAGCCCCTGCAACCCTATGAGGCTCACCACCTCCTACACCGGCAACAATGAGCAGAACACCAACGAGATGACCCTCACCCAAGCGATGAAGGGCGACGACGTGGCTATCTACAACGGTACCCTGCCACTTGCTGAGCCAGTGGCCACCGTGGCCACCGGTGAGATTAAAATCAATTACGCCGGCGAAGGCCAGTACCAGCTCACCAGCGGCGAGGCAGCCATCAACGACGTGGACGGCGGCGCACATGGTGCCGTTATCACCCTCCTGGGATGTTCTGGCACCGCTCCCACCGTGGCGGCTAACAACGTGTTTATCCTCAAAGATGGCCGCGCCTGGACCGGCTCAGAGGGTGCACAGCTCACCCTGCGCTGCTTCAAGAAGGCAGCCACAGGCGAAGGCCAATATATTTGGATCGAGCAAAGCCGTTACGAACCTTAAAGGAAGTTTTCACCGTTACCATCCTTTACACTCCCCGGAAGAAGGCGACCGATTTTGGCCGCCTTCTTTGTCTTTTTGCGGTAATTACCGAAACGGTAATTTTGTATCGTGTTAATAAAACCGGTATTTTTCGACATGAAGGGCCGGACAAGTTAAATTTTTCCCGAAAAACTAACATAACGATAACCGTTATTTAAATTTTTGGGCTAAAACTAAAATTAAGATGATACAGGAAATTATCGACTATCTTAAAGGTCCGCGCCCATGGGCCGCCGGTGTGGCTCTATACCTGAAGCATGGCCGCAACCTTATGCTGCGTAAGACATTCATGCGCCGACCTGAAACCGCCGACCTGAGAGCCACCCTCGTGGAGGAACTGCGACAGCTGGCCGGACTGAGCACCGCCGAATTTAAAGCCCTCAAACGTGAGGCTGCAGCACCTAAGCCGGCCGAACCCGAGGAACCGGCGCGCAAAGATCCCGACGACGAGCTCATGGAGCTGGCCCACAGCCTGGGCGTTACGGTTGACGAACTTTTTACCGATGAATTTAGGGACCGCGTGCTCTACAGCGAAGAAAACGAGGACCGTATCTACGAGCTGGAGGAACAGCTCGAAGAAGCTGAAGAAAAATATAAGGCCATATCACAGCCAGTGGCTAAAATGATCCGTTTCCGTGAACGCTTCACGTTTTTGAATGAGCCCGACTGCCCCGACATCCTGAAGATTTTGGTGGCCGACATGTTTACCGCCCTGGGTAAATACAAGGAGGCACACGCCGCCCTTGTGGATCTGCCAGACGACGCCGACCTACAGAAAGCCGCCGACCTGGCCGAAAAGACCGTCGAGAACTACCTGGCTAACCGCGAAATTTGGGAAGAACTGGAGTATTACCGCGAGAACCGCGAGCTCCTGGGCAAGTGCGAGAAAGTTAAAGCCATGAAGGAGGCACAGGAACTGGAGAAGGCCAGCGACCTGGAATTGTCCCGGCTCATGAACAGCGCGGCCGCCAACACGTCGAAACAGAAGGCCAGGCTGAAGGAGGCACAGGCCGAAAAGAACCAGGAGAAGATCGAGGCGGCCACCGCCGCCCTGGCAACCTGGGAAGCCAAGAAAACGGCCGTAAAAGCTGAGCTGGAGAAACGAAAAAAAAATTAATTGCCCAACGCGATAAGGTGGCCGCCGACCTTCAGCGGTGGGCCACCATCAACCGCCGGTCCTCCCATCCGTGTGACAGGTCAGAGGTGGGCCGCTGGGTGTATGAGCTTCAAACCAGGCGCGACGCGCTCACTGAACAAATTAACCAGATAGATGAAATATATAGACGTGATAATTAACGACGACTGCCTGGAGGCTATTAAACAGCTTCCAGACAGCTGCGTCGACTGCATAATTACCGACCCGCCCTATTTCCTGGGCATGACACACAACGGCAAGAAGGGGAATTTTAAGGACCTAAGTATCTGTAAACCGTTTTACCGCGAGTTATTTAATGAGTTCAACCGCGTGAAGAAGCCGGAGGCCTGTATCTACTTTTTCACCGACTGGAGGGGCTACGCGTTTTATTACCCGCTTTTCGACGGCGTGCTGGGCGCGTCTAATATGCTGGTTTGGGATAAGCTGAGCGGGCCCGGCAACCATTACGCCTTCATTCATGAATTAATTTTATTTCATGTGGGTAAGGGCAAGAGTATAGGAGCCACCAACATTATATCGGGTATTAAGGCGTTTTCAAGCGGAGCGAAAACCACCGACGGCGAGAAGGTGCACCCCACACAGAAACCCGTCGCGCTCATTAAGAAGCTCATTACCGACAGCACGCTGGTGGGGGGGGGTGGTGCTCGACACCTTCGGAGGATCAGGCACCACGGCCGTGGCAGCCATCGAGAGCGGCCGCCACTTCGTGCTCATGGAACAGGACGAGGGCTATTATTTTAAGGCACTTAAACGGATCGAGGATGCACAACGAAGATATAATACCCGTTGAATTGTTCAGGCCCGACGAGGAACAGGCGGCCGACATCAAAAGGCTGGCCGCCCTGGGCTACACCCCTAAGAACATTGCCATCGCCCTGGGCCTGGACCGTGACGACATGCTGCTGTTTTTGCGCGATGCGGCCGTGCCTGGCACAGCGGTGGCCGTGCTCATGCTTCAGGCTATCACACAGACCAAGGCGGCCCCACAAGTCAAGCTGCACGAAGCGGCCGAAGCCGGCAACGTGGACGCTGTTAAACTGCTTCAGGACGTGCAGCGGCGTAACCAGTTTAATAACATGATCGAACAAATGGACGACGATGAGTTTACCCTCTACAACTGACATAAAGCCCGCCCGCTTCAACTTCGAGGACGTGAGCCTGGACCGTATCGAGAAGGTGCTGAGTACCGGCACGCTCGACGCGCTCCCGGAAGCTGAACGGCGTTATTACGACCTCATGGAAATGGTGAGGGGGCTAAGGGCGCGCGTGAAGATCAACGACAAACTGGTGACAAAAGCCGGTATTATCAGGCTGCTGAAGTCACAGCCCTACGGTCTTACCGACTACATGGCGCGCCGTGTATATACCGACGCGATAAATTTCTTCTGGGCTCAGGATGAGGTGCGCCCGCGCGCCTTTTCCAACCTTTACGCCGAACGCCTGGAGAACTGGGCCAACCTGCTATTTATACAGGGTAAGCCACGCGAGGCACTGCGATACATCAAGCTGGCCGCCGAGCTGCGGGGCTGCTTCGACGAACAGGCCCCGGAAATACCCGACGAGCTGCTTAACCAACAGCCGACTATCATCTACACCACCGACCGCCGCGACCTGGGCTTGCCGGCAACCAACCGCCGACAGGTGGAGAAACTTATCGACGCTATACCGGAGATCCCCGAACTGGTACGCGACAGCCTGAAGGAGGACGCCAATATTAGTAAATTCCAGCTTAAAAAACGCCTATTGCATGACATCGAAGAATTTAGCGAGGACACCCAGTGACGACATCGACGTGAAGTTTGGCCACACCCTCCAGGTGCTCACCGACTGGGTAGATACTACTATATTTGTGGCGATATGCGGGCGCGGTACAGCTAAATCGACAGTGATACAGGCGCGCCGCCTCTACCGCTGCGTCCACGATATGCCGGGCGGGGCCTTTGCCTTCGTGGCCAACACTTACAGCAACTTAACTAACAATATCATGCCGGCCGTACAAAACGGCCTTAAACTCATGGGCATGGTGGAGGACGTGCACTTCATCAAAGGGAAGCGGCCGCCCGATGCGTGGCGGCGACGCTGTAGCGTGATCGTTGACGATTACAAGAACGTTTACTCCTTCTTTAACGGCTGTGTCCTGTTTCTGGGATCGCTCGACAACCCCAGCCTCCTGGCCGGTAAATCGGTCATTCATATATTTTTCGACGAGGCCAAGTATGCCAAGGAGGCCAAGGTCAACCGCGCCATGCCCATATTGCGCGGCGACGCTATCACCTACGGCCGGTCCCACCTGTTTCTGGGTATCACTATCACCACCGACATGCCCGACATTAACGAGGGTGAGCACGACTGGTTCTTCAGGTACGCCAAGGAAATGGACCCCGACCGCGTGGAGCTGATCGTACAGGCGGCCAGCCTGAGAAATGATTTACTTATTAAGCTGGTGAACGAACAGCACAAGGCCAGCCCCGACACGGCCAAGGTGGCGAGGCTGAAGAAGCGGGTGGCCTGGTACGATCACGCCCTGCACAAGATGAGGAAGGGCCAGACGTTTTTTATTAATACCAGTTCACTGATTAATATAGAGATCTTAACGCCTGAGTATATCGAGCGACTTTATAACGGCACGCTCGAGCTGCACGAGTTTCTTAAATCGGTGCTGGGGCTGCGGCCTGGACTTCGTAAGGATCTGCGTTTTTATGTTCAGTTCAGTGAGCGGCACAAGTACACCGACGGCACGGCCAGCGGTGAGGCCGCCTACTTCTCCCGCGAGCTCCGGTACCTGGATAAGTCTAAGCCCATCGACGGCGGTATGGACTTCGGTAATATGCTGAGTTTGGTAATAGGACAGCCCGACGGTACACGCTACCGCGTCCACAAGAACTTCTACGAGATACCGCCGCGCTGGTTCAGGGAGCTGGCCGACCAGTTCCTGGACTTTTTCAAGTTCCACGAGCACCGAGTGCTCAACCTCTACTACGACCGCGCGGGTAATAACTACCAGCGACAGGGTGAGGATCACGCCGGGAAGATTAAGGACGCTATCGAGATCGACGCGGCCGGCCATCGTACCGGCTGGGTGGTCAACCTGATGAGCCGACACCAGGCCATAATAAAACAGGCGGCCGAGTACAGCTTCATGCAGGAACTGATGGGCGGCGACAACCAGGCACTGCCCACGCTCATGGTGGACGCGCTCAACTGTAGGGAAATGGTTAGCAGTATCGAGGGGGCCAAGGCCGAGGTCAAGTACCGCGCAAATGTTAAGGTAGTGGCCAAGGTGAAGCGGTCAGAGAAGCTGGAGCCCAAAAAATTGCCCATGTTCTCGACCAACTTCTCCGACGCGTTTAAGTACCTGATGATGCGGCGCAAGTGGCTGCAAGCCATGAAGGGCACGCCGCAAGTGCAGCCCGACTCCTTCGTGGACCAGTGGATGGCCAGCCGCAAAGGCAAAAAGCACTAATATTTTACTTAATTCATTTTGTTTTGACCCGCAAGGCTGTGAAGCCTGGCGGGCCTTTTCATGTAACTGGCATGTAACCGGCATGTAACTGAGCCACGCCGGTAAGTCACTCCCATGGTTACAGGTTACAAACCCGGGCGGCTCATATTTCACCCAGGCGGCGGGCGGTAATTATTTTCACGAACCTGAGCGGCTCCGATCCCCTCCGTGTGAACGTTTTTTTTATTTTTTTATTTGCCCTTTGATTTTTGCTTATTTACAGGCTTTTAACGCTTCGAGGCTCAAAATTTTGACCGCAAAAACGTGCATTTTTGGACGTTTTTTGGACGTTTTGAGCACCAAAATGAGCGTTTACCGCCACTTTTTTGGCAATTACCGCCACTTTTTGACCCCGAAAAAGCAATTTTACGCCATTTGGGTAATTTTCTTGCCCGAAAATTTGGCAAGTGAGAAAAAACACTTTACCTTTGCGCTTAATAATCCCCCTTAGATGAAAAAGGCTAAGGCTCGCCACCTCCAAGAGAGGTGGCTTATTTACCACCTAATTTATATAATCCTAAAATCCGCAACTATCATCCAATACACGATTAAGGGTAGATTTATGAGTCGTTAGTAGCAGCTTTCAGTAAAAAGCAACAGCACAACATCAATATGTAGCCACCATCCCCTTACCCCAC
>Ga0310695_10008378_pt1 | contig 16014 bp, 14 predicted proteins | sample RumenRJG_04DNA_FD_203882 | JGI IMG/M metagenome (GOLD analysis project Ga0310695, IMG submission 203882) | Bovine rumen microbial communities from Lethbridge, Alberta, Canada - RJG_04 (v2) (version 2) | ecosystem: Host-associated > Mammals > Digestive system > Stomach > Rumen | place: Canada...
TGTACAGTTTAAATATTAAGGTATATGGACATTAAAACTACAGCAACATATCCATACCCGATTTGGGGGTTGCCTGATAACTACAAGGGTGATAATCCATCTGGACAAAGAATTGGATTAGAGAAAAATGTCGAAGAAGATGTCTTTGTACTGGATTATGAGGTGACATCTCACAATGAAGGTATTGATAGGCTCATTTCAGAAGGCCTTGCCGCTTACCTATGCATTATACAATGTACATCGACATACTATACCCAAATAGAAAAATCGAAAAATTCTCGTTTTTCGGTCAAAATCCCTTGCTCAAAAGTTAACAAAAGATTTTCTGTTAAGGTTGAGATAGTCGCAATAGAGAAGATTGACAGTTGTGATTATTTGGATGTTGATGATTTCTATGAAGGTGTAGTTGATTACCAAAAAGGGGCAATGATTGCGATGGTGGATAAATTTGCTGTGTCATTAACACCTAGCGATGATATGGCCAACTTGAGCCGGTTCGTAAAATATGAGTTTGCAAATGTTCAAAAAGTCACAAATATCATTGACGATATTATATTGATTCAATTGCCATATTCATACGAAAATACCGGTAAAATCGTGCTTAATCAATGCTCCAATGTTTTTGAAGCGATTTTAGTACGCAATGCCTTAATTGAGGCAGTTTCCAGCTTACACTCACATTATGACGATGAAAGCAAAGAGTGGGTCTTTTATCTCAAACAATTTATCAACACTATGGTTTCAGATGGAGATTTGTCTGAATCTGAAGAATACGAATTTCCAATTAATGAAGTCTTACAAATTGTTGATAAGATACTACCAGATGTTATGCTAAATGCATTAAGTGATGTTAAGGATATAATCGAAAACAAAGGAACTGATTCATGAAGCAGATAATCTTTACACCAGAATTCGCAGAGAGATTAAGATATCATGTCGCAGACAATCTCCCTCATTATCTTGATCCCACTTTTAGTTGGAAAAAAGAAGCAGAGAAGTTCGATGGATTACACGAAACGGATATAGAGCACCCAGATTTATCTGGGATGCTTGCATATGCAGAATCTAAGACTTCTGCAGATGATTTCGAGGCAGGAAAGATTCTCTTTGAGGCATTCAAAGACCTTACTCCTATGCAAGCTGCTCTTAGCCATTTCTGGCAGTATCTTTCACACGTTGACTTATATGAATATATGAGGAAACGTTGGAACAAAGTTGATGAACAGGATTGTGACCCCAACTATATTGCTGAACACTGGTTTTATAAGCAAAATAGGAACTGGCTCGAGGGCCTTTATTGGTCTTTTAAGAATACTGTTCAAATCTCTGGAGACGGGACAATTGATTATACTTATACGAAGTTTTTGTTTAGAGAACAGAATCTGCGTAATAGAGGTATTATGCCATCGGCCACAGTTTTTAGAAATCCAGTGGCACTAAAAGGTGTTCTTCGTTTTTGCATAGAAGAAATTGAAAAGAAAGAACGAGGCGAAGATACTGTTTTTGACAAATATCTTGAATATAGGATTACAGCGCCTAGGGGTGTTGTTCAGTTGGTTAATAAACTAGCTGGTGTGATTGAGGCAGCTGCTTATACAAGTCAAGATTTCTATGACTTTTTGATGGCAAGCCGAGACATCATTAAGAGTCAAGGCGATCGCAAGAAAGAAAAAAAGGAGCGTGACCAACAGTTGGCGGCAGCTGGCATCGTTGTTACTACTAAGAAGAAATCCAAAAAGGATAAAAAAAACAAAAAGCGTAAAAGGAAATAACTATGGCTCAAAGACCAGATTTTTTGGAAGGTAAACAGCCAGTTACTTTTGTAGATCTCTTCGCTGGGGCTGGTGGTTTCAGCGAAGGGTTCTTGCAGGCTTGTGCCAATAATAAATACTTCGATTTTATCCTTGCAAGTGATATCAACACGAATTGTGAGCTAACGCACCGTGTCAGATATAATGAGCAATTGGGCTTGGATACGGAGTTTTTAACCGAGGATATTATGACAGATGAGTTTCTTACTCATTTGAAAGAGAAAATCGGGAATCGAGAGATTGATGTAATTACAGGTGGCCCAAGTTGTCAATCATTTAGTCTTGCTGGTAATCGAAAGAGATATGATAAAAGAGACAATCTGTTTCTTCATTATCTAAAAGTCATCAAGGCTCTACGTCCAAAATATTTTGTGATGGAGAATGTCTCTGGGTTACTAACGAAAGACAAGGGGCATTTCAAGGATGCTATCGCAAATGAAATACACTCAATTTATGATGTGCAGGAAGTTCCTGGCATGCTCAATTATCTTGAAGGGATGCTTAGCAGAGTAGAGGATGTATCTCCCTTTATAAAGAAGTGCTTTATGAGCAAAATAAAAATGGAGATTGCCGAAACTCAGGAAGAGGAATCTGTCCAACGAGATATTTTCTTTTATGAGCTTGACATACAGTTTAAACAACTTACCAGACTAATTGAGTATAAGGAGAGCAAGGCTGACTTTAATATCAACACTATTAGACGAGGACTAACTTTCCTCAAAGATTTCAAAAAAAGAAATGAGATTCGCGAAAAGCTGATTGAAGAAAAAGACAGATGCCGATTCAACAGAAACGATGCCTTCGATAGGACAATCGCCGATTTCCTTGTATCACTAGAGGATAAAACTATTGTTAATACCATCGAAAAGGCATTTAGGAATCAAACTGCCTTAGCTCAACACTCGAAAGAGGTGGATGCTCTGGTCGAAATGATAAAACTTTCGGCACTTACTCTGGATGAATGTTTTACGGCTCTTCACGAATATTCTGTAGCAGATAACACGGAAGAGGAATTTAATCGCCATATTCATGCAATCAGACTTTATCATTTTGATTCATATATCGAAGTTAATTCTTCTGATTATGGCGTTCCACAAAGCCGCGACAGGGTGCTTTTTATAGGAGCGCGAAATGATCAAACTGTCATTAGCAATATTCCTCCTACAGTTACCGAAAACGAGAAGGTGACTGTTTTCGAAGCTATTTATGATTTGGATTTCATTCACAATGGCGAAACTATAACCAGATATGAAAATATTAATCCAAATCCTGAGCATGAACATCTGGTAAGATTGCGTCGTGTCGATGGGGAATGTTGTGATGCTGAAGATTGCCATACCTATGCAGATTGGTCCAGATTGGGAAGACTTAATGAAAGATTCATCCTCAATGCTCCTTTCTATGTAAAAAAGAAAGAAGACATCGGGACCGAAAGAGTCTTTAGAAATCAGGAGCTTTATAATCATCAAATGAGCAATCAAAGTGAGAAGGTCAGAAATCGTCTCCAGATAATTGCAGAGCATGGTATTTATGATGATAATTGCAAGGCGGAACTTGTAGAAGCCGGGCTTGATTCTGAGAAACAAAATTATACAGTCCTTGACCCGAGAGACCAAGCTCCAACAGTTTGTACACTGCCTGACGATTTCATTCATTACAGTCGGCACAGTTCGATGACCGTAAGAGAGATGGCTCGCCTCCAGTCTTTTGACGATTCCTTTGTATTCCAAGGGAAACGAACAACGGGAGGTGATATGAGAAAGTTTGAGATACCACAATATACATTGGTAGGGAATGCTGTGCCTCCACTGATGGCGCGTGCTATAGGCAACGAAATTTTAAGAATGATAAATTAAAAAGAAATGAGATCCTTAGCTGCTTTCGAAATTAACAATATCAATTATCTCGAGAATCTTGGGCTGAAACATGCCGAGATACACTTCACTCTCAACATAATCAAGAAGGCTATGTTCGATGCTAACAAATCGATAAAAAACTTACTAAAAGAATCTGGACTCCATGATTTCGATAATCAGGAGTTCGGTATGGATCATAAGGTATTTATCGATACACACCTTTTGACGTTTTTATGTGATATTACTTCTGAGACTTCACTTTATCGAGCAGGCAGCAGGGGGGATGAACGAATGTGGTTTGGTGCAGATATATTTCCCTTGGTTCAGCCAGATGACATATATTCAATATTTGTTTTCAACCAGCAATTATATGCAGTTAACATTACGCGACTGAATATTGCAGATTGCCCTGAATGCACATTGGATAATCCTATTAAAACTATTGTTAATTCAATCAAGGCTACCATATAGCTTGGCCCTTTTTGTTTTAGCTTCGAATTATAAAAAACTCGTGACTTTAGAAATAATGCCACGAGTTTTATTTTATTCCAGAACAATTATCCAACAATTATCAGTTTTTTGTGCAATTTTGTAAATTAGGTGAAAAAAAATACTACTTTTGTAAAAAAATTAGATAATAATCGTTTCTATTAAAATATTATTCTTATCTTTGTGCCCAAATTTAATAATGATTTACTCAAGATACTATGATACCTGACAACATTATCAAAGAGCTTAATCAAGCGTTCCTGGAATTCACAAATTATTCCGATACTCTCTTGAAGAATATCGGAGACCGCACAAGTAATATTAAACCAGAGATTAGTGGGATTATTACGGAGAGAATACCTAAAATTCTTAGTGATGTATTTGATACTAATAAATACGAAATTACAGGATCTATTGGTAAAGGAAGACAAACAAAATGCCCATGGGTGGCAGTTATGGATAAGGAGATAACCGACACTACTCAAAAAGGTGTTTATATTGTTTTCCTGATGACAGCAAACTTAAGGGAAGTCTATATTACTATTGGTCAAGGTACAACTGTCGAAGGTATATTTGGGCGAAGGTTAAAAGGCAATGATATTCTTACTAGAAAAGAACAGATTCGTTCAATGCTAAACCTGAAGAACAAGTATCTTCAGGAAAATGATGATGTAGATGTAGCAGATAAACATTATAAAAAAAGCTTGATTTATTCTTGTCCTTGGGACCTGAGTACAACAGAAAACAAGTCTGAGATTCTGGAAGAGTACGAACGAGCATATCAAAAATATAAGAAACTGTCTTCTAATAATGGAACACCAGATCCGAGTGATAATGATGATCCATATCAGAAACTGATTGACGAGTTCAAGGAAATCCACGCTCGGAAACCTTTCAATGGTTATAAAGAACTCTATAAATGGAATTTGATTACCTTGTGCCATGAAAAATCGAACATCGAGATCGCTGGGATTATATCCAAGAATCATAGGAATTTGCTTTATACGTCCGATGCGTCATCTCTAAATAGGACAATATTAGCCACTGAAGATAGTAAAAGTAAATTCAGTGAAATCCTTGATCAATTGTTCGATGAAAGTAAAGATATTAAAGGTAGATTAGAGCAATATAAAAAATCTGTCAAGGATAGTTGGCCTCAGGAGACAAATCTTCCGGATGATAATCGTTCTGCATCAGTATTCCTTACATGCAAATACCCTCAAAAATACACATTTTGCATAAAACAACGTGTGTTTGAGCCGCTTTGCAAGTATCTGGAAGAAACGGAAGACCCGGGTTCAAACTTCTATCCCAAGTTTATGGAACTCATTCTGCCATTGGTGGAAAAGATTTCGGCAGATCAAGAATTGAAGGATATGATAGAAGAATCAACAAAAGGGTATCTGCAATCAGATCCTCTGACAGCTCAGACTATTATTTACACTTTATTACATCAAAAGAATGATCAAGACGACGAGAATGAAGAGGAACCGAGTCAAGTAAATGATACTCCTGATAACGTTCATAATGGCCAAGATAACAATAATATGATTAATCCTATCACGGCAAATAATATAATCTTCTACGGAGCTCCAGGTACTGGCAAATCCAACAAAATAGAACTGGTTATTAAAAAACTTGGTAGGGACAAGTTTATCAGAACCACGTTCCATCCTGATAGTGACTATTCAACCTTTGTGGGATGTTTCAAACCTGTGAAGGATAAAGACACGGGTAATATTACCTATGGTTTCATGCCTCAGGCTTTCATAAGAGCATACGTGAAAGCTTGGCAAAAACTACCTTCTGAACCAGTATATCTTATTATCGAAGAAATAAACCGTGGCAACTGCGCCCAGATCTTTGGAGACATTTTCCAGCTACTTGATCGACAGAAAGACGGAACATCTTCTTATGAAATTTTCCCAGATGCTGATCTGCAGGAATACCTTTCCACTACATTCATAGAAGATGGAATTAGAAATGATGCTCCTGAAGAAATAAAAAATGGCTCATCTATGAAGTTGCCCAATAATCTCTATATTTGGGCCACAATGAACACCAGTGACCAAAGTCTGTTCCCCATTGATTCGGCTTTCAAAAGACGTTGGAACTGGGAATATTCCCCAATTTCTAGAGGAATCGACAAAGATACTCACTTGCCTTTGTCGTGGAAGGTTGTTCTGAATGGCAATAAATATGACTGGTGGGAATTCTTGAAAGCTATCAATAACTGCATTGAGAAATCTACGCAAAGTGAGGACAAGAAACTCGGCTATTTCTTCGCTGTTCCTTCGGAGGAAGAAATAATATCTGCAAAGACTTTTCTTGGCAAGGTGATCTTCTACATCTGGAACGATGTTTTCAAGGATCTAGGTCCAGGAGTGAAACCATTTACATACAATAACACATATCATCGTTTCCATGAGTTCTTCTTGGATGACGGAAATCCGAATGAAAAAGAGCTTGAGGCTTTTATGAATGGACTAGAGCTCAAAGCCGAAAATAATACTGAACCAACCGAGGAATAATGAAACTCTTTGTAGAGGAGTGCTCATATACTGACCAACAATTGGGTTATCTTCCATCTTGGTGCCGCGAATTCTGCGCCCAACGTGGAAAGATAACTTATGTCGGCTATCTCTATAATGAAGAGATCAATGATTGCATCTTCTTTCTCCCGAAAGTTATCCTAAATACACAGGGGTTGATTTTCAACAGATATTCACCAAGCCAGTTGCTTGAAACAGAGTCTATTGAGAAAGAACAAATTGATTTCCTTTACAATCTTTCCTTATGGATCTATATGTCTATAGCATCTTATAATCGGAAAGTAAAAGACTCGAGCATCGTCAAAGAAGGTGCCTTTGCGAATATTAAGGTCGAAGGTAAAGCGACAAAAGGATCTTTTGTCGATGTTCTCCTTTCTCTTATTAAATTCAATAACGAGAATCAAAATTTTATTCTATTTACACTTCGAAACATACATCGTGGCTATAACAAGATCAATTGGAATAGGACAATCGGACATAATCAGCCCATTATTCAGAACAACATTCCAATTTACCTGAATCCAACTAATAAAAAGAAACAGATCAATTACGATGAGGAGTTGTTGGTCTATTTCTTTTCCATTCTGAATTATATCAATCAGGCATATAATTTCAGAACTCCTGTTAATCTGAATTTCAATCTGATCACAGGGACGCAGTTCAATGCCCTGTTGGACGGGTTGGGAGCCTTGAAGTTGCGTCAGATAAAATACAGGTATTTCTCAGACAAGACTTTACTCCTTTGGCAATTGTGTTATGATTTCTTTGTGAAAGCACAGAATATAAGGACTAGTAGTCAAGCACATGACTACTTGATTGTATCGTCTTATCAAAATGTCTTCGAGTCGATGATTGATGATCTGTTGGGAGACTCGAATGTCCCTGAAGAAATGGGAAAACATCAGCTGGACAATCATAGAGTAGATCATATTTATCCTGCAGAATCGCTTACCAGCTCAAATTATATCTATTACATTGGTGACAGCAAATATTATGGCATCAATGAAAAGATTGATTCACCTTCCATCAATAAGCAATATACTTATGCTCGGAATGTAATCCAGTATAATCTTGATTTATTCTATAAGCATCTTCAAAAAGATAGTAAGAAATGGAATCCTGGCAATCCCAAAGGTTGGATGCAATACAGAGATGAAGAAACGGAAGGTTATAATATTACTCCCAATTTCTTTATCAGTGCCAGACTCGATGAAAATGATCCGAGGGATGATCAATTCAAATATCCATTAGTCCATCTTCCAAATGAAGATCAACACATAAGTCATTTCCCCAATCGCCTCTTCGACAGAGACACGCTGTGGCTGTCTCGTTACAATATCAACTTCTTGTATGTAATTAAGCTTTATACAGGAAAGAACGAGTATGAAAGGGAGCATTTTAGGGATAATGCCAGAGAAGAATTCCGTAATAAGATATTAAAACTTGTCAATAAGAATTATAAATTCTACAGGCTTGTACCTGTTAATGGATTAACTGTTGACGAAGGTATTGAGAAGCATTTCCGGCTTCTTCTTGGCAAGGTTTTCAAGCCTTTTATAGATGAAGATACTCTTATTCTCTCGCTTTCCAAAGGTTGTAAATTGCGAAAAATAGAAAAGCAAATTCTGAAAACAGAAAATGATTTTGTCCTAAGTAAAATATCCGACTGTTTTAAACCGGTTAGGTATATACTTGGTCGGGATGCTATTTTCAATGAATCAGTAGCCCATGCTCCATCTGAAGAACCTTTAACGGTTGAAGAAAAAAATATAGCTATTCCATTGAAAGATCAGGTGTTAACTATTCAGAACCATTTTGTTTTGAATCAGAATGAAAGTGCTGTTTCTGGTATTGATGTGCAGCAAGATGTTCCAGAGGAAGAGAAGTATAGTATATTTTTGCCTTTGTGGAGTGTGCGTGCAGCATGTGGACATTTCGGGGAATATGATGAATCAGAAGAAGAGGGCTGGATAGATGTCTCTGAACTTGGTGTACGACCAAGCAAGAATATGTTTATTGTTCATGCTGTAGGAAAATCGATGGAGCCTAAGATTAACGATGGTGACCTTTGTATATTCGAATTGTATCAGGGAGGTAGTCGAGATGGTAAAATCGTACTAACACAATGTCTTGACAAGGATCTAGATTATCGTTGCACTTGGACTATAAAGAAGTACCACAGTGAAAAAAGAAGTACGGTCGGTGGATCCTGGACACATACAACGATTGTTCTGGAGTCCTTGAACCCAGATTTTGATAATATAGAGATCTCGCCATTTGATGCAGAAGAGCTCAAAACTATAGGTATTTTGGTAAAAGTTATAAAGAAAAAATAGAGAATATGAACATCCCACAATCGTACATCTCATACCTAAGAAGGTGTGGATTATCAGAGAGAACCATTGATAGATATAGCTATCAGGTTCCTACAAGAGACGAATTTATTGACGTCTTAATGAAATATACAGGTCGAAGAGATATGTATCAAGTTACGGACATTCCTAAACTCAAGACTTTAGTCTTTGCAGTTAGAGCATCTTCTTTCGACATTGTTGGTAACTATATGTATTCCTGTGGACTGAAGAAATATATACAATGGTTGGAAACACAGAGATAGAATTGCTAGTCAACTCAAGTCAGGGTTAGACCAGAAAGTGGTCAACTTTTGCTAGGGTTATATCAAATACCAATTAACTTTTTTAGGGGGTACGCTGCGGACTCTAGAAATAATTAATTCAGCTAACAAATAAAGATCTTGAAATGTATGGAATTTAGAACGTATGACAAAATCAATTGCAGTGAATTTGATTTAATTAGTGGAGATCTTGAGGTAAAACAAACAATGGCTTTAGGATTTCTTTTCTCAAAATCTGATCTTGCGCTTTCAGCTTTTCTTAAGTTAATAAAAATTTCTCCCCAATACGACAAAGGGATCATTGATTGTGAGGCTCAAAAGAAACAAACCTCCAATAATGGTAGAATTGATATTTTAATACGTTTATATAAAAATAATAAACCTGTTCTAGCAATAATCGTTGAAGCTAAAAGCGTTAGATCTGGAACTGGAGCTAATGCCGCTGGGCAACAAGTTTCAAACTACAATAATTTCAGTCAACTACAAGGATTTCAGAATATCTCTAGGGTAACTATAACCAGGAATCCTGCTATTTCAACTCTCAATGGGGTTATTTCTATTACATGGAGTCAGTTAATCTCTGCACTCTATAATTCTATTAAGCATAATCATCCAAATTCTATAATCAAATCTTTTATTCATTTTATTTTAAATATTGAAGGAAACATGAATTATTATGAAGAAGAAATATTGTCAATACCAGCTGGTATGACAATTAGTACAGTATTGCAAACTGGTATTTATGAGTGCCCAATTTCATATAACACTCATAAGAAATCCTTATATCTTGCTTTTAGATCATCAGGTAAAGGAAAGAATGGGGAAATGGATAAATTATTCAAATTAAAAGAAATATTTGAGTTAGATCTTAATGATCTAAGTGCTATTAATGTTATTGACAGGACATATCCTGGCTTTGCACAACGAATTTCAAATTATAAAAAACTATCGTATTATCCTGTTTCGAACAAAGTTCAAAAGCAAGTGTATTTGCTTGATTTGGTTGATTCTATTGATTTGAGCTTTCCTGTTAGACCAGTTGAAAACAACACGTCACCAATTTATTATTCTTTAAAGGATTTTATACAAAAAAGTGCAAATAGTAATATTGGTAAGATTGTTGTACAAAAGAACATAAGAATAGACGATAATGGTGTTTTATATATTTCGACCAACGGTAAAAAAATATATCACTTATTTTGTGGGGCAGGTAATAAACTATCTTCTTTTTCTACTAATGGTACTTTTCAATTGTATTGTAAAAAATACTCAATAAAAGTTCAGAGCGAGAAGAAATCTGTTCAACTCAAAAGTATTGATTTGGAATTTAAAAATGGCAAGTGGAATTTTTGGTATGTTTTCTAACACTATGTCTTAAAGATTCTCTGTGGCAGTGGTATAATGTGCCAACCATAACGGGAACGAATGTGCCACCCATAAAGAAATAAATACTTTGTCGGTAGAGTTTAGTTCTTCTCCATAGTCAGTTATTCAGCACCTTCAATCATCACCCACGTCATCTCCGTGATGAATATCCTGTGATCCTCTGCCGAATAAAGATTGATGCCCAATAGAACAACGAGCTCATCTACCTCATCATCTGAGAGTAGGTGAGTTTCTGTTTCCTGGTCTCTCCGTTTGCAGATAATCATCAATGAGCCTAAATCTTCTTCCGTCAGTTCATTGAACCTACATTCCCGATAGGGCACAAGCCCCCTGATCACGGATCTTGTCTTCCAATCTTTTGCATCGGTTATATCACGACGTATTACCCAATGATAGAACGACATCTTCGCTTCTACTATCGCCTTCGCCACCATCCAGACATTCCTGGAAAAACAGTTCTCTTCCATCTTTTTTCCGCAAAGGTACGCAAAATCCCATCTCCCTCCAAATCCCTTAACTCTTTCCAGGTTTTTTTAACGAATAATGCACCTCAAAAGATACATAGTATTTGAAGAAAAATGTTAGATATAACGTTCTCCGAAGGATTTCCGCCTCCTGCAGCTTGGCAAACCACCGCAGAGTTCTTTGCAATGCAATCAATTGCATTGCATATAAGAGTCAATTATAATGACATATTTAAAAATAATTCGCTTATTATTTGGGTGTTTTTATATAATTATTTATATTTGCGACGTTTTTATATTCACATTTTACAAAATATTACCATTATGAAAAAATTATTTTTATGTTTGATGTTTGCTCTGTTCGCATTGGTGGGAGCGTCTGCGATTACATCTGAGACTTGCAATATTGATTGCTCTGGAAATGGAATCATTGAAACAGAAGTCGATAATTTAAATTCTCATTACTTTGTAGGACTTCGGTTTGTTCAAGACTCTGTAGGAAATCATCAATATTTTTTGAAATTTAAGATTGAAAATGAAAAGCATGTTATTAGTCCTAATCGAGTTGCACTTATTAAATTTGGAAAAAAGACATCTCTTCCAATTATGGAACTTGTCGCTCTATATCAGGTTTCAGAAAATAAGAAAGTGAAATCTTGGGGATACAAGTTCATGAAAAATGCTGGAGGTATGATTTCAAATAGTAATGTGGCCGCTAATGGCGTTTCTATGATGGATGACGAGGATAAATACAATATTGAACCAACATCATATACATATTATTCTATTACAGATGATCAGCTTCGAATGTTAATCAATAATAAAATTGACGCGATAAGATTGGATACAAGTGATAAATTAATTGATATTACATCTGGTGCAGATAAAATAAGTTCAATCTTAAGTGATGCATTCGATGAAATCCGAAAGGTATTAACCAAAGATGTTTATAAGGACTTTGATGACTTGTCGAAAAAAAATGATGAAAACACCTATCGAAAAAAAACAGGAAGTAATAGTAATTAATTTTTACATCACCAGTGTCTCATTTAACGAGACACTGGTGACTTCTTCTGTTAGTAACTGCCAAAAGCTTAATTCTTTCAGAATTTCTGTTTTAATGAAATACAGTTGATTCAGTACGTGTATATTTATTCAGGCAAACGTCTACATTTTTAGGAAAAAACTGATAATATCACTCAAATGATACCGGCTGTAACACACCAAACAGTACCGACTGTAGCACACTAAATGATACCGTTCGTAGCACTCCAAATGATACCAGTCATTTTTGTAAAAATGCTATCTAGAACGCTCTCAGGAGGCTTTGCGCCTCCTGCCGCTTGGCAAACCACCGCAGTGTTTTTCATGGTGCTCAGCGCGGCTCGAAAGCGGTACTGTTTCATGTGCTACAAGCGGTACTGTTTGAGAGCTATGATCAAAAAAACCAGTTTAACGTGTCTACTGGTGGTAGGAAAAGACATTCGAATGTGCCACCCCCAAATAATCCCAAAATTACTTTTATCATTATTATTTTTCTCATTTCCTCCCTCTGCACCTCAATAGCGAAAGAAAATCGGGAAAAGATTTGGAGATGACGAAGAAATGCGCTATCTTTGTGCCCAAATATTTTTTATATCATGATAGGAAACGAATTAATTCCTAATCCGCAAGACTTAATTGTCTGCGTAAAAGTGGGTAAGGTTAAGCGTGAGAGTTTCTACGAGATGGCTCGTAAATATTGGGTTGTCAACTTAGAAAGAGCCTCCAGAGCCACTCATGTATTGGCGATAGTAAACGGCATCGTCAATACTGTCTATATTCCCGAAAAATGGATGCACTCGAAAGATCAAGGGAAAGAGCACAGATGTGAATTCATCGGCAAAGAAGATCCCACTTCCGAATACATCGGCAAATCCGTCGCTCATCTCTATGGGAAGAGCCAAAATCCCGTGAAATATATAAATATGTAATCATAGCAGATATGGATAATGATAAATCACAAACGAGCCAACAACAAGGGCAACAACAAAATAGAGAAGGTGGTCAAAATGAAACTCACATCCAACGATCAAAAGGACCATCAGGAAGTCCAGCCATCAAGAGATGAAGAATTGAATAAACGAAGAAAAGAATTACAGGATGAGTTACAGGGTTTTATGTATCAACAATCCAGTAAGTTTTCTTCTGTTTCTAGAACTCTCGTATTAGGTATCATTGGTACAATTTGGGTAATTACTTATACCGACAAGAAACTTTCTATACCAAATATCTGGCTCCTTGGCAGCATTCTGTCAGGGATTCTGTTCTTGTTGATAGATGTAAATCATTATTATTGGGATTCGATGAGTTACCACAAAGAAGCCTATAGATTGGACGAATATAAATCATTGGATGAATTTAATAAGAATCATGAACAGAAGATGGATGCTATAAACAAAAGAAGCCATAGATTCATTGTTGTGAAATTCTGGATTCTGATGTTGGCGGCAGTATTGTTCATAATTGGTATTATAAAGAAAACACTATTTTTAGACTATTACATCTTCGCCAATTGATATTATCTTTGACATCACTAGGCAATGTCTTCAGTAATTTGAAGTAATAAAGAAAAACTTATACAACTTAGTATTATGGAAGCTAAAACCTTATTATTATCAATAGAAAACGACCCAGTATTTGATAGTATATTAGGTTTGACATGGTATCCATGGGTCGGGGGGAATTATTCTTCTGCAAGGAGAAGAGTACTAATTGTAGGCGAAACGCATTATAACATAGGTGAGAAGGCAGAACAAGCCAATGAAATAACTATCGGTGACAAAGACACAACGCGACATGTTGTACGAGTATATCCTCTAACTCATTCGTATCATAATAAAATGTATGAGAATCTGCATCTCTGCTTATTCAAAACAAAAGAATTTGATAGAGAGAAAGTATGGTCAAATATTGCATTTTATAACTTTATCCAACGGCCTATGAACTATAACGGCAAACCATGGCAAAAAGAAAGGCCTAACGGAAATGAATACCAAAAGGGATGGGCAGTATTCATGGAAGTTGTTAAGATTCTTCGTCCGACAGATTGCTTATTTGTTGGTGTGACAGCTGCTAATATTTTCAATGATTGTGCAAAATTATATGGATGGAATTATAATGGTGTTCAAAAACAACAAGTAGAGAAATCCAGATGCGGTGCTCGCCATTTTTCCATATCAATTGATGGTTACAATTTAAATTGTATCGCGATTCAACATACTTCTCACCATTTTTCTTGGAATGCTTGGCATTCATATTTGATGAAAGCTAATAGTGAGATGATGGAGTTTTTAAATGAATTAAGTGTAAGGACATGAAACTCTACATCGCCAGCAGCTGGAGAAATGAGTATTATCCCGACGTGGTGAAGGCGCTGCGTGAGGCGGGATAAAGACCCTCTCAGTCCCCCTGCATAGGTATTCTGCCCCCTAGTTATTCCCTTCGGTCATGTCCAGGAGAAGCGGGGATAGAGGGGGTGCGGCAAGATGACTTGCTGGTCCGGACTTAATTCTTCCCCCTAAGCAGGGGGATTAGAGGGGGTCGTCAAGTGGTCGGACATCGCGGAGGACTATATGGAGTGGACTCCGGAGGAGTACAAGAGGCAGCTGAAGCATCCGAAGGCGGAGGCTCAGTTCAAGAATGACATCGAGGCGATGCGCAGCTGCGATGCCTGTGTGCTGGTCCTCCCCTGTGGACGTTCTGCCCACACCGAGGCTGGTCGGTTCGCTGGCGCGGGCAAGAAGGTCCTGGTGTATATACCCACTAAGCAGGAACCAGAGCTGATGTATCGGCTGTTTGATGGGGTCTGCACGTCGATGGCCGAGCTGATCTCCGCGATTAACAAATAAAAAACAAGCCGACCTTCACAGGGGGGCTTGCAACACATACAATTTGCTTTCACTAAATAAAAATGTGTGCAAAGATAACCATTTCCCCAACATATCCAAACATTTGATAAAAAAAGTGCTTTTTTCAATTTATCTTTGGAGATTTAGCTAATAATCGCTATCTTTGCGGACGTTTCAATAAAAACATATTTTTAGTGATAAATTTTTTTTAGCAGGCTCATTCGTGAGGACTAGCCTGCTTTTTTTATCGTTTTGTCATGAATTATTTTGAAAGCTCTTTGAGCAATCGCTCGGTCTTCTCCACATATCTATTCCATATCTGGGGATAAGCCTTTGCCAATTCCTTGTAGATGCCGAGGGCTTCTTCAGCGGATTTCTTGGCTTCGGCTTTGCGATCGGTTGCTGCTTGCAGTAGTGCTATATTCTCAAGCGTCGTGGCAACATTCCCGATGTATGCATCGCGATTGGTATTGGCGAGTTCGCGAAGGATCTTTAGTGACTCATCCAATTCCGTCTTTGCATAGCCATAGCGTTTGATGATTCTATGTAGGTCGCCTAAATTATTGAGGGTCTTGGCCACATCTGCGATGTATGCATCGCGATTGATCTTGGCGAGTTCACAATAAATTTTTAGCGCCTCGTCATATTCCTTCTCGGCGTCGTCTTTGCGATTGAGGTCATCATGCAGATTCGCTAAATTATTGAGGGTCTGTGCCACAAACCCGATATAAGCATCACGATTGATCTGGGCGAGCTCGCGACGGATCTTTAGAGCCTCGCTGTATTCCTCCTCCGCTACGGCATAGCAGGTGAGGTCGTGATGCAGGAGTCCTAAATTATTGAGGGTCTTGGCCACATCTGCGATGTATGCATCGCGATTGATCTTGGCGAGTTCACAATAAATTTTTAGCGCCTCGTCATATTCCTTCTC
>Ga0310695_10008381_pt1 | contig 16012 bp, 13 predicted proteins | sample RumenRJG_04DNA_FD_203882 | JGI IMG/M metagenome (GOLD analysis project Ga0310695, IMG submission 203882) | Bovine rumen microbial communities from Lethbridge, Alberta, Canada - RJG_04 (v2) (version 2) | ecosystem: Host-associated > Mammals > Digestive system > Stomach > Rumen | place: Canada...
AAAAGTATTTCAAATAATCGGTCCATCTTATCGTATGAAAGGCAAGGAGGACTTGTTTAAAGACGATTAACCAATATTGGTGAAACATATTTTCCCTTAATTGGCAAAAAATATATTGCTTTTATCATCATCTTGATGATATTATCTCTAATCAAAGATTTTGTTTGTAAATCGTACTCATAGGTGTTAATTCTTCTTAAATAACTCTGATAAATTTTTTGAAACGAATAATTAGAGTATGCTTCATCTAAAAAGTTTTCTTTAGTTAAAAGAACTAAATTCTGATTCTGCTCAAAATATTTATAATAAATATTTAATTTATTTTCTAAAAGACAATATAAAAGTAGAGGGTCCACTAATCTATAGTTCTTTTTTGATAATCTAGATAATTTGTGTATAGATAAACTATTTTGACCAGAAAGATCTAAAAGATATTGTTTTAAAAACCCATGAAATGATAATTTTCTCATATTTGATTAATACTATTATTCGTTTATATTTTTACACATTATTATTAAGTTGTATTAATAAAAAATAAAAAAGCGCAAGAGTAATCCTTGTGCTTATTTCACATCAGATGTCTTTATATACCCATTTTAATACAAAGAACCGATTTTTTAAAAGTGTAACCGATTTTTCGATACCGGAACCACTATTTAATAACGGTCATCTTCATCATACGGATCATCTTCATTTTCCATATAATCATAAACCATATAGTTGACAAGTCTTTTTCTAACTTCTTCTTCAGAAAGGTCGTCTACCAACTCTTTATACTTCTTTCTTATTTCTCCAGCTTTTTTGTCATATTCTCTTTCTTTTTCATCCAAATGTTCATAATAACGATTCCTTTCATCAATTGCTTCTTGGGCTTCATCTGGAAATATAGAAAAATAGACCGCCATTTTATGTTTACAAATTGTTGATTTGCCAGCGGCATGAGGACAAGTACAAGTAGATTTTCTAGGGTGGTTTATATTTAAATGAACATGATAATTTTTTGTTCCTTCTACTTCGGCCTCATACTCATATTCATTTATTTTGTTTATTGATTTAACTCTATTGTTTTCGAAGTATTCTAAGCCTCTCCAGTAAGAGCTATAACTACACATTTCTCTCATTCCCATTATTGAATAATCTCCCAATACCCTGTTTTTCTCGATTCCATTCTCTTTAATATATCTTTTTTCATCAAACCTTCTATGTGCCTATAAATAGTAGGCTCAGATTTGCCTATTTTTTTAGATAATTCTGGAATAGTAATGTATTTGTTTTTTCTAATTTCACCTAGTATTGTTTTATCCAAATCGTTTATCTTATCATTTATCTTATCATTTATCTTATCATTTAGAAAATTAGGATTTCTTAAAAATGTAAACGTGAAGCCAAATTCGTCGTTCTTATATTCGTAATCAACATTATTCTTAATACACAAAGTAAAAGTTCTATCGAACCCGGTTCCAAATGCATCAATATATCCACACTTATAAAGGACTGATGCTATTAAAATATTCCGAATTTTGCTTCCAATTTCTGATGAAGCAAATTTCATTGGATCTAAATTTTTATAAATTGATCCAGGATTATAAATGTTAATAGATGATTTAAAAATAACAATTTGATTGAAGTCGCCTTTAACATCATATTTGCTATGAGCAAAACTATTAACCACTATCTCTCTAATGGCGTTTAATGGAATCTCGGGCGTTTCAACTCTTTGTATGCCAATAATATCCGATTTGTAAGAAATATGATTTTGAATATAAGAAGTTGCTTCCTTAATACACTCAAATATATTTCCTCTAAATTCTTTTATTTCGCCAAACTCTGTCCTTGTATCTGTTGGATAATTAGCCTCTTTTAGCACAATTGGTTTTCCGTTTCCAAACAAATAGTAACCAGCTGTTTTTATTCTTCCGTTTTCATCAACTAAATCCAGTTTAGTCAAAGCCTCACGAACATTTCTATACACATAATTCAGCCTGCCTTTGTCATTCGCAGTTCTAATAACATCGATAAGAAGTTCTTCATCAATATCATCAAAAGAATAGTTAGTAGGTTTATCTTCCCAACGAGAATAATTGTCCTCTCTTTCTTCGAAGTATTTTTGAAGTTGATTATTACTCATAGGAATATCGCCATCGTCTACACGATAATAATAGCGACCATAAGCCGAGTATGGAGTGTCGTCGCCTTCAACGTAAACTCTAATGACATCAACATTTTCGTATTTTATAATCTCTACTTCTAGTTCAATCGGAAGAGGTTTTAAATTTGTTCTAATTTCATTAGAAATATCAGAAAGTGTTTTCTTTGAAATATCAAATCTATAAGGCTTTTTTTCTGGAGTGATGCCAAAGAATAATTCGCCTTTATTATTCTTATTCAGCATTGAGCTGAGTGAAATAACTCCTTCTTTCAATTGAGCCAAAGATTTTTTGTATTCAATAAGCGTGTTTTCATCTTTCATATAATCTCGCTCCTCTTCGAATTTATCTTATCATTTATCTTATCATTTATCAATAATTATTTTATATAAAAGTGTAATTATAAATTGTCTTAATGTAATGACGTTAATAGTAAATTGCGACGAGTGAACTGACATTACACTTTGTGTAGAGTCAAAATAATTAAAACTATGCTTTAATAACTTATCTTAGTTTAAATGTTATTGCTCTTTTGGATCGCTATTTTTGAATAAAGCCAAAATAACCAATAACGCAACCAGAAAAAGGCAAATAATAATAGCTTCGGTAATCCAGAATGCTTTTATGCCGAAAGCAGGCTTACACATAAACACAATGCAATTTATTAGATTAAACGTTATAAATATTAGTGTGCAAATCTTGCCGCCAAAACTAATTTTAGATTCAAAGAAATATAATAAGCTCGGCATGATTAATGTGACTAATAATAATGTAAAAGCGCTAATGCCTGCTCCATTAACAAATATGCTTTCACCACATGTTAGTCCAAAAGCTAAGCCGACAACAATGACAAGTAATGCGTTAATTACTAAAAATAGAATTTTCTTTTTCATGATTCTATCCTCCTATTTAGGCAATTCAGGTGGAAATAAAGAAGCAAATTCCGAAAATGTATCAGCGTTTGCCCAAGCAGGTGTTCCTTGCTTCCATAAAAGAGTCTCTTTTGTAATTTGACCAGAACTAATCATTTCACGTATTTTTGATGTCTCAAAAGGTCCTACAGCTTTTCCATCAATAACTACATGGAAGGTAACTGTTGGAATGGTTGGAGGGACATTGCCAGCAGCATTCATTGCTTGATCAAGATTTCCACCTATATTCTTCGCAACAGCACCGCCAACAGCAAGACCTGCCATTAATGAAATGGGATTAAAACCAGGACCACCGCCTTCTTTTCCATCGCCGATATCGATTCTTCCGGCTCCATTCTCACCCATTTTTCCAAGCGCTTTTGCACTTTCAATGCCAACTTCTCCTTTAACTTCAGTTTCATAAGCACCAAGATTAGTTTGTTTTGTAGCCATATGTTGTGCATATTGGCCTTCTTCTCTTTGGATTCTGAGTTGTTCTTCATAGTGAGCAATATTAATCTCTGCTTCACGAGTTTTCATCTCTTTTGTTATATGTTTTAGTTCTTGATATGATTCACTATCTTTATCGATTTCAATTGAACTAATATCTAAGCCTGCAACTGTAACACCAAAATTTTCTAAAAGTCTATCTTTAACTTTCAACTCTGCCTTTTCGTTAATTAGATCAATTTTTGATTCAATTGCGACTACAGGAATATCATTTTCAGCTGGTGCTTGTGTTACAGCATCTTTGATATATCTATTTAGCGCATCAGTTACTTGTGATTTAAACTTTTCTAAATCAAAAGTAGCTAATTGATGCATTTTAACAAAACGCTTATAATCCTCGATTTTAAATGTAAGTGTCCCTCTAACAGCCACAGGAACTTGGAAATCAGGAAAACGTGGATCTATTACATCGAAATACGGAACACCAAATTTGATTTGAACAGCTTCTGCAGTGTTGATGAAGAACACCTCAGCCTGAAATGGCGTATCGCTTTCATACCACAATCCTATGATTTTACTGAGAACCGGGAAGTTTTTAGTTTTTATAGTCTCATCATGAGGCCCAACAATATAGTCTTCGTTTTCACCATCTTTTTGTTTATAAACAAAGACAGCAACTTCTCCACTTTTGACCCTTAAAACAGAATTAGTTTTGATTGCTGTTTCGCGTTTTAATTTTCCTTCGTCATATTTGTCAGGATGCCACTTCCAAATCAAATAATTCTCTTGATCACAGCGAATGACATCAGACATTCCTCCTTTATGTTCTTTTTTAAATATGCTCATAAAATGAACCTCCTTTATTTATTATTTTTCTTTTTTTCTTTTTCAATTTTTTCTTGCTCAATTTCTTTATTAGTTTTTTTACGTCTAAGGCCAAATATAAGTCCTAATATTCCACCAGCAAGTAAAACTAATCCAATAGCACCAATAGCAGTATTATCTTTGCTAAAAGCAGATACAATAACTAATCCTGCAGTAATTAAAACAGCTCCTCCAATAATTAAGATCCATTTTAATCTTAAAGCTTCTTTACTGTCTTTATGTACTTTTTGATATATTAATTCAATCTGTGCTAAATCCTTTTTATCATCAAACATTATCTTTGCTTTTTCGTAACAAGAATCAATCTTTGCAAGCCATGCAGATGCAACATTATCTTTTCTTTTATTTGTTGCATAATATTTTGCGTCGAAAGATGCAGAAGCTAAAAGCATAAACTCAAAAATGTCTTCTCTAGTATTAGAAATTGGATATCCTTTTATTAATTCAATTTTCTTATCTATATCATCTATTTTTTCTAATTTATCAAAAAAAGATTGAACTGTTTTATTAGCTTCCCTACCCCTAATTTCATTACCGCATGATGAACATCTAACAGCGTCATAAGGCAATATTTCTCCACAATAAGGACATTTAAAAACTTTGCCATCTTTTATTTCTTTTTCTATTTTATTAATTGCAGGTGTATCAGCTATAACTTTGGCGCCACAACCATCGCAAAATTTTGCGTCATCTGATAATTTCTTTCCACAATTTGAACAATACACTATTAATATCCTCTAGATAATATTAATTGTTTCGCAAATATCACAAATATCACAATCAAGATATTCACAAATTCTCAATAAAACCGATAAAGCAACTTCTTCATTTCTTCTAAGTTTGGTCATAGTACCTGTTGCTATATTTAAATCCTTTCTTAAATCAGCAGGAGCTATTCCTTTTTCAATAAGTAAAACCCACAACTTTTTATAACTTATAGTTTTTTTGCTTTTCATAATTAGATTTTATTTCTTTGAATGTCAATATGTCAATAAAATTTAGCAAGTTTATAAGAAAAATTCGCAACATCTTGCGATTATTTGCATTAAATTTTCTTGTAAATACACTTAGAACGATCGATTTTTTTCTAATAATTTTAATTCGATTTGCACATTTTAGACATTTTTATTAACTTCAATTTGCACTTTTTTGGAATATATTTGCGATACATCAATCAGTCACAAAAATTAACTCTGTTTGTAATCCGATACATAATTTTTAATAATAAATAGTATTATCGGAATCGCTAAATACATTGGATGCGGGATTCATTAACTAATATATAAATCAACCTTCTTGAGTAAAAAGTCTATAACATTTATATGAGTGATACCATCGCGTGACATATCTATTTGATCTAAAGATATAACGTATTTTGGCGATCCATCTTTAATAGGACTAAAAGCGCCAAATTCTCTATCTATAGTTTCCTGCTGTTCCATTGTTAATGCTACTTGAATAAAACATTTTTTACCATCTTTAGAAGCCACAAAATCAACTTCGCCTTTATATGTCTTACCAACAAAAACTTCGTAATCTCTAGATAAAAGTTCGAGTAAAATAACATTTTCTAGAAATTTTCCCCTATCATAATTATTACCATTTGAGCATATATATCTCATGCCATTATCAATTGCGTAATATTTTGGATTGGATTTAAGTACAGCTTTACCGGCGATGTTATATCTATAAATTGGTTTGATTAGAAAGCTCATCTCCATCTTTTCTAAATAATTATAGATAGAGCTCAAGGCGCAGTATTCTTTGCCGCCATTATCAGTTTTTAAATAGTTATATATTCTTTCAGGATTAAAATCACATCCAGCATTTAACAGCACATATTTTGCAATTTTAACAAATTTATTCTTCTCAATTTCCGAATCTCTAACAAAAATATCTTTTTGACAAATATTTTCAAATAATTCATTTAAATAATCTCTTTCGGCTTTTTCATTATTTATTTCTAATCTTAAAGGGTATCCGCCTAAACGAAGATAATTATTAAAATCAATCTCATTAAGATGATTTAACTTTAAATATTCATTTGATTCAGAAAAAGTAAATGGGTAAATGTTAAATTCGATAATCCTGCCGGTTAGTAAAGTTGAAATCTCAGTAGATAACATTTTTGAATTAGAACCAGTAATAAAAATAGAACAATCAAAAGAGACTCTAAACGAATTAATGGCTTTTTCGAAAGAAGCAACATGCTGTATTTCATCAAAAAACAAATATTGTTTGCCGTTTCCTTTTCTTTTTAAAACATAGTCGTTTAGTTTTTTATAATCATCGATTTCATCGTATTTCAAATCTTCAAAATTTATATAGATGATATCTTTATCTTTTATGCCTGATTCTTTTAGTTCATGAATGATTAATTCAATAACTTTTGATTTTCCAGCTCTTCTTGAACCAGTCAATATTTTAACAACATCCGCATTATAAAAAGGGCGTATTCTTGATAAACAGTTTTCTCTTTTTAATATCATATTAAATGCCTCGACTTAATTATTACATTATCTTGGAAAAATTACAAATATTTTAAGTTTTTCTAAGTTTTATTTTTTGTTTGTAAACGAAAAAACAGAATTATATTGATATTCTAGTTTGCATTTACCTTGAGATACATATCAACAATAATCAACAAAAAAGCCTGAAATTAATCAGGCAATCTATTGACATTGGTGCCCGGGGTCGGACTCGAACCGACATGGCTGTTAGCCGATGGATTTTGAGTCCATTGCGTCTACCAATTTCACCACTCGGGCAGTGGAAATATTATATTACTAATATGATATTAAGATAAAGACTTAATTTGATTGTTCTCTCCACTTTGGAACTAATGAATATCCATACTTTTTTTGATTCTTAAACGTGATTATTAAAGTTTGTATAGCGGATAAAGTCTCAGCGATAACAATAGATAACCAAATCCCATCCACTCCCATAAGCAACGGAAGAGTCATGACTGCAACAACTTGATATACTAAAGTTCTACAAATAGAAATAATAGCGGATATAATCCCATTATTAAGCGCAGTAAATAAAGCACTACCAAACATAGAAAATCCTGCAACAAAATAACAGATAGAATAAATCATCATCGCTCTAGTTGATAAATCTAATAATTCTGGGTAGTTATTAGCGAATATCATTGATAATGGTCTAGCTAAGACAATTGATAAAGTCGTCATCAATATCCCAGAAACTGCGACTATATCAAAACTCCGTTTAATTACATTAGATAATTCAGGTTTATTTTTTGCCCCAAAGTTATAGGCAATAACAGGAGATATCCCCATGGAAAATCCCGAATAAACAGAGAAAAATATAAAGCAAACATATCCGATAATGCCATACGCTGAAACACCAACTTCGCCAATATATTTTAATAACTGCATATTAAATAATATGGAGATAAGACTACTAGAGACATTACCAACAAATTCACTACTTCCGTTAGTGATGCTTTTAAAAATGTCTTTGATATCAAATTTAGCTTTCCCTAATCTAATTAAATTCTTCTTTCTAAAAAAGAAATATAACATTGGTCCAGCAGTAGAAATAAACATCCCTGCTAAAGAGGCAAATGCCGCTCCAGCAGAGCCGAATCCACATAAGCCAACTAAAATATAATCTAAAAGCATATTCACTAATCCAGAAGATAAAGAAAAGACAAAGCCAAGAGAGCTAGTTTCATTAACTGAAAAGAAACAGTGAAAATAACCCTGCATCATAAACAAAACCACACCTGCCATCATAATGCGACCATAAATTTCCGCATTATCAATCATCTCTTTAGAAGTGTTAATTGAGTTAATTCCTGCAAACCCTTGAGCAATTGGTCGAATAGTAAAAAAGAAAATTAATCCAAAGACTAATCCAGAAATAAGAGTGGTATATGTAATTAAAGAAAAAGTTTTGTTAGCTTTTTCTATTTTCTTTTCTCCAAGATATTTAGATACTAAGGCCGCTCCACCGGCTCCAAACATAAAGCCAACACAAGCCACAATCATAATAATTGGGAAAATTAAATTAACTCCCGCAAAAGCACTACTAGAAGCATAATTAGATAAAAAGAAGCCGTCCACTATCCAATATATTGAAGTGATAAACATCATTAAAATTGGAGAGATAGTAAACCTCAATATTTTTTTATATGTGAAATGATCAGATAAATGAATTTTTGTCATATTTAATAAGAAAACGGTTTATAACCGTATTATTTGGTGTGGCTAAGAGGACTTGAACCTCCATGAATTACTTCACTAGCGTCTGAAACTAGCGCGTCTACCAATTCCGCCATAGCCACATATTAATTACAATATGGAAACGTTTCTTTTCTTATTTTCTTCCTCCTGAACTTTCATATAGTTCACTTTGTGATATTTAGTGTATGGCAAAGAATCGACAAACTCAATCTCTTTAGGAATAGCCCAAGAGATTAATCTTCTTTGACATTCTGCAACAATTCTTTCTTTGTTTTTGTTTTTAGCAACAATTACTGCTTTAGTTGCGTTAATTAATTTCTCATCAGGGATTTGAATCACACAAACAGCACTAATTCCTGACATTGAAGAAATAACTGCCTCAATCTCGCTAGGGAAAACAGCTACTCCGGAAACTTTAATCACTCTTTTTTTACGAGCTTTAAAATATAGGAAACCATCACTATCGATATAGCCAACATCGCCAGTTTTTAAATAACCATCTTTAGTGTAGACAGTTTTAGAAGATTCTTCATCTTTAAAGTAACCAAGCATGTTGTTATCGCTTTTAATAGCGATCTCTCCAATTTCTCCTGGTTTTAAAGTTTTATTATTATCATCTAAAATATGAAAACTAACTCCCGATATTGGATAACCAATAGAGCCATATTTATGATGCCTATGAGTATTTACACAGCACACTGCTAATGCTTCAGTTAAGCCATATCCTTCAAATAAACGACACTTAGATTTTCTTTTAATCATTGTCGCATCAAAAGCTTCTTTAATCGCACTATTTAAACTATCTCCACCAGAGAAGCAACTACCAAGCATTTTTAAATGTTTGTTCTTTGTAAATGATTTATCATTTAATAATGCTTTAAAGACTGTCGGGACCCCACATATACAAATTGCGTTTTTGCATTTATTCATCATTTTGCTAACCATTTTACTAGAGAATTTAGGAATAAGTACCACACCAAAAGAATTAGCAAGTGGGGCGTGCATGGTCATACATAAGCCAAAGCCGTGGAAGCTAGGAAGAACAGATATCAAAGATTTAGCAATAAATTCACTAGGGGTCATGCACATAATTTCAGGAATTCGACTCGCGGTGAAATTAAAACTGCGTGAGCTTAGACAAATAGTCTTACTTTCTCCAGTTGTTGAAGCACTATGAAGAAGAACACTAGTTTCTTCTTTTAAAATTGGAACTTCAGTTCCGTCAATTTTGATACGTTTTAAATCGTCATAGAAGAAAAATTTCTTTTCTTTTCTTAGCATTTTAGTAGCCCAGGAGTTTCTTATCTTATAGGCACGTTTTTGATAATGAGGTAAAAAGCTTTCAGCCTGGCACACAACTATATGTCCATTAAATTTTCGATATTGGATTAATTCGTTATAGACTTTTTGATCGAATAAAAAGGCGAGCTTGCTATCTGCGTCATCATAATATTTTTGCATCACTTCACAAGGTGAATTAGGGTGCACCATATTAGCGATCGCCCCAATTTTATTAATCGCATAAAATAAAATGATAGTTTGTGGAATATTAGGTAAAGACACCAAAACAGTTTCACCTTTTTTGATTAAGAATTGGTTTTGAAGTATCGCTGCCATTTCATCAATTTTTTCTAATAGCTTAGCAAAAGATATTTTACTATTAAAATAGTAAATCGCGGTTTCTTTAGGGGCTTTTTCTGCTCCTAGTTTATATGCTTGATATAAAGTTACATCTTCTAGCATATTAGATAAATACTCCTATTAACATAAATATACCAGTAAATATCACTTCGTGAGCAATATAAATAATTAAGGTGTGTCTCCCTAATAAGCAAATTGGTTTTTCCCAATTTCCTTTTTTAGAAATAATACTTTTTTTATCTTTATAGAAATATCTAGCAAATATCACTCCTAAGAATAAGAAGATGATATATGGGAATAAAGGTAGATAATCACCCACATATCCTTTTTTAATCGGATTAAATGGACAATATAAAATAGAAGTTAAAGGATTATAAGATCCCTCATTATATGCGTTATATGTCATAGTGATTAATACATAGAATAGGATTAATAAACCCACTACAAAGAATAAATCTTTAGTCTTTAACTTTTGACATAAAGCGTATAGCAAAATAGATAATGCAATAACACCTAAGATATTGATATCTATGATGACCACTCTTGAACCAAATAAAGTTGTTAACTGTAAGATATGTGTTCCTAAAGTGACAAATAAAGATAACCCTAATAACAACATTCCTCTTTTATAGTTATTTCTAGATAAATGACATGATATCCCGCATGTAAACATAAATAGGAATAGGACTATTTGTCTAATTATAATTCTTGCTTCACTATTCCAGTACCAAGTTAAAGCCCCACTGCTATATTTAAAACAATAATAATTGATAAACCACATCAAGTGGTCAAAGACCACTAGTAAAATAAGAAATCCACGAAATAAATCAATCTCATGGATACGAGATTCAAATCTAGATAAATACTTTTCTTTAAGTTTTCCCATAATTGAATAAGTCTCAATTATGTTATCACACCGCTACACAAAGATAAATAAAAAGGAAGCCTCATAGGTGGTCAACCTATAAGGCATCCTAATTATTATATTAGTAGTTAACTACTATTAGTTTTCTTTCTTCTTACGGAATAAGAAGTATCCACCAACAGCCGCTAAGCTGACTATTGAAACGGTAACAATAACCGCGGTGGCATTAAATGACTTCGAAACATTGGCAAGTATACGAAGTCCGTCATAAGCTCCGCTAACCGCTCCTCTACTTGCTTCATCATGCAAGAAGTCTGCACAATCGTTTTTATAATGAGAAACGATCCAATCGTATTTCGCTAGCATATTTTGTAATGAGTCTGCGGTAGGAACTTTTTCCTTATCAACAGAATCTGCATTAGCAAACATAGAAAGAGCTAATGTAATTTCATCACCTTCAAGACCTTTATCACCATTTTTGATCCAGTTAGCGAATTCATCGGCTAAATCAGACCATTCATTTTTTAGGTCTAAGACGACTGTAGAACCATAAGCTACACAGATATCTTCAAGTTTTGTGCTGAAATCTTTAGCATATTCGACAACAACGTGTTGAACTTTAAGATCCTTATTAGCGATATCCTTTGTTCCAGCAGGTACGTCCTTCCACAATTGAACAGCAGTTTGTCCACCGTTTGTGTAGTTAGCAAATCTTTCCTGACCAGAAGCAGCATTATATTGGATGCTTCTAGTTGTATAGGCAAGAGATGTAATTGTTGCATTTCCATCTTCATCAAACGAAACAGTGAATGATGTTGATGTACTTAATGTACCATTAACATTTAATGTGTTTCCGTTAGTGACAGAAAGATAACTACCACTACTATTTGCGAAAGCATAAGAACCGTTTTCACTTCCGGCAGCAACTGTTAAAGGATATAACTTATTTGGTTCACCAGTATATGCTGTTGCAAGACCATATTTAGTACTTGTTGTACTAATACCGCTTAATTCACGAACGGTTGATGCTAAATAGACAGTATCACCAACAGAAATTGATGTAGCAACTTCGAAACCACCTTCAGTAGGTTCATCAATTCTATTTAATCTTTCAGTAATAGTGACTTGCTTATTGGAATTTGTACGAACACCATTATAGAAAGCAACTAAATATTTTCCGTCATCATTTGCAGAAAATGCATATGATGTACTTAGGGAAGCGCCTTCAGACTCTGGTGTCGATGTGGTATATAAACCAACATGAACATAGCCTTCTCCACTTCCAAATACTGGATAAGTAACTGCCTCACTTTCCCAAGTAGCAGTAAATGTCCATGCACTTGTATCAACAGCAGAACCTAAAGTTGTTCCTGATAAGCAATCAACAGTTCCTCTATTACCCCAACCTAGTGTTTTAACAGTATCATCAACGACTTCGATCGTAATGTTTGTTGTTTGTGTAGAACCTAATTCAGTATATGAAACTCTAACGGTTGTATCTGTAGATAATAATGGAGTGGAAATCGAAACTGGACTGCCGCCTCTCATTAATTCGAATATAGAACTTGCGGTTACATCCTCTGAAGTTGAATCTGTATAGTTTGCATAAATTTCAAATCCGCTAGCAGAGAAAGTACTACCTGTGAAATAAGATGTTGTTCCTGATGCATGAACACTGATAGAAGACATAGTCTTAGCTTCTTCAGTCATAACAGTGATATGGTCAGAATCAACTGCTCCACTATTGTAAGAAATATATAATTCTCCAATACCGCCAGCATCTGTTGCTGTAACTGTGAATGTATCTCCATTTTTTAGTCCAGAATCAGTATCAACAGAGACGTAGTCACCTAAGTCATCTGTTAATACAACATCAACTGTTTCGGTTCCTAATAAATTAGTACCACTGATTGTGACTTCGTATGTTTCGCTGTTGCCAACTTTCAATGCAATATCAGCGCTTGGTGATAATGAAACAGCAGTAACAGTTGGTGATGCTGATTGAGTTTCAACAACAATATCATCAATTGACATCCATCTATTGCCACTTGATGGATTGTCGCCGGTATATTCAATTTTGAATCTACCACTTGCCACATATGAAGAAATCTCCTTCTCAACAGCAACAACAGATGTCCCTACTGTTTCGGTTCCAATTGAAGTCCAACTTGAACCATCATTCGTAGAATAGAAAACCTCGACACCCATATTAGCAGTTCCAGATTTAGCATTAAATGAAATGGAATGTATTTCATCAATGTTGAATTGCATATTGATATTAGGGTTTCCAGTAGTGCCAGAATATTTTCTTAGCTGAGCTGATTGTCCGCCAGTAATAACGTTACCAGATGAAGCTGTTCCATTGACAAATTGCCATTGTTTAGATGCAGGACCATCAATTTTTGTGGTGTTGTAAGTTGTGGTAGCTGTAAAACCTTCACTACTTTCAAATCCGGTTGTATATCTTAGTCTTTGCCAAATGGCATATAAATCTGTGTCATCTAAAACAGTGTCTCCAGGTTCATAAGAAGTTCCTTCGCCATCATCAGAAGTGTTCCATTCTTTAAATTCCATTCCAGTAGGAGCAGTAAATTCATTAGCGGAAACAACATTAATGGAGTCTTCCATTGAACCGGTTCCACCATTAGCATCATAGGTAATAGTATGTTCTGCAACGTGGTTGACAGTAATGGTAATAGAACCAATATTGGATTTACCAGGACTCACTACGCTTGCAGTTAATGTCACAGTAGTATTTGATGCAGGGTTGTTTGTTGTAAAATTGACTACCTCACCATCTTCAGAATTTGCTGGATTTGGCAAAACAGTAGTATTACTTGAAGACCAAGAAATTGTCTTCTCATAGTTACCTGAACCACCAGTTAATGTTGGAGTAAATGATCCGGATAATCCGCCAGAAACAGTAACTGAAGATGGACTAAATGAAATACCAGTTGCTTCAGTTGTGGAAGAAGTGGTATAAGTTACAACAATCTTAGTCAATCTGCTTTGGGCACCAGATGATGTCATGGTAACTGATGCAGTGTTACCAGTCCAGGTTCCAGTTGTTGAATTCCAAGAAATACTACCAGCATTAGGACTTGCAAGTTTATTGTATGATGTACTGGATGCAGTGAAAACAATTTTTGTCATGTTACCAACTGTTGAAGCGATAGTTACAGTCTTTCCTGAGTAAACTCTATAGTTATCAGATCTACTGTAATCACTGTTTCCAGAACCAGAACTAATTGTAATACCACCCTTTGAAACGGAGGTAGTAGTACCTTTATCAGTTCCGGCGGTAAATGTTACATCTGCTGTAGCAGCACTCACTGGTTTGGCATCTTGCTTATTACTTCCAACAGCAACACCTACACCGATTGCCATTGCTAGACCAATGCTTAGCCCGGCAATCTTTGTAAATAATTTGTTCATATAAATTTTCTCCTTTCATTTCTTCCTCCGGCTGAGTTTTCGATGATTTACAACCATGAGGTATATGAACAACATGAATGAAGTTAATCAATAGATCTTCGAGTTTCCTAAAAATCCACTCGAGTTAAAGACTAACTATGTTGTTTTGTCACGCCCCACCGCTATCAAATAAGCCCTAAATGGCAATAGGATGGTTCTGTGACGTTTGCTTAATTTGAGAAAGGAGAGCAATGTGCACCTTTGTTCTATATTCTCTTTCGAAGCAAACAGAGAGGGATGAATTTGAATTAAGACGCTTTGACCAGGAGCGTCTCTTTCAACTTTGTACCCATCTCTTGCTTTATATTCTATAAAGAAGAAGAAGAAGAAGCAAGCACTCATCACTTTTGAGTGCTAATTACTACATAGTAGTAAAAATTTCGCATATGCGAGTGTTTGGAGCATTTTTGACAAAGTCAGGACTCTTGGTTTTGGATGTGCCTTTTCAACAATTCACCCCCTAGATCTGTCAAGCAGTTTTTTGATGATTTTTCGCTTGCAAAAAATCCCTGCGCAACACCTAAGTTATGACGCATTACGAGAGGGTTATATTGACTTTATATGTCACAAACAAAAAACACTGTTGTCGCATGTTATACCCTTGAGGGAAAGTTAGTGAAAATCTACCCATCTGCCAAAAGAGCAAGTCGATGTAGAAATCTTTTTCCGCGTACCATTGATCGATGTATTAGAGGGGATGTTGCAACAGTTAAAGGTCTTCAATGGAAAAGATTTAATGTTGATGAAGTTCCAGATAGTATTCCACCACTTGTAATAAGCAACGAAAAATCAACAATTCGTCCAATTGCAAAAATTGATGAATCTGGAGAAATTATCGAGCCTTATCCATCAGTAAAAAAAGCCGCGAAATTAAACAATATTGAACCTCATACTTTACGAGACCGAATTAATGGAAAATATCGTTATGAAGGAAAAGAAAAATTCCGTGAATTAAGCGATGAAGAAATCGAAAAATTCGGTTATCAAAAAGGGGTAAAAAGAATAATAGAAAAACGCGTGATTATTCAATATACATTAGACAATAAATATGTTAAAACATATAAATCGATTAATCAGGCATTAATAGAACTTGGAAAATCTCCAAGAAATCAAGGCATTCAACAATGCCTTTCTGGAAAGTATTCCACCGCTTTTGGATACATCTGGAAATACAAGGATTTTGAGAATGTTTCTAGACCGAAAAAACCGATGATTTATCAACTTGATTTAGACGAAAAAATTATTAAAAAATACCGTTCAGTTAGAGAAGCTTCTAAAGAGACCAAAATTAGTATTCCTAGTATTAATAATTGTATAAGGAATAGACAAAAAACTGCTGGTGGTTATATTTGGAAAAGGAAATAAGAATAAGACTGTTAAAATAAAAAATTTAAGAATTTTAAAAAGAACCAATGATTTACATTGGTT
>Ga0310695_10008383_pt1 | contig 16011 bp, 12 predicted proteins | sample RumenRJG_04DNA_FD_203882 | JGI IMG/M metagenome (GOLD analysis project Ga0310695, IMG submission 203882) | Bovine rumen microbial communities from Lethbridge, Alberta, Canada - RJG_04 (v2) (version 2) | ecosystem: Host-associated > Mammals > Digestive system > Stomach > Rumen | place: Canada...
ATGGTCATAATCTCGCTGTCCGACAGAGAGACCTTGCGGTAACGGCGAGGCTTACCGTCTGACGACATAAGGGACTTTTTATCTACTTCCTTATCAAATTCTTTGCAAAATTCATCCACGGCACAGAAAATTTCTGTAATTTTGTAGTCGGTTACCATGAGTATATTCTTTTGTTTAACTTTATAAGTGATTGGGATTCAGATATAAAGGTACAAAAAATATTTCAGATTACCAACTTCTTTAACAACTTTCTTATCCCGAACTGGGGTAGTCTGTATTTACGCATATCCGTCTTTTTTGTATCTCCACTACAAAAATAGCAAATTCTTCCGAATGAAACGTTTATATCCGAAAAAGATTTTGTACGTGCCATACACATTCTCCTGCAGGTTTGCCCACAGACGGCAGCAAGCTGCTGGTTCCAAGTTCAAGGTTCCAAGTTCAAGGTTTGCCCACAGATTCACACAGATTTTGAAGATTATTTTTGATAATTTTTTGATAATTTGCGGGAATTAGTGTTAAATATAAAACACAAATAATCACAAATTAGCCACAAATTTTTCATGGGAATTGATGTTAAGTATAAAACGCAAATGATCACGAATTGACCACAAATTTTTCATAAATTATTCTTATTATTCCAATTTCTTTCCCTTATCAATTCACACGGTTTTTTGACAATTTGTGGATAATTAGTGCGAATTAGTGTTAAGTAAAAAACGCAAATGATCACAAATTGACCATAAATTTTCATGAATTATTCTTATTATTCTAATTTCTTTCCTTTATCTCAATTCCAATTTCTTTCCTTTATCGCCCCCTGTCCGGGATAAGAGTTGTCGAAACATCATAAGTTGTTTGGTGTCTTCGATGCAACACCCTTGAAGGGCCTACGGATTAAAAGCATCGGCCACACAAGAGTTTCCATTCAAGAAAGACCAGGGACTTACTTTTTGCACGGTGAAAACCAGTACGCCGAGTAAGTCCCCCAAAAATAACTAACTTAGAGAGGATTTTTATTCTATAGTCTTATTTCAACATTCCCTCATACATTTATTCATCTCCTTCGGGTCCCTCGTCAACGATATCCGTCACATCGCCGAGGCCTTCCTCGAAAGCTTCACCAATGGCTTTGAAGGCAGCCTGCAGGGTATCGGCAAACTCCTTGTAGTAGTTGTCCTGCAGCTGGTCGGTAGCCATCTTGATGCGCTCACCGAGGCCTTCCTTCACATTCTGATACTGGTTGATGTCAATCTGGCTGACGTCCAGATAGCCATACACCACAAACACATGCGTACCCGTGTTGGCCACGAAGTAAGAAGCGTTACCCACATTCACGATAGCCGCATTCGGGTTCTCCTTCACCACCTGTCCCAGTGTCTTCACCTTATTGATAATGGCACGGGCCAGTTGTCCGCTCTTGCCCATCAGAGCCATGGTAGTAGGAATATCCAGTCCAATCTGGTTGGGTTTGATGCTCTTGAAATGATAAGCACTGTCGCTGCCCTCAGCCAGCACCTCATCAAAGGTCGACGACACAGTCATGGCGATATTCTCGCGTGCCAGTCCTGCCGATACCACCATCTGCTGTGCATAGTCCTCAGCATCCGTCTGGATGCCGGTAGCGTCCGACTCCTCGTCGGCAGCCAGACCGGCCAGCGCAGCCGTCATGGCCTCAGCACCCATATTCAGGTTCAGGTCGAGGAATCCGTTTTGTGTCAGTTTCAGTGAGCTGATGATATTGTCGAAGTCGAAATACTCATTCTGTACCACGGCGTCACCCATGGCCCGGTTGCTGATGCTATACACATCCTGCTTCACCTTCAGGTCCTCGCCCTGCGTATTGATGAAGATCCAGTTGTCCTGGCTCTCCTGTACGATGGCGTTCGCTCCCATAAACGGCAGCACGTTCATGTACTCATCCTTACCCATCTGCTTCTCATTGATGTCCATCAGCTGGTAGCCGGCCTTGTCCTTGTCAGCCTTGGCGAAGAAGAGCGAAGCGTTGGCAAACACGATGTCGGCATAGCGCGGACGAATCAGCACATTACCCTCGAAGTCCATCACACCCTGCTGCTCGCCGTCGGTAAAGATAAACTGCTTACCCTGAATAGCCTTGATGCCCTTCACCTTGTCTGATGGTTTCAGCACCCAGTCGCCGTTCTGGTCCACCAGTCCCACGCGGCGTGAGCCGTCGCCAGCGTCGTCGGTCACTACCATTACACCACTCTGGAAGATACCGTCGGTCAGTTTAAACTTGCTCGACTTCATCGTGCCCAGCTCCTCACCTTTGGTAGAGAGGATGGTATAGGTCACCTGATCCAGGTCGCCACTCTGCAGATATTTCTCCTGCTTCTTGTGCACGGCCAGCATCTTACCCTCGTTGGCAGGATAAATCTTCAGGTAGTCGGGTTCCACCACCACGTCACCGTTCGGGTTGATACATCCGTAGTACTGATCCACCTGGAAGATAGCCACACCGTCTTTGAAGTTCGTGCACGACGACACCACTTTGCCGTCCACCTTATCCAGGGTGAACTTCACGTTGCCGTCCACATCGATAAACTCAATCTGCTTGTCTTTCTGCACCACAGGCGCCACGTTCTCCACAAACACACCAGCCTGCGAATACTCATCACCTATCTGCTTTGGTTTTGCTTCAGCGGTGTAGAGTTCCCACAGACCTTTCTTATTCTTCACGAAGAAGCGGTCGTGCATCACCACGGTCGGCATCTGCTCGTACTCATCCGTCAGCAGTGCCTGTCCGCTGGCATCTATCAGACCCCAGTTCGATTTTTCACTCTCCTGGAAAGGCATAAACTGAATGCCTCCTCCTTTCTCTTGGTTGCATGATGCCAGTGCCAGCACTGCCATCCCCACTAAAAGAATCTTTTTCATAACTTTCTATTTTAATAAATGTAAAACATACCTTTTCGTTCTCCGTTTTTTAGGAAACAAATTAGAATAATTAGCACAAATTCTTCCCACAAATGATGATCGATATGACAAAATTAATGGTCTAAATTATTCACATTATTACAATTTGTTTCTGTCCTGTCGGATTTACAAATCTTGAACAGAGTTATCGTTAGCGTCCTCCTTCATTTGCTCCGGAACGACGAACTTCACCGGCACAGTATATTCCACACGTACCTTCACGCCATCCTGCGTAGCAGGTGTCCATTTCGGCATCTGTTGTAATACCCTCACGGCCTCAGCCTCTAAGGATGGGTGATGCTCATCTATCACCTCAAACTCTGTCGTTGAACCATCTTTCTCCACCACGAAGCTCACCTGAATAATGCCCTCGGCCCTTTCTGCTAACGCATCTTCCGGATACTGGAGATTGGTCTTGATAAACTCCATCAGCGCACTCACGCCACCTGGGTAGGTAGGCATGTGTTCAGCACTCTCGTAGATCTCATTGTCCTCCACGGCCGGTTTCCGCTTGATAGGCTTTGCCCTTGGTGCCACGCGTCGTTTCACCGTCACCTTGGCCACCTCTTTCTTCTCCACAGGAGCCTCAGTTGTCACCGGCTTTGCCGTGGTGGTGGGCAGCGTAGGCAGCACACCGGGATGTGCCGTCACGGGAGTGGTGGGCACCGTGCCTTGGGTGGCAGGTGTCTCTCCGCCATTATCACGACTCTTTTTCGTTGTCGGCAATACTGGCAGCGCACTGTTGGCCGCCTTCACCTTTTTCTTTTTCTCTTTTTTCACCGTAGCCTCAGCAGGCGTCTCGGTGGTTGTCTTTTTCTTGGTAGGAAGGACTATCTGCGCCTCTATCGTCGCCGATCCCATCCATGCCATCAGACATACAAAAATCCATTTTTTCATATCCTATTAATTTTATTGTTTAGAGTCAAGAGAGTGGTTCCCGTTCCCGTTATCGTTCCCGTTATAGTTATCGTTAACGTTAACGTTATCGTTTTATAACCGTTTTCTTCCCATTGATGATATAGATGCCTGCTGGCAATTGCGCCTTCACCTCACTGATGTGGCCATTGTCAGTCGTAATTATGTGTTGACCTGACAGATTATAAATAGCAATCTTACCTTCATTCCCTGTCATAGCAGGCAATTCATCGATACCTGTGGCCTCATTGAAGTCAATCAGGAACGCACGCTTGGCATTGCTGTCGCTTGTCGTCATATATGCCTCGAAAGGACTCACCTTGCGCAGACCGCTCACAAAGGCACTGCCCTCAGTGTAACCGCCCAACTCTGAGTGATAACTGTTGTTCACGTTCAGCGCATACACCGCAGAAGACTTATCCTGTGCACAGAAGGCAGGGATAAATGTCTTGCTGTTACTCTTAGAGGTAGTCACCGAACTACTCACAGGTACCTTCACATTCGTAGCCGAGAATGTCACGTTGCCAGACAAATTGAATGAGGAATCATAGTCACTGTTATTAGGCATACATATAATATAAGGTGTATTCGCTTCTATGCTGGTGGCACGTGTAAATCCGCTGCTGCTCAAGCTGCACAGCCAGAAGGGTTTCGCATCCGAAGTGCTGGTCCATGCGCCGAACGGGAGCAACTTACCTTTCGACTCATGAGTTATCTCACTCACCGTAAAAGGCAAAGCGATAGACTCCCATCCCTGAGCCTTACCTTCAAAGCCAGATGTCATTCCATATTTATGCGTATAGCTGATCTTCTCAGCCGTAAACTCCTTCGGGCAATAGAAGTTATTGCTATTAGCAGCACCAGTTAGTACGATTTCCTTGGCAATGTCGTTTACAATGATATTTCTAATATTCGAAGGCGAATTATCATAATTATTCAAAAATAGTAAAAAATTTGGATTATTAATGTTTTTAAGTAAGTCTTTTGATATAGGTAAATTTGTTTCCCAAACTAAAGCGGAAAGAGAGGTGCAACCTTCGAATGCATCATCTGCAATAGTATTAACGTTTTCAGGAATTATCACAGAAATTAAGCTACAGCAATTTTTAAAAGCATTGGATGGTATTTCATTTACATCATTAGGAATAGTAACATTTTTGAGCTCACGGTTATTAAGATACAGGTGTTTTGCAACTAAAAGAGGATTTGAATACTCATTTGCAAACTTAATTTTAACCCAAGTAGAAATATCTTGAATGTGAACAGACGTAAGTCCTTTACAGTTATAGAAGGCACTCATACCAATTACAGACACTGTCGATGGTATACATATTGAAGTTAAATTTTCACAATGTTGGAAGGCACCGGATTCGATACGTACAACATTATTAGGCATCTCGACAGAAGTAAGAGCTGTGGAATACCAAAAAAGCATACTAGGAATAATTGACAGCTTTTCAGGTAGAACGCATGACCTAAGATTACCACATCGAGAAAATGCATAATCACCTATTGATTCCACACTATTAGGGACAACAATTGAAGCTAGACCACTAATATCAAATGCATGAGCTCCTATTGATGTTACACTGTTGGGAATAGTAACAGAGGTAAGGTTGGCGCAACCAAAGAATGCATAGGCTCCGATGCTTATTACGCTGTTGGGGATTGAGACAGAGGTGAGTCCGGAACAACCATAAAACATATGGTCTCCGATAGCTTCTACGCTGTTAGGGATTATGACAGAGGTGAGTCCGGAACAACCATAAAACATATAGTCTCCGATAGCTTCTACACTGTTAGGGATTGTGACAGACGTAAGTGCTTTACAGTCATAGAAGGCTTTATTTCCAATGGTTGTCACACTGTTTGGGATAGCTATATTCTTAAGGTTTTCACAACCATTGAAGGCGTTATCATTAATTGAAGTCACACTATTAGGAATGGTTACAGAACTGAGGTTTTTGCAATTAGAGAAAGCCTCTGTCCCTATAGAAATTACACTTTGGGGAATTGACACTGAAGATAATCCGCAACAACCATGGAAAGCGCCATACCCAATCTCTTTAATACCATGAGGTATTACAATATCTGTCAATTCTTCGTCACCAACAAACAAATGACCATTATTACTTTCCCAAAAAGGATTGCTTGCAGCTCCTTCAAACTTTATATTTAACCAAGTCTGTATATCATTAAGATAAACTCTAGAAATGGAGCTACAGCCAAAGAAGGCACGTTTTCCAATTGAGGACAGGCTCTTGGGAAGTGTTACAGAACTGAGGTTTTTGCAATTACAGAAAGCCTCAGTCCCTATAGAAATTACACTTTGGGGAATTGACACTGAAGATATTCCGCAACAACCATGAAAAGCGTCATACCCAATCTCTTTAATACCATGAGGTATTACAATATCTGTCAATTCTTCGTCACCAACAAACAAATGACCATTATTACTTTCCCAAAAAGGATTGCTCAAAATTCCTTCAAACTTTATATTTAACCAAGTCTGTATATCATTAAGATAAACTCTAGATATGGAGCTACAGCCAGAGAAGGCATATGTTCCAATTGCGGACAGGCCTTTGGGAAATGTAACAGAAGTGAGTTTGCTACATCCCCAAAAGGTATCTTCCAAAATAGATGTAACATCAGATGGGATATCAATAGTTAATAAATTCTCACAGTTCCTGAAAGCAAATCCGCCTATGAAACATACACTGCTTGGGATATTAATAGCTTTAAGTTTTCGACATCCATCAAAAGCATTCTTACCAATTACGGTTACACTACTGGGTATTATAATGGATTCTAGGTTACCACAACCAGAAAAGCCTGTTATTTTATCCAAATAACCATTTGTACCTATGGCATTCAATCCTGTAAAATACTTCAACTCTTCGAAACTAGTTATCTCAGTATTATTTGTAAATACCCCACCAATACTTTTAACCAAGGAAGCTTCATCAAAACTGAGCTCTCCATCTCCATTAGAGTCCCAATTAGAAACACACAATCTCTTAACTTCAGCATCTGCAAATGTAATATTTTGGCACCATGCCAAGAAAGGAAAAGCCAACAATATATAAGTAATTATTAATTTTTCCATATCCATTATTATTTAATCAATATTTTTTTCCCGTTGATAACATATACACCAGATGGTAATTGTTTCTGAATTTCTTCCAGTTCGCGCTGTGATTTCATCTCTTTTAACAACTGACCATTCAGATTATATACATTGAAAAGACTGTTATTGTAACCAGCTGTCGGTATCCTGTCGATGTCTGTGGCCTCATTTAACTCAATTGCAAAAGCTCTTTTAGCATTACTTCCACTTGCAGTCATGTAAGCCTCAAAGGGACTTACCTCTCTTAGGAAACTGACAAAGGCACTACCCTCCGTATAACCGCCTAATTCTGAGTGAAAGTTGTTGCTCACATTCAAAGCATATACCGTTGTTGCTTTTTCTTGTGCGAAGAAAGTGGGAATAAACATTTTGTCGTTGCTCCTCACTGTTATTACAGAACTACTTACAGACACCTTTGCATTTGTTGCGGAGAAAGTCACTTCCCCCGTAAGGTTATAATCGTCTGCATAATCACTATTGTTAGGCATGCATATAATATAAGGTGTGTTAGCCTCGATACTGGTGGCGTGAGTGAAACCATTGCTGCTTAATTTACATAACCAGAATGGTTTGGCATCAGAAGTATTGTTCCAGATGGCAAACGGCAATAATTTCCCTTTAGACTCATGAGTTATTTCTGCCACAGTGAAGGGCAAGGCAATTGTCTCCCAACCCTGTGCTTTTCCGTCAAGCCCAGACTTCATACGATAGTTATGGGTATAGCTGATTTGCTCTGCTGTAAACTCCCTAGGGCAATAGAAATTATTAACGCCACCTTTATCAGTCAAAGTAATTTTCTTAGCAATACCGTTTACGATTAGGTTTTTAGTATTTGAAGGAGCATAATCTTCATTCTTTACATAAATAATTAGATTGGTACTCCAATTGTAATCGATAATATTTCTATTAATCGGAAAGTCTACATCCCATACAATAGCAGATAACTTTCTGCAATTGTAGAGTGCACGTTTACCAATAGAAATAACAGAATCTGGAATTGAAATCGATATAAGGTTTTCACAGTTCTCAAAACAACTTTCCCCGATGGATGATAATTTCGAGGGCATGTTTACTGAAACCAATTGTTTGCAGTTATGGAATAAGCCCTTATCAAATGATTCCACATTATCAGACATTAAAACTGATTCCATTTTAGTACAATTAGCGAAAGCATAAGATCCAATGCTTATAACAGAATTTGGAATTAAAACAGATTTAAGGCGAGTACAATTATTAAAAGCTTCTTCACCTATTGATTTAACGGAGCTAGGTATTACAATTGATTCAATACTAGTACAATAAGCAAATGCAAGACGACCAATACCCGTAAGGGATTTCGGCAATTCTATAGAAGACAAATTAGCACAGCCTGCGAAAGCTAAACTTTCAATAGATGAAACAGATTCTGGGATAACAATATGTTTTAAACTGGCACAATCATAAAACATACCATTTGATATACATGCTATAGAATCTGGTAATATTACAGAGGACAATTCGGAACAACCGTAAAAAGCACTTTGTCCAATGCTTGTAACAGAATTCGGCATCGAAACTGATGAAATTTTACAATTATAAAAAGCGCCAACGTCGAGAGATGTTACTGTGTTGGGGATTGTTACTGATGATAAGATACAATCTGTAAAAGCATTTTCAGCAATAGACGTCACGGTATATCCATTTGCAGATGAAGGAATTGTAATATGTCCACTATACGATTTATCTATAGCTGGGTCAACGCCTGGCCAACGATATACTAGACCTACCTGACAAGTTTTATTTTGTTCATTTGTAACTGTGAATTTCATATCTATATTTTCTATTGTTTTTACAGAAAACACATCACCATTTTTACACAATCCTGATAATGGTATAATGTTCAATAAGAACAAAAATAATTTCTTCATAACACGATATTATTATAGTTCTGAGGTTTTCTTGGCACTTTTAATCTTTTGGAACGAAGTATATTTCTGTTTCTGAGTAAAAGCACAGCGATTGCCATTCTTGTCAGTATTGTCATTTTCTATCTCCGGTTTGAATTCCTGGATTAAATTAAGAAGATATACTTTTCTGGGATCACCCTTATAATTGGGCTCATTATTAATAAAATAAATTGATGGTATTTCTGGGATATTATTGAGACTAACAGACTCTATAGGTTGTCTTATTATTTCAAAAAGATATTTAATCCGGTTGTTATAACAAAACGCCATGTACTTAGCAGGTAAGAAGAACCTGTTTGGCTGGCATGCATAAAAACCATATTTCAAAGCCACCTCTTCAGCCCAACGTCCACCAACAATTATCACACGCTGATCTGTCGGAACATTGTCGATTGCTGCATTGTCGTTTATCCCAATATCGCCATATACATGAAGGACAACATGTTCGTACAACAAAATAAACTGATTGATTAAAAACTCCAATAATGTATCTTTACCATCATATAATCGTAGTTTTTTTACAACCTGCTCCCAGTTCATCCATAGAATATGGTATAGACCATTCAACTCTTTTGGACAGATATTATCAGGGGTAATGTAAATCAACCATTGAGATTCATTAACGATTAGTTTTTTATGGTTTTCTAATTGTACACTTTTTATAGCATTACGTACAATTTTACTTTCTATGTAAATCTCATAATTACAATCACAGCTTATCATGCCATCAGGCCTAGAATTCTCCTCATATACCTGAGACTGGACATTAATTTCATTTGATGGCAAATCACAGTCTTCGAATAAATATGTCACTAAGCCGTGACCACCATAATGCATTATCTGTAATAATGCAGCTGTTACTCTATCTTCTGATTTGCTATACTCACCATAAATGGATTTGTTGCTTATTTGTTGCTTACTCATAATAACGATATGTTTATATTATAATCAGTTCTTTTATATATTATAATCAAGAGCTATTGCTACAAGGATGAATTATGATTATAAAGAGACTCTAACTTCTTAACAAATCTCGTATCACCATTTATCTCATATAAATGACTCTGATTTATCTGGAAAGGGAATAAGTCAGTTATTGCAATTCTCAAATCAAAGTTGTCTAAATCCTGGATATTTTTATAAAAATGTGACTTAGGATTATTCTTAGGGAAGGGTGGATATGGAGGAAGTGTGATAGGCTTAAAAAGACTATTTACTTCAACTTCATTTAATTCGGCACAGAAGGTCTTTAACCGAAGATCTTTTTCATCGGCGCTGTTTTCATTAGTGATTTTCTGAACTACAAAAACTCTCATCTCATTCTCATAAGCAAACGCTTTGCGTTTTTTGCTTAACTCGCAGATATAGTCTTCTATACAGGAATAGGTTTTCTTGATTATGGGATTGAAATAGGCTCTTGATTCTGAATAATCAGCCATGCTTAGATAGAATGTAACATCCTTATCTTTATTAGCCATCTTTTCTAAAAGATTGCAGAATGGCAGGAAATCGTAGGCAACACGAACCGTTTTCTCATCCAACACATCACTTCGGCCACTACGATTCCATGCAGACTCTTCACTTTCCGTTGGCTCTAGAGTAGTACAGAGACACAATATGTTATACGATTCACCATTTATTGTTACTAATGGCTCATAGAGCACTGACTCACAAGGGTCATTCCATAAACATGGAGAGACAAAAGTTAAAGATATTTCATACCCGTTTGCGATTTTCTTAATGGATTTCCTCAAGTACTCAAACTTTGTATATTTATAAATGGCAAAGTGATAATCACGGTTTTTGAAGCTGACTTCAACAGTTTTAGGTTGCCCTATATCATAGTCACGTACTATCTTCTTAAATGAAGGAGACTTCTTTTGGTATGAAATCAAATCTGAACAAAAAACATTGTCTAACCCATTGACTGGATCAAAGCTTTGATTGTTTGCTGAGAAGAAACTTACTTTTTTTGCCATAACTGAATCTTATTAACAGTTAATTTTTATCTCCCTTGCTTCTTACTATAACTCGGTTTACCATTATCATCCTCTTCGGGTGCGCCCTTAGTAGTGAAGGTCTTTACATCACTATAGCTGGTGCCGATTGCGGAAGTGGCATAGGCGCGCACATAATAGGTGGTCTTCTTCGTGAGATTAGTCAACTTGACAGACTTTGCCGTGGAAGAAGCAGCACTGGAAGAAGCGACCTTTGTATCATTGACAGTCGGTGTCTCGTTGGATGTGCTATAGCAAATGCCACACTCTGTGATGGCTTCGTCGGAAGTAGCATCAAAGGTACAGGATGCCTCATAGGCCGTGATATCAGAAATGTTCAGGTTACTAACAGTTGGCAGTGTTCCTCCGTTTTGGGTAACCGCTACCGTTTCTGTTTTGCTACCGGAAGTAATCTTCACATTAGCTGTACGCTTGTCGGGAGAATTATTCTGATTTACTTTAATAGTGATATTCACGTTGCCATTCCCGGAAGTTTTATCAACAGTACACCACACCTGATCTGAAGAGGCTGTCCAGGCAGCATTAGAGGTGATTGCTACAGTCTTCTCCTCTGCTTTATAACTGTATTCAAGGGTTTGTGGAGATACTGTGAGCTTCACTTCTGCTCCTTTCTGACTAACCGAAATAGTACGTGTGAAGCCACCACCGGTCACTGTTACTGTAGCTTCACGTTGAGTTATAGTATTCTCCTGTGCGGATAAGGTTACTGTAGCGTTAGCATTACCGGAAGTAGGATTGATGGTGAGCCAAGTGGCAGAACAGGTAATCTTCCAGTCACAGTTAGCTGTGATATTTACCGTCTGTTGTCCGGCAGCAGCATCGAAAGTGAGACTACTATTACTGACCGCCAGACTATTCTTATTGATGACAGGTGTGGTTCCTCCTCCGCCGCCATCATCGCTGCCATCGCCGCCACCGCAGTTAACGAACAAAAACGAAAGGACTAAAGAGAACAGGGGTAGGATATACTTTTTCATGACTTATGTGATTTAGAAGTAAACAATAGCACCGGCTGAGAGGCCAAAGCCTTCGGTGAATGACTTGAATTTACTGTCGGCACTGAGGGCCTTATAGTTGTCGTCCTTTGACAGTCCGAGGTCGTACTCGGGGGTAAGGTGTACCTTGAGGTGGCGGTTGAGGTCGAACTGCAGACGGGCTGAGAGGGTGAGCGATGTGGTCTTTGCGCTCTTATAATCGTCGTAGCTGGTAGAGACGATGTCGGCCTTTTTGCCACGGTACATGTTATAGGCGAAGCCTACCTGTGGGATCACTGAGAAGAAGTCACCAAGATCTACCTGATAGCCATAGCGCAGATAGGGGCGGATAACGGAATAGGCATAACCCTCGCGCAGGTTACCGGCAGTGTCGTAGACAAAGAGGTCATCGGTCTTGTTCAGGCCAAAGAGGCATCCCAGCTCAATGTTATGATGCTTGAGGTTGAAGCCTACACCGAGCGACGGCCCCATGATGCTCATGGCACTGAAGGCGGCATTGACATAGACGACGCGCTCACGCCCTTTCTTATAAGCTGCCAAAGCCTCGGGATTGACAGCGATGACAGCGTCATAGACCGTCTTCGCCTCGATATCTACAGGGATGCGATAGTCGCGCAGCACACCGAAGACGGCATGGCGGATGGTAATCATCTTGGTCTTCTGAGGTACATACAACTGGATCTCGCCTTTCTTACGAGTCATCTGCACAACACCGAGGTTAGGCTCGAAGTCGAAGTTGCTGTCTTGTACAGTAAAACGGATGAGGGCGCACTCGTCGCCGTTGTTATCCTTGACGGCGGCACTGGCTGCCGTGAGGTCGAAGAGGTTTTCCTTGAACTTAGTAACCTGGAAGTCCTGGGCACTGGCTGAGAGAACGAAGAGCAGCATGAGCTGCAGGGCTGCGAAACGGATATATGTTGTTTTCATTGTGTTATTGATTTTATAAATGGTTTAAAAATGGAAATATTATGATTTACAGTACGAAGTCGCTGAGGGTGAAAACATCGTTGGGGTTGAGGCGCTGGCCTTTCTCCTTGTCAATCCAGTCGGGTTGCCAGGTACGCACATGAATCTTGGGCTGATCTTCGTTAGTGAAGTCCCAGATCATGAAGACGATGCCCTCGTCGCTGTAGCGGTTGGTGTTCCACTCCTGATGGAGGGTGACGCCATAGACATTGGCTTTGGTGGGATGGGCTACGACCTTAATGTCGTCGAAGTTCACCTTGATATATTTGGCAGCCTTGAAGGCATTGGCAAGGTTCGACAGGTACTGCTGTTTGTTCTGCTTCTTGTAGAGCACCTTGTTGCCCTGTGGGAAGAGCTCGCTCTTCTCTACCTTCACCACCCGACCGGTGATGATGAGGGCGTCGTCGGAGAACACCTGCTGCAGGAAGGGCATGTCCTTCATGTTGTAGGCGGTGCGGAAATGCTCCACATAGTCGAGAATCTGCATACGGCGGCGGATGTCGGAGATCTCGCTCTTGTTCTGCATCACCTTGGCGTACATATTCATGCCAATGGTGAAGAAGAAGCTCACGATGGTGCCTTTCTTGTCGAAGTTGATAACGGCCTCCTGATAGTCTTCATCGATCTTCTCACCAGCTAACGGGGTAAGCACCAGGGGGATGTTACGTACCTGATAGCCATTGCTGGTGGTGAGGCAACGCTCCACGATATCACTCTCCTCGCAGAAAAAGTGGACATTCATCCACAGCATATCGATCTGTTGCTGGGCCTCGGGGGTGATGACTCCGGCATCGTAGCGGATGTCACGGTTTTCGCGCTGGGCGGCATTGAGGGCAGTCAACAGGGCGGAGACGTTCTTCTCCATCTGACTCTTTAACTCTGGGGAGGAGACTCCGTCGTTGATGCTGAACGTCACATCACCGGCGGCCTGTGCTCCCACGGCAAATGCCATCACACTGAGTGACAGCAAAAGGATTCGTCTAAACTTTTTCATATGATCTTGTTTTTATTTATTCGTCTAACATAAACCACAGGGCACCACAGCCTTTGTAGGCTTTCTCGGTGTCGTTCTTGCCGGTGCGCAGGTTCTTGCGGCTGTCGGTTCCTTTACCGAGAACGGCGCGGATGTTGGCGTCGGTGTCATATATAATAAGGTAACACTCCCCTGGATTCTGCATGGTGGAGTATTTACCATAGCTCTTCACCTTTCCCTCAACGCGGAGGGGTTCCAAGGTCTTCTCTAAATCGTAGAAAGTGGTGACCTTGAGAATTTTCTCCAGGGCATCGTTCTTGGGCTGTGGTGCCGGTTGCGGCTTGGCTGCCACGGGCTTGGCTGCCGGGATGGCCGTTGCGGGAGTGACGGGATTCACCTTCACCGGTTCCTCTTTGGGTTTCTCGGCGACAACAGGTTTGGTGACGGGCTCGTCCTTACGGACCTCAACGGTCAGCGTTTTACCTTTTTGTGCCTTCAGATTCCGGGTATTTACATACACAAAAGCACGTATCATGTTGTGGCGTGACAGGATGATGGTATCGGCAATCTCGAAGATCTGCGATGCCGTGACGCTGGTTATCTTACTGTTCTTGGCCGCAGCCCAGTTCTTGATCTCAGTCTCGAGCAACTCGTAGGCCAGCTGAAGAGCTGCCTGCTTGTCGTTCATCGTGGCCTCACCATACAGATATTCACTGTCTCGTTTGATGCGATTAATCTCTCCCATGGTGGTCTGTGCCATCGAGGTGACAGCAACAAGAAGCAGGAGGAAGAGGGAAAGTGTCTTTTTCATTATTCGTATAATTTTCGTTCTTTATTCTTGTTTTTACGATATTTTGCCATGATATTGGTCACATTGTGCATGGGGATGAAGGTCTCCAGACGTGCCTGTATGTCGCCTTGACGGCGGTCGATGACCGAAAGGGGCACATTGAGGAAGAGCAGGTGGTTGTAGTTTTCGGCTGCATTGACAGCAAAGATGGTCATCTTCACCATGTCGTCGGCCATCGACTCAATGCCATAGTAAAGGGCGCAACCCTGACTGCGGCAATAGGCAATCCACTTGCTGAGGGGTATGTCGTATTGCAGCTTTTTATAACCATACATCACCTGCGTGACTTTGAGGTTGTAACCTGTGGAGATGGCAGCCTCCATGGCCATGTTGCCAGCCGACTCTAAGGGATGGGATACGTTCTGCAGCAGAGAGAAACCGGCGGGCGACTTCTGGTAATACAGGTCGGCGACGATATTCTCATTCATATAGTTGCCGCCTTTCTTGATGTAGAAATCGTTTTGGAGTGTGGGTGCGAGCAGGGATGAGTCGACAGCCGACAAAGGCTGCACCACGGCATGGAGCACGTCGGCAGCGAAATTGCGCTCTGACTCGATTTTATTCTCGCCACTGATAAGCTCGTGATTGGCAGGAAACGACACAGTGAGCAGGGGCTGGTTGTCGCGTGTCCATGTGGCCACATACTTACGCAGCTCGTAGTTGAAGGAGAAAGCATCGTCGGGACGAAGCTTGGCCACCGTGGCACGCGAGCCCGTCTTGAACTGAAAACGGTCCTCACGAAGCATGCGGTCGGTGGGACGGTCGGTCTCGGGATAGTCCATCTGAAGGAAATAACGCTCGAGGAAAGTGAGGATGGGGGTGGCGGCCACGGCCTTCAGCTCGTCAGTGAAGAGATCATAGCCCAGGGCAGTAACTTGTCCACCGACAACGGTGACCTTCACCTGACGGTTGTTGACAGTAAGCAGGTTCTGGCCCTCGCGCAGAGAATCGGCGTTCAGGCGCAGGGCTGCTGCCAACTTCTGCAACTTCTGCGAGCGAAAAGTGGGTGCTGCCTCCACCAAGGATGGTGAATGCATCAACGAGAGTAGTACCAGACAGCAGGTCAATAAAAGATGTTTTTTCATTTCGTCGTCAATCGTTGTTTGTTCTCATGGGGGATAGCTCACCAGTAGTCCTCATTATGGCAGAACACACAAGAAGTGTGAGCCTCCTGACATTCCTGGTCAGAAGGTTCTGGACTACCTGTAAGTTCAAGAATGAAAATCGGCTCACACCTATACAATATAGTGCATTGCCGTAAAAGGGTACGGTAACACAGAT
>Ga0310695_10008384_pt1 | contig 16009 bp, 18 predicted proteins | sample RumenRJG_04DNA_FD_203882 | JGI IMG/M metagenome (GOLD analysis project Ga0310695, IMG submission 203882) | Bovine rumen microbial communities from Lethbridge, Alberta, Canada - RJG_04 (v2) (version 2) | ecosystem: Host-associated > Mammals > Digestive system > Stomach > Rumen | place: Canada...
GGCACCAGTTACTAAAACAATCTTCTTACTCATAATTACGTCTTATTAGTTTTGTTTGTTCATATCGTTATGCTATTTCAGCAACCACTTCTATTTCAACCAATGCACCTTTCGGCAAGGTCTTGACAGCGACGGCAGAGCGTGTAGGATATGGCTCCGCGAAGAACTCCGCATAGACAGCATTCATATCGGCAAAGTCATTCATGTCGGCCATGAACACCGTAGTCTTTACGACATTGCCCATCGTCAGGCCGGCTTCTTCAAGAATAGCCTTCACGTTGGCCAGCGACTGGCGCGTCTGTTCCTTGATACCGCCTTCTACAAAACTGCCAGTGGCAGGGTCAATGGGAATCTGACCAGAAGTATAAACTAGAGTTCCTACTTGGATGGCCTGACTATACGGCCCGATGGCAGCAGGTGCCTTTTGTGTACTGATTGCTTTCATAAACCTAATCTGTTTTTTATCGGGTGCAAAGGTACGATAATCTTTGCAGAATCCGCTCAATGGAGCAAGAAAAAGCGATAAAAATACCATACTCATGGTACGATATGGGATTTATTTCGTACCTCTGAGCTTCGCTCGAAGGTACTTCCGTTCGGAAAAGCCCAAAATCATTTGGCTTTTCGCTCACTTATTCGTACCTTTGCACCCAAATAAGAAAGACGATGGCAATAGAAGATGCAATATTCAGGCGTTCAGAGCTGCTGCTGGGTGATGAGGCGATGGAACGGATAGCCCAGAAGCGGGTGATTATCTTCGGCTTTATGCTGGCGGGATTAATCATTCAGAATGAAAACCGCGTTTTTCTTAAAGATTGAACGACATGACAAAATGGTTAATGATGGTAGCAGCTGCCATAATTGCTGCAACGAGCCTGCAGGCTCAAACAGAGCGCTCCGATAACTTCAGGGCAAAGTATGAACTGAAAGAAGTGGTGGTGATGAGCCGTCACAATATCCGTTCGCCACTGACATCTGGCGGTGCTGCCTATATGAGAGTGACACCATACGAATGGTTTAAGTGGACATCACCCAGTAGTCAACTGTCGCAGCGCGGCGGTGTGCTCGAGACAGAGATGGGCCAGTTCTTCCGTAAATGGGTGGTCAGCGCAGGCCTTCTGCCCGACAACTACCGTCCTACTGACGACGAGGTGCTGTTCTATGCCAACTCGCGCCAACGCACGTTCACTACGGCAAAGTACTTCTCAGCAGGTTTCCTGCCGTTTGCCAATGTGGAGATAAAGCACAAGTACGACGAGGACAAGATGGATCCCGTGTTCAAACCCCAGTTCACGAAAATGAACGATCAGTATCGCCAGCAGATTCTTGCTGAAATGGAGACTTTGCATGGCGGTCCGGAGGCTTGGATGCAGAGTGTGCAGCCAACGCTGACGCTGATGGAAGAGGTGATAGACATGGCTCACTCGCCTGCTGCCGCCAACGATACTACCCATTTCCGCTTCGACGATACACAGTTCAAGTTGGAAAAGGATGACGAACCGAAGCTGTCGGGTGGCTTCAAACTGGCCTACAGCGTGTCGGATGCCCTCGTGCTTCAGTGCTATGAGAGTGAGAATATGGCGGCCTTTGGTCATGAACTGACAGAGGAACAATGGCGCGCCATCTGCCATGTCAAGGAGGTGCACGATGGTTTGCTCTACTCCACTCATAGTGCTGCTGTTAATCTGGCTTATCCTCTGGTGAGCCGTATCCGTGAGGAACTTGCCAATGTAAACCGCAAGTTCACCTTTCTCTGTGGTCATGATGTCAATCTGACTTCTATCGGAGCGGCCTTACGCCTGAATCTTCCGGAGACAGAGCATGCATTGGAGGTGCGCACACCCATCGGTTCGAAACTCGTCTTCGAGAAATGGAGCGATGGCAGCGAAGACTATGTCGCCATTAATCTGGTCTATCCGAAATACAGCCAGATGCATGCCCGCACGCTGCTCTCGCTTGAAGAGCCTCCGATGGTTCAGCCCGTCACAATCGAGGGACTGACAGCCAACAGCGATGGACTCTACCGCCTGACAGACCTCGATAACCGTATGGCTGAGGCGATGGCTGAATATGACGCCATCGAGGATCTACCGACAGCCGTAACCTCTGCTACTCGGACCGTCACTACAGGTGATGAGCGTTCTTATACGCTGAGTGGAACACCTGCTAATGCTTCTACTCGTGGAATTGTGATCAGCAATGGCAAGAAGACCATCAGGAAATAGCAAACAGGAAGTCAAACGCGAGGGGCAGCAGTACCCCTCGCATTACCAATCGTAATCCTCTACATAGCTGTCGAACTTCACTTCCTCCGTCCAGCTGTTGGCTCGGAACAGCCTGCGGATTTCCTGTTGTAAAGCAGGTGGAATTAGTCGCGAACCATTACGATACTCAAAGTAATAGGTACGGTTGGTTTTACTGATTATACCATAACGGACTGCAGGCTCCAACCGTTTGGGCATATCGTCTGTGAAGGTATGCAGCATGCCCTTAGCAAAGCGCACCTTCTGATCGCTGCGATACAAAGGGCATTCAGTAGATGCCACACCCTCGAAGTGCGGATTAACACATCGGTAGGTGCTATGGGTGTTGGGCACATGCGGTCCAACCAACCATCGCAGGCATTGGGTTCGCAAAGGACAGGCATCAACATAACATACCGTGTAACCATCATGGGCTTTTTTAATCAATAATTCTTTTGTTATACTCATCATTCATTTATTTTTTTGATTTAACCTCACTTATCTTTCTTAAATTCCTTTCTACAAAGGGCTGGAGGCAAGTGAGGTTGAGCGATTTTAACCTCACTCGAACCTCACCTGAACCTCATTTCAACCTCACGCAGCTACGAGGGTAATTACCTTATAATGAGCCACGTGACCACAATCCGTACTCTCAAAACCAAGTGCATGCATAGCCTTGCCCAGATATACCTTCGTGCCATGAGTAGTCTTGACCAACGGAAACTCTTTGGTGATAATATCCAAGAGTCCATCACAATTCATCGACTGTGCCAACTCGCCAGGTTCCGGCTTACGGAAGCAGATACGGATGATATCGGCGATATCCTTCTGTTCCAGATAGTTCCGGTTCAGCTGTTGGATACGGGCCACCTCATCGTTGTTGAACCAATAGGGCGACTTCTGCTCCCTCAACTCATACAGCACCTGCGCATACAACTGATCGTAGTTGATCTCACCCGTATTGTCGATGTACTTACCATCAGGGATCGTCATGCAGATATAACGGCGAGAGCCAGTGACATCCGTCAGCGGATGGGGATTGTTAGTCGTAGCCACAAACGAGGCATAACGGGCCCGATCCTCCTGACAGGCACCATAGATCGGACGTCCATTTACCTTACTTTTACTCAGTGTCTGCTTCAGCGAAGCTTGCTGACTGGGACGGATGGATTCCAACTCATCGATGTTCACCAGCAAGTTGTTGGTGAGAGCCATCTCCTTGTCGAACTTATTCGACAGGTTCAGGTGATCCAGATAGTACGCACGCAGATGTGGAGGCAGCAGGCGCACAAAGAATGTCGTCTTACCACAACCTTGAGCACCAATCAGCGTAGGTACGCATTCATTGCCGTGAATGGTGTCCATCTGGAGCCAGTGAGCTACTACCGATCGCAGCCAAGTAGCCAGAAAGCCCATCAGCTCAGAGTCAACCCCAGGCAGGCGATTGAAGAGTTTTGCCACATGATTCTCGCCATCCCATTTGGGCAGATGCTCCAGATAGTCGGCGATAGGGTCAAAGATGTCGATCTCGTCGGAGTTGACATACTCCACAATGTCCGACTTCGGTGAGCCGCTCTCACAGACACACTCACGCTTAGCCCGGATGATGATACTGTTGAGAGCAGTTTGTGACAAAGGTTTCCACAGAGGTTCTTGTCCCTCCGCAGGTTTCACAGCATACTCCACCTTACCGTTCAGCACGTTTCGGCGAAATAGGTAATGAGAAATGAGGTACAGCTCAGTAGCAAGCATTCCCTCCTGAGAGGCTCCAAGAGTCTCTCCGTTAATAAGAAGATTTTGTTCCATTAAAAAGATTTTTAAGTTAGATTTTACAGTTCCTTTTCCTTAATTCGTGTTTCCTTTCTTCAATTTCAGTGCAAAGATACATAATTTATTTTGCGGTTTGCGAATTTTTCCCCAAAAAAGACATGTTTTTAACACTTCAATGAGGCAAAAAGAGGTTCAAGTGAGGTTGAAGTGAGGTTGAAATGAGGTTAGAGTGAGGTTAAAACTTCCAATCTCACTCGCCACAAACTCTTTCTACAAAGTGTTTCCAGCTATCAGAGTGAGGTTAACCCTAAAACGCGCAAAATTCATCGAACACTCGCGTACGCTTCATCAAGGGTGCGCGTTCTATTCGATTAATGAAAACTTCCAGTCCGTCGAGTTCGGACTGGCAGTCCGTAACTAGCGAACTCACAGTCCGAGGTGACGGACTAGAATCCTTTATCCTTAAATCTATTATTTCCTTCCCACATAATATTTGTTTTTCACTTCGAAAGATGAGGGACTGAAATAAATACCCATCAAATCAAGTGAACTAGCAACAAACCAAACACCTTCAGGCATAAGAGTTATGTCCCTTTCAAGTGTCCTATAGACGTTCTTCCTCAGTTTCTTCGAATACTCTTTCTTCTTGTGGTATATCTTCACATCATAAGCAAAATTCTTGTCAACATTGTGAAACACAATAAATTTGATGCCGTTAAGATTATACTCAGTGACTACTATGTTATCTTTGGAATCAAATCGGGTTATCTTATCCCCATAAAGTCCATAATCGGATTCTATGTTCATCCAATATACTCTATCAAGTGATTCAAAACTTGGGCCAAGAAGCCCTTGAAGTGCTTTGTACGTAAATGCAATCCTGAAAATAAGGCTGTTTAGTTCATATTCCTCATCCTGTGTTGTCGCTTTTACCCTGCTTGAATAACTTGCGTACTTCTGTTCTGTATCCATAGCTGTCATTCCAAGCCATCTGCCGAGGTAGTATACATTCCATAATGCAGTTACAACATCATCTCTTGTAACGTGTTGTTTATATACAACACTTCGACAACTTTGATAATATGACTTTGCATCCTTGATAGTTTTTATGCTACTGAGATCAGGCTCTTCTGGTAAAGCAAAGACTGTTGTAATGAAGAGTGAACTTAAAAAAAGTGTTATCAGTCTAAAATTGTTCATTGTTTTAAAATACTATTGCTGTGATTTTTGATTATTAACAATTCTCCCAAAATGTAATCAGAAATCGACTTGTTTAATTAAATGCCAGAATTGCCCAGGGCCACTTATAGGACCATCAATATTGTATGACACGTCATTGTGAGTCATTATAACGTCGGGGCGATCCATTACTACAAGACATTCTCGTGGGCCACCATAGAATAGGACATTCATATATTTATCTTTTGCCACGAACTGTATAAAAATATAACTATCGTCATCACCATTCTTATATGCTTTCATCGCTAAAGGAGTCATGAACACATCTGCCACAAAATCATTCCCAATAGTGAGATTAGCCAATGCCCAATCACCATATTTCTCATTATGCCTTTTACTCGCTATTTCTATATTGTCTTCTCTTTTTAAGACATGAGCAAAACGAATGGTTCCTATGCCTGTAATAAAGAAGTCATCATTGCATCCATTAAACAAGCGTATGTCTTCACCATAATTGTAGAATGAAAATTCACAGCAAAAATTAAATTTGATAGAGTTTGTATTAGTATATGGAACTGCAATATTCCCCTTAATGTCATATCTCATATGTTCTCGATATATAATCGATTGTCTATTTGTATCAAATTCTGGAGTTGTATTATCAAACCACTCAGAATCATAGTCAATAGTTTTCCCATTACTGTCTTTGCACGATATACAGCACAATATTAATAATCCGCATATGATGAATGGTACAAATATCCGTCTCATAAGCCTCTTCATTTATTTGTTTCTTTCTATTGATTTTTTCAATTGTATTGCTCTAACTATGTCCTGACTACGACCAGGCTGTATATATGTACTACGGATGTAATACAACTTTGAGTAATCATCTAGTTGTTGACGAGAAGCTACACGAATAATGTTATCGTATATCTCACATTCATTAAGGTACTTATCACGATAATACTCGAAGTTGTATTCGTATTTTTTTACCTCCTTTTTCATTGGGAAGTATCCAATGCAATAACCGCCTATTAAACCTATTAGTAAAGATGACATGGCAGTCATAATCAATTTTACTTTTACGTTTTTCATTTTTTAATATAATTACTTTCGTGGAGCATCGTAATAATCGTAAGATGGCCCATTATTGTTGGTGCAACTCTTAAAAGCTCCTAAAATGGTTAAAAGAAAACCCAGCACAAATACTAATGCCATAACTGTACATCCTATGTTTTGTTTAATGCTATTACTGGACTCAGACCAATCTGAGGATTTAATGATTAAATAAAAAACGAGGAAGCAGACCCCGAAAAAAAGAAGAATTTTCATACGTCTTATTGTTTTTTGCAATCACAGAGTGCCAAGCACGGTGTGCGTCAACTACTTAAATAGTCCCTAATATCCTATTTTGTTATTGGAAAAATCTTCATATAAGAGTTATTTCCTATTTTAAGAACACCATTATCGTCAATTTCAGAAATTGTTTCTAATCTTGAATAATTGTCATCATAATAACTTGTATTATAGAAATTATCTTTCAGGCTTTCCAAAACCACTTTCACACCACCAACAAACCAATTAGGACGATCTGTATCCATTACAATCGCAAGAAACTTACCATTGTCTTTCAAGATTGCCAACTTATAATAGGACCCTCCCATATTCTTATATATACCTTCAACTACATCAATATAATCTGAACTCAAATAGTCTCGAATTTGGTTTTCTGTCCATGATGATTTTTCTGTAGTTGGCGTTGGTAGCTTTGGAGTTTTTGAAGGATCAAACTTGTATGATAGTTTTTCCATCTTTCCAAGAGCTCTTTTACATGCACGGTTTGCATCAGCTTTCGCAGACATGGTATTTCCAACACCCTCTGCTTCAAACACATTTTCACCTAACATATTTGTAAGCTTAAAATTAAATGGGGTACCACCATATTTTATTTCAAAGCTGTAAGTCAATTCCAATGTTGCAAGTCGTTCGTTGGGTGCCTTCGGTATATCATCACGAGAAGTCACAACCACAAATCCTTTATCAACAAAAGATTCCTTAATACGATCATCAAGCCCCCACTGATTATTAGTATGAGAATTAAGAAAAATACAATTGTAGCCATCCAGCTGTTGAGCAAATGACATTAATGATGACATTACAAATAAAAGAACCAAGATCTTTTTCATAACTTTTTTGTTTTTAGTGAACAGGATTATTATTGTCGTATTTTCATTTTACACACAGAAAAAGGCGCAGACCTTTCGCCATACGCCTCTCGGTTCACCACAAACCATGCACATATACGGGAGAAATCTGCGCCCATATGGGGCAGCTCCTAATGTGCATTTGCTCTTTCTCGTGGTGGTGAATGAGAGGCAACAGAGCAAAACATGTCTTGCTTTCCTTTCGGATTGCAGTTGCAAATATACGAAATGTTTCTGAAATAAAGAAGTATTATCTAACTTTTTTTGAATTTATCCTCAAAACAGTTTGTAGATTAAGGGAAAAGCACTATCTTTGCAAGCAAATCGTATACTATGTTAGAAGATATAATAATAATATTTGTAGATGAGCCAAAGCAGGTGTGGATTGTAGCTGAGGCTCCATCCAGGGATATTGCTGAGCAATTGGCTGATCTGAATACCCTGAAAGGTGCAGGGTTTATCAGTATGCTGAAAGCGATAACCCAGCAAAGAGCATTTACTCCTTTAGAAGGTGAAAGCAACATCTATTTAATTAATGGTATGCAAGGTGATGATTATGACAATCTATTGAATGCTGCACGCAAAGCAGTAGAACATGGTTACAGAGTATTCATCTTGCCCAATCCTAAGGGTATCAGAACGGCTGATTTTATTTTTGAGCGCAAGGGCGTGTATAAAATGTTCGACCTGAAGACGATTCAAGGTAAGTCGTCTGTAATGAATAGACTACTTGAATCTGTGGGACAGACTAATCATGTTTTGCTGAATATGACCACAGACTATGAACCTCGTTTGTTAGCCAAAGATGTACAGCACTATTTTGAAACCAATAAAGAAGCAAGAGAAGTTCTTATTATGAAAGGGAATAAGTTCCTTTCTGTCTCAAGACGCTTTGTAGAAGGCAAAGATTATATAAAGATGTTTATGAAGAGATACCTTAGACAATAAAAGAGCCACTGAAAAGTGACTCTTTTAAAATGGGTAGTGTCGATATAGTCTTGCCCTCTCGGGATTCTGCCCGGATAGCCAGAACTTTCATTCTGACGCTGCAAAGATAAGAGATTAATTTCAATTCTCCAAATAAAATAGCAAAAAAACATATCTTAGTAAGTTTTGGGCATGTTTCTAAAATCCTACATTTACGATATATTTTTCCCTTTTTTCTTTGCAAATTGGAAAAATATTGTTATCTTTGCAACTAGTTATAACATTTTCATATCGCATTATTGCGATATCAGATATCATTGCGACTGGGACTAAAAGCTTATGATTATAAACGGTTTATGTGTTGATTATGGTAGCCGCTTCTGTCCGTGTATATTGGCAGAGACGGGGGGCTGCGTGGTTTGCAGTCAGGTCAATGGCAAGGATTTTTGCGACTGTAAGGCCAGCGGCGGTGTCTGCATCAAGCAGGAACTGCTCAGAAATGGCGGTAAGGCGAAGCCTGGCCGGATGACATACGAAAGCGAAGTAATATCTGTGATTCATCACGATGGTCTGGTGTTCTTCAGGGTGAAGGTTCCTTTGTCTCTGGAACAAGATGTAAAACGTCCTGGCGGCTTTGTATTTATACGCCGTAAAGACGCGGCTTCGTGGTACGATGTGCCTATCTCCGTACAATATGAGGAGATGATGGTGGGCAGCATTGGAATGACAGTTCTGCTGCGTGGTGTCAAGACATTCCAATTTAAGGATCTATCCGAGGGAGACACGCTGCTGATACGCGGTCCGTTCAACAACGGCCTGTTAGGGTTGCAACATCTGGAAATGCAACAGTCGGGTCGCTGCCTGATACTGACCAAGGGGATTGGTCTGCTACCATCGGTCTCCACAGTCAGATATTTACAGTCAAAGCACAACGAAACAGAGTTGTATGTGGACGAAGGAAATTTCTCTCCTTCCATTCTGAAGTTCAATCTCGACCTGTTTGAACTTCCATACAAACACCTGACCCTGCTTGATGCCGAAGGCGAACTCACCACAGAAGTCAAGCACCTCGTCAGGCGATTTGTGGCCGATGGCGGTAGCCTGATTCATGTCGGTGCTTCGGAATATGTGATACACGAGGTGGCCGCCTACCTGTCTTATATCGGCGAGCATCAAGTGAAACTCTCTGCCTGCAACAATGCCAGGATGTGTTGCGGCGAAGGTGTGTGCGGCGCATGCACGGAAGTGACTGCCGACCTACGGGTCATTCATCATTGTAAAGAACAAGTAAACGCAAAAAGAATCTAATCATCACATTATGAAAGTTATTATCATAGGAGGCGGATGGGCTGGTACAGCAGCCGCCATAGCCGCAAGAAAAGCTGGTGCTGAAGTTTGTCTGACAGAGAAGACGGACATGTTGTTAGGATGTGGTAATGCTGGTGGAATCATGCGCAACAACGGGCGTTTCACGGCTGCCGAGGAGATGATTGCGCTGGGAGGCGGCGAACTGTTCCAGCTGATAGACCGCATTGCACTGCACCGTAACATAGAATTCCCTGGTCATCATCACGCCACACTCTATCCCGTCAACACCATCGAGGCACATGTCCGCCGGTTGCTGCTGGAAATGGGCATCGAGGTACACTGTTCTACACACATCGCCGACGTGAAGTGTGACGACAACCGGGTGGAAGCCGTCTTTTCCGACTCTGGTGACCGCTATGAAGGGGATGTCTTCATAGAGACCACTGGCAGTGCAGGTCCGATGGGCAACTGTATGAAATATGGCAACGGCTGTTGTATGTGTGTGCTGCGCTGTCCTGCCTTCGGTCCGCGTATCAGCATCAGTGGGCGGTGTGGAGTGCAAGACTATCAGGGCGAACGCCAGCCCGACATATTCGGTGTCTTCTCAGGATCGTGCAAAGTGTCTAAAGAGAGCCTGTCGGAAGCATTGCAGCAAGAGTTGAACAGCAAAGGCGTAGCCGTGATACCGCTGCCCAAAGAGGAGGTCAACTACGATAAGCTCAAGATGAAGGCATGCAAGCAATATGCCATCAAGGATTTCTCGGAGAACATGATCCTTCTCGACACCGGCGATGCCAAACTGATGACAAGTTACTATCCCATTGAGAAGCTGAGGCAGCTGCCCGGCATGGAAAATGCCCGTTACGTCGATCCGTGTGCAGGCAGCAAGGGCAACTCCATACGCTACCTCTCAGTAGCCTACCGCTCTAATGCCATGACTGTCGATGGTATCAGCAACCTGCTTTGCGCAGGCGAGAAAAGCGGTTTGTTCATAGGCCATACGGAGGCTATCACCACCGGTACGCTGGCTGGTGCCAATGCCGTGCGACTGGCTGCAGAAAAGCCATTGCTGACACTGCCGCAGACACTGGCCGTAGGCGACATCATTGCAACTGCCAACGCCGCCATCAAGGAAAGGCACGATACTTTGGAGCGCTTTACCTTCTCGGGAGGGAACTACTTTAAGCGCATGCAGGAGAAAGAGCTATATACCACCGATATCGATGCCATCAGACAGCGTGTTGAGCAAGCCGGACTATTGGGCGTGTATAATGAACAGATAGTCTAAGGTGTAGAAATAAGAATGCGCTCCTATAAGGTTGACATAGAGGTTTTTGAACGAATGCCTGTAACAAGAGCCGTACTGGTACAGAGCATTCCTGCCATTGTAGCACAACTGATTACCCTTCTCTACAATTGGGCCGACACTTTTTTCCTGGCACGTCTGAACAAGCCAGAACTGGTGGCGGCTGCTACGATTGTGCTACCCCTCTATCTGATGCTGACCGCCATTGGCAACCTGCCAGGAGTAGGCGGCGGGAGCCAGTTCTCCAATCATCTGGGCAAGCACGATTACACAGGAGCGCAACGGGTGGCATCAGTCTCTTTCTGGATGGGCATCATGCTGGCATTGGCATGCTGTCTGCTCTTTCCTTTGTGCGGCGACACACTACTGAGCCTCATCGGTGCCAACGAACGCACCCTTGAACCCGCCCGGGAGTATGCGTACTGGGTGATTACCGTAGGCGGCATACCTGTCATCATGAACCTCGTGCTTGCCAATCTGGTCAGAGCTGAAGGCATGGCACTCCAGGCTTCCACCGCTCTCTCGGCAGGAGGTCTATTGAATTGCCTGCTCGACCCCATACTCATATTGCCGAGTATGGGTAATATGGGCATTGCAGGAGCGGGCATCGCTACGGCTGTATCAAACACGGTGTCAGTAATGTGGCTACTGGTAGTCATCTACCGTCACCGACAGACGGGTGTGCTAACCTTCGCACCACATCTGCTGCGCTATGCCAGACACCATATAGGCAGCATTTCCAAAGTAGGCTTCCCCTCATCTGTACAATACATGCTGACGGTGCTTGCCGTAGCAGCCCTGACACACTTTGTGGCTCAATACAATACCGAGGCAACAGCAGCCCTTGGCATTGTGAAACGACTCGACTATCTGCCGCTCTACTTTACTATCGGACTTTCTCAAGGCATCTTGCCGTTATTGGCCTACAACCACTCGTCGGGCAATACCGACCGACGCAATCATGTGTTCCGATGCGGCTGTATCATCTCATTCTGTTTTGCCGTGTTGTGCTTCGCCGCCTATGAAATTGGAGCATACCCATTAGCAATGCTGTTCACACAGGAACCTATCACGGTATCATACACCGTGCCTTTTCTCCGGATACAGGTAGTAGCCATGCCGTTCATGGCAATATGCTATCCCGCCATCACGCTCTTTCAGGCTATGGAGCGCTCGCGCGAGGCACTTATCTGCAGTATCCTGCGCAAAGGAGTGGTCGATATACCCCTGCTCATAATCATGAATGCACTATGGCCCTTGTTTGGCTGCATGTGGGTGCAGCCGATAGTAGACTTCACCTCTATGCTGGTAGCCTTTTACTTCCTTTCTTCGCTACACCCAGCCCTCCGCCAACGTTAAGGCATCATTATATCCGCAAAGACAGGTTGATATAGATATTGCGTCCTTTCTGGGGAATATGATTCCAATCGGAACGCACAAAACCTTGAGTCGTAATCTTCGTACATGACAGAGAAAAGAACTTAGGTGTCGCAACAAGTGGGGAGAAATTACGTCAAGCTGTCTCGGGCTCCCAAAGGTGGCGGTGCATATCTACGTGGCCATTGGGCTTGAAGGTGATGCCTTCGGACTCTAGCAACGGACGCTGGCGACTCCAGCCTGGGGCTGTGCGACCTGCATTGTTCACCACACGATGACAAGGCAGCAACTCGGCACCTGGGGTATAGCGCAGGGTTCGCCCAACCATCCGCGAATGGCTGGGCCAACCTGCAAGTGTAGCGATATGTCCGTATGTGGTTACATAGCCTCGTGGTATCTGGCTGACGATGTTCAGCACAGCATCACGAAACGTCCTTGCCTGCTCAGGCGTCATTTTATCGGGATAGTCTTTCATCGGCTCATCCACTCTTTTCGTTCCTTTTCGCACATCTTCTCGATAGCGTAGCGAAGCATGGTGCGAGGCATCTCATGAGCATGCTGGCGGAGGAAGTCGCGGAGGAGATCCATCGACACTCTCTTACCCATCTCGCGGAGCATCCAACCAACGGCCTTATGCATCAGATCGTGAGGATGATGCAGATGAATCTCTGCATAGCGGAGACACCAGGAGGGATCGCCCATCTGAGAAGTTTTCCACGAACAGACAATGCTCATGCGCTGTTTCCAGAGACAGGGACTTTGTGCTAAAGAGTCAAGCACCTTGATCTTATAGTCTCTGTCGCCCAGATTAGAGGGCAGGAGCAGCCAATGACCCAGGATCTTGTGGACAGAGAGGTCAACTAAGTCCCAGTTATTCGCCTGCTCGGCATATTGCAGATACATCGTCACTATCTCGTCACGCTTCCTGATGGCATCGGGATTGTTTTCCAGACGTTTGGTAGCCAACTTCTCAAACTTCGCCACGAGAATCAGGAAGCCACAAAGCCGCACCTCATGCCAACGGCTCTTTAGCAGTATCGGCACCTCGCTCAAAGGGAAGTCAGGGCCAGCCGCCTTTACCACCTCTCTCGTCTGCGGAACCTTCAGTCCCAGAAATTCGTCTCCAAAGCCGTACTCACCAGGCCCTGTCTTGAAGAACCCCATGAGTATCTGCCGCTGTGCGTCGTTGCGCTGCGACTCCATCAATTCGACAATCTCCTGCGCCTTGCTCATATATAGAATTCTGAAGGATCTATCAGTCCGGCACGAAGGGTATATTTTACTGCTTCGTGGGCTGTGTTGATGCCCAGTTTTCGGAAGATATTCTTGCGGTGAGTCGTGACAGTGTGGATGCTCGAGAAACGTTCGGCAGCAATCTCCTTGGTGGTCTTCCCCTGGGCGATGGCTTTGATGATCTCCGTTTCCGTAGCTGTCAGGATATCAGGTTTTTCCTCTTCCTGCTGTTGGGTGATAATGGTTTCCAAAGCCCGCTGACTGAGATAACGTGTATGTCGGTTAACGGCCTGCAGGGCCTCACGTATCTCACTCATCGGACCGTCCTTGAACACCAGACTGAACTGATGGGAGGAATAGACCACACGACGGACGAACTGAGGTGTCAGTTCATCGCTGATGAGAATCCACTCCGACAGGCTGAAACGCTCCGCCACTATCAGCAGCTGGTCCTCGTCGGCAAAATCAAACAGGGTATAGTCCAGAAACACGACAGCATCTTCGTGTTCCTTCAGCAACTCTGTGAGCCCTGACTTATCGACTGCACGAAAGACGGCACTTCCCTCGTCACGCTTCAGCAGACTCTGCAGCGCATAGGCTGTCAGTTCCTGATTATCTGCAATAATATAATTCCTCATACTGTGTCGGCAAAGTTACAGAATTAAAAGCAATCTGCCAAATCTTTTGTAAGGTTTGACAGATTACGCATTACTTTTTTAATTTTTACTTTCAAATCTTATCAAGTGCCTGTGCGAGGTCGTCGATGATATCGTCGATGTGCTCCGTACCGATAGAGAGGCGCACGGTAGATGGCGTGATATGCTGTTCGGCCAGCTCCTCAGGTGAGAGCTGAGAGTGAGTGGTGGTATAAGGATGGATCACCAGACTCTTCACATCAGCCACATTCGCCAGCAGTGAGAATATCTGCAGGGCATCGATAAACTTCCAAGCCTCTTCCTGTCCGCCCTTCACTTCAAAGGTAAAGATGGAACCGCCACCATTGGGGAAATACTTCTTGTAGAGCTGATGGTCGTGATGGCTCTCCAGAGCCGGATGATGCACTGCAGCTACCTTCGGATGCTTGGCGAGGAAATCAACCACCTTCAGGGCGTTCTCCACATGACGCTCCACACGCAGACTCAAGGTCTCTACACCCTGCAACAATATGAAGGCATTGAAGGGTGAGATGGCAGCACCAGTATCACGCAGGATGACGGCACGGATGCGGGTGACATAAGCAGCAGCACCTACAGCGTCAGCAAACACAATACCATGATAAGAGGGATCGGGCTTAGAGAGTGTGGGGAACTTGTCGTTCTGCTTCCAGTCGAACTTACCACCATCGACGATGACACCACCCAGACTTGAACCATGTCCACCCAGGAACTTCGTAGCGGAGTGTACCACGATGTCAGCACCATGCTCCAGAGGTCTAATTAAATAAGGTGTACCGAAGGTGTTATCCACGATAAACGGGATGCCATGCTTGTGAGCCACTGCAGCCACACCTTCCAGATCGAGCACATCACTATTCGGGTTACCGAAGGTCTCAGCATACACCACCTTGGTATTCGGCTGGATGGCGGCTTCGAGGGCGTCGAGGTCATTTACATTAATAATGGTATTGCTGATACCCTGCGTAGCCAGTGTGTGGGTAATCAGGTTGTAAGAACCACCATAGAGGTTGTCTGCAGCAACGATATGGTCGCCATTCTGCACGATGTTCTGAAGCGCGTAAGTGACGGCTGCAGCACCAGAGGCGACTGCCAGACCAGCCACACCACCCTCAAGGGCAGCGACGCGATCCTCGAACACACCCTGAGTGGAGTTAGTCAGACGACCATAGATATTACCTGCATCGCGGAGACCAAAACGATCGGCTGCGTGCTGAGAGTTATGGAACACATACGAGGTGGTCTGATAGATGGGCACGGCGCGAGCGTCAGTTGCGGGATCAGCCTGTTCCTGGCCTACATGGAGTTGTAAAGTCTCAAACTTGTAATTCTTTGTACTCATAATCTTATCCTTTCTTTTATTTTAATTAATTTGTTATTCTGTTACTATGTCTATGATCAGTTATTTTGTCTTTTCGACGCTGCAAAGGTACGGCATTTAGAATGATCTGCCAAATTTTTGTTGAAATATAGAAGATTTACCTAAAACAAGAAAATACAAAGAAAAATATTCCAAAACTTGCTTTCCCAAAGCTTTCTCAAAGAATATTATTCCAAAACAGGCACATTTTTGTCCGTTTTTTGTTGCAATTTCGGTAAAAAAGTTGTATTTTTGCAGTCGAAAGTATTAGTTTCGACTGCAAATAAATGAATATCTATGAGCAGATCGACTTCATTGACCGTTGCTACAAGGCAAAGCGCGAAAAAGCCGAAAGCATGCGTTAAAGGAAGAACCGTTTAAACTCACTCTCGAAATTCGGCGTCAGGAGATTCTGGCCCATCGCC
>Ga0310695_10008385_pt1 | contig 16004 bp, 19 predicted proteins | sample RumenRJG_04DNA_FD_203882 | JGI IMG/M metagenome (GOLD analysis project Ga0310695, IMG submission 203882) | Bovine rumen microbial communities from Lethbridge, Alberta, Canada - RJG_04 (v2) (version 2) | ecosystem: Host-associated > Mammals > Digestive system > Stomach > Rumen | place: Canada...
TGGAAGAGAACACGCTCGATACACCCACTGCCATCCATCCTGTGGAGCAACTGCTCTCACCCGAGAATGGCAGCATTCTGCTGGATGTACCTCCTTACTCGCTGAATATCGTCAGGATCAAGTGAGTTCGAGCAAGGAGGGGTCAGGGGTGGTCTGAACGAGCTAACCTCTTACTCGCCGCCAGACCTGCCAGACGACCATTGACCACGATGTCGGCCACACCGTTTCCACCAAGTCGGTTGGCACCATGCAGTCCACCAGTCACTTCGCCAGCGGCATAGAGACCGCCGATAGGTGTGCCGTCGGCTCGTAGCACTTGTGTCTCCGTATTCACGCTCAGACCGCCCATCGTATGATGAATGGCAGGCTTCACACGAACGGCATAGAAGGGTCCCGACTTGCAAACGCAGGTCGGGGCTTTGATTAGTGTTTTGAAATTTTAGCTTACGAGACCTCAATGGCCTTGGTGACCTTCTCCTTCGGCTCGGACTTCGGCATGGTGATGGTCAGGATGCCGTCCTCGACCTTGGCTGAGATCTGATCCTTCACCACATCGTCTGGCAGCACGTAGTTCTGTTCATAGTTTGAGTAGCTGAACTCACGGCGCAGATAGTGATGGTGACTGTCCTCATGCTTGTGTTCCTGTTTGTTTTCAATGGCGATGGTGAGGTTGCCCTCGTCATTGATGGCTACGCGGCAATATTCTTTCTTGATGCCTGGAGCTGCAAGTTCCATTACATAGCTCTTGTCTGTCTCCTTGACATTGACTGCGGGTGCTGTACTGTTGGCAAGTTTGAAGCCCCTTGTTAAGGGGCTGGCTTAAGCCAGGGATAAAGTCAATCTGGCACGGAATTTAAACTCGATTAAACAACGCTGACAATTGATTAAACCCAGTTTAACATTGACAGTTCAAAAGATTGATGCTACCAATGAATATAGGTAGCTGCCGAAGCTGACGAGTGCCCATATCATCAGGGTAATGAGTAGCAGAAAGATAATAAGGACTACGGCTGACTGCCAGGCCCGTTGGTTCACCTGCTTGATGATGGTCTCGTCGCCGTCAACGAAACCCTGAATCATCTGCATGTTCTGGATGTTGGCTCGATGGAAGAAATCGATAACGTCGCCAACGAAGAACGGAATCATACCCATCAGCACGTCGCGGAGGGCATTGTTCAGGACAGCCAGCGTCAGGGGAATGCTCTTGATGACTCTCGACGAGAAATAGACGAACGGCACGACGCTGAGCAAGGCAATGGCATCACCCCAGCCAGGAATGATGCCGATGAGCGCATCGAGATAGTATCTATCCATGTAGCGCGTCAGACCGTTCATCGTCTGATAAGCTTTATTGTCCATCAGTCGCTTGCGCTTCAATGCTCGTTTCTCGTCTTTATTCATTACTTAGTGCTTGAGGGTCATAATCTTCGTGGGACAGGCCAGAGTACACTTGCCGCACTTCAGACAGTCGGGATGCAAATAACCGATTTCCTCCGCGCGAGAGTCATAGGGTGTGAGTTGCATCGGGCAGACGCGGGCACACTGCTTGCACTTCATCTGACAGGCACTCGAAACGTGGATGTTCGTGAATGATTTGGGTAGGGGTGCGTGTTTAGGTGCTACCCAGTTGGAGATGGTGCCCATGGGACAGAACGAACACCAAGTGCGTGGGGCATAGATGAACGAGAGCGTGACACCAACGATGGTGGTCATGACGATAATCGTCCAGAAGACCTTGCCTATACCAGCCCACATGGGAAGTCCACCCTCGCTCCAAGGCACAAAGCTTAGTTGTATGCCAAACATAGTGAAGATGAAGAACACCATGAACAGACGAAAGCCGAAGGTTCGCACAAACTTGGGAATCGGACGATGGGGTGAATACTTCGAGAGCAATCTGTCGTACATATTGCCACGAGGACACACATGTCCGCACCACCAGCGACCTTTAAAGATGCTCGTCACCACTGGGCCAATCATACAGATGAGTGCTAATAGACCAATCACTGGGAAAAACCAGCCGAGGATGATGTAGGCAATGATAATCCAATAAAGCGGCAACCCTGGTGTCTCGAAGTGACGGTGGAATCGTTTGGTGTTGGCCATAATTCTATTTCTCCTTATTCTTTAAAGTTTCGATAATTGTGTCGAGTTCACTGGCAAACTTGGCAAAATCATCCAGTTGGAAGGGACAAGCTCTCAGCTCTTTCCCCATGCCTGCAGGGATGATGGCGTATGCCTGTTCCTCCATTGTCATACCCTTTGCTGTCAGCGATACGATCTGCTGGCGCTTGTCCTCCTTGCCACGCTTACGAACCACGATGCCTAGTTTCTCCATACGCTGGAGTAGGGGAGTAACAGTGTTCGTTTCGAGCAACAGTCGATGGGCAATGTCGTTTACAGGCTGGGAATCCTGCTCCCAGAGCACCATCAGTACCAAGTACTGCGGATAAGTGATACCCAGTTCATTCAGCATCGGCGTGTAGGCCTGGGTGATAAGACGTGCTGCCGTATAGAGACGGAAGCATATCTGCTTGTCGAGTCGCAATTCTTCGTGCATAGTGATTACAGCATGGCTTCAACGTCCTTCTCGAAGTCCTTGGGTTCCGTGGTAGGCGCATAGCGCTTGATGGTCTCACCGTCTTTCGAGATCAGAAACTTAGTGAAATTCCACTTGATGTCGCTGTCCTTTTCTACACTCTTACTGATGGCCTTGAAGAGAATCTTGGCGGCTTTTGCCTTCAGACCATTGTATTCTTCAGTGGGAACTTGAGCTTTCAGATATTCGAAAATGGGTTGAGCATCGGGACCGTTGACATCACCTTTTCTCATAATCTGAAAGGTTACACCATAGTTCAGTTGGCAGAACTCCTCAATCTTTGCATCGCCCTCAGGATCCTGTTCCTTAAATTGGTTGCAGGGGAAGCCGATGATGACCAGCCCCTTGTCCTTATATTTCTGGTTCAACTCCTCCAGTCCTGCGAACTGAGGTGTGAATCCACACTTGCTGGCAGTGTTGACAATCAGCAATACCTTACCCTGAAACTGTGAGAAATCAATCTCCTTACCTTTGCTTGAAAAAGCCTTGAAATCATAAATCTTTGCCATATCTTTATCAATTTGTATCGTTTGCGATATTTCCGGTTGCAAAGGTAAAGAGAATATTTTATATCGCAAGCGATTTATCGAAAACTTTAAGAGAGTTTAACAATATATCGTCTGCGATATAATAAAAATAATGAATAACATAAATTAGTTATACGATGACTACAGCTGTTCCACTGGTGGCTACCATGAGCATTGAGCCATTGGCTCCGACAGTCTCATAGTCGATGTCGATGCCTACGATGGCATTGGCTCCAAGAGCCTGAGCACGCTGTATCATCTCCTGCATGGAGGTGTCCTTGGCTTCGGAAAGCACCTTCTCGTAAGCGCCAGCTCGACCGCCTACGATGTCGCGGATACCTGCAAAGAGGTCTTTGAACATGTTGGCGCCAATAATGGTTTCACCTGTCACAATACCCTTGTATTCGCGGATGGTGTGACCTTCAATCTGTGGGGTTGTTGAGAGTATCATAATCGTTATCTTTTAAAAGTTTCTATCTGTTAGACGTTTGAACGTAGTGAAAAGTTGCAAGCCCTCACAAAATATATAATGCTATCGCTGCACAGGCCTCGGCATCGGCCAAAGCATGGTGATGGTTTTCGAGGTTGTAGCCACAGGCAGCAGCTACGGTTTGGAGCTGATGATTAGGCAGCGAACGGCCAAATTGCCGGCGAGATGCTGTGAGAGTATCGTAAAAACGGTAGTCAGGATAGTCCATCTGGTACACCTTGAACACAGCCTTCAGACAACCTTCATCGAAGCGGGCATTGTGAGCCACGAAAGGAATGGTGGCAATCTGGTATCTTATGTCGTCAATTTCTTGATCAGAATAATACACTTCGACAATACGCTCCTCCAACTGCTGCCATACTTTGGAAAATACTGGCGCATCGTCTGTGTCGTCTTGTGAAATACCATGCACCCGCTGACACCAATAATTATAGTAGTTTGGCTCAGGCTGAATCAGACTGTAGAACGAGTCAACTATCTGCCCTTCACGCACCATGATTACTCCTACTGAGCAGACACTCGACGGCTCCTGATTGGCCGTTTCAAAGTCGATTGCGATGAAGTCCCTAAGCATAGATGAAATATATAAGGGCTATTTGAGCTAATAGAATCAGTGCTGTTTAGGGGAAATATCAACAAAATACCATGTAATAATCCAAAATGCTATGATGCCGATGAATGCTACGAAATAGGGGGTATCGGAAAGCAACCCGTGTTTCGAGAAGTTGACGATGCCATGAAAAGCTGCACAGAAAAGCAGCGAATGAGTATCAGTTGCCACCTTTCCTATTCCCCATGAAGCGAAGAGTAGAAGTGGGAAGAATGTCAAGACACTTCGCTGATTCAAATCCAGATGCCACAGGAACCACATCACCGTGATGATCAGTACATACTGCCACACAGGCAAATTCCTGAGCTCATATTGCAAAAATCCTCGCCAACCATATTCTTCCAAAAGCCCATAAGCAAATGCCCAAAAACATGTCACGCCGAGGTTCCATCCGCCAATAATGCCAAAAACAATGCATGGTATAACTATAGTCGTAATGGATTTCCAGGCAGACTTGCCTATGAGGGTATATTCCGTTTTACGTTTGAAAAGGAACATAGCCACCAATGCTCCAAGGGCGGGACCAAGCCCCGTGACAAGCGCTGTAGAAACTTGAAATGCATAGTTCGTTTCAATTGCAGGACATTTGTCGGCAACATGCAATGATATCAAGCGCACCAATAAGGCTATTATATAAAAAGTAGCTATTGCGCCAATATGAATGTTCTTATAACTTAAGTTTTGTTTCATGATAATGTCCATATTATAATGCCATTTCGCAGAGTTTATCTTCTCTGATAATCTTAGGAACAGCCTTTCCTGCCAGCACCAGCACCTTTTTGCCATTACGGTAGATATGCAGCTGGCGCGAGCGGACTACTGCCGTCAGCTCTGGATCATCCTGCATGGCAAGCCAAAGAGGATGATAGATGCCATTCGCGCCTGGGTTATGTCGTCGCTCCGGAGCGCATTATCGATCGTGTGAAGAAGGTGCATGATTTCCTGACTGTCGGCGCAGCGGCGCCGTACTGATTCCCATCGGCTATGCCGCTGACGAGCGCATATTATTATTTGCTCTTCAGCGACAGACTGGCGGTGGGCAATGGGCTCTTGATGCTTACGCTGACAGAGCCTTCCTTCTTCGTACTGCGAACAACAAGGAGGGCGCGGCCCTTCCATGTTTTTACACGCGGCGAGGTATAAGGTTCTGTATCCTTCAGGTCGGCAGAGGCGAAAGACATGAGTTGTCCTGCTCCCTTGACGATAGCCTCACACGAAATGGCGGCTTCGGGTACGGGAGTACCTTGCTTGTCAAGAACCTCGACGGTGACGAATGTGAGCGACTGACCGTCGGCTGCCGTCACAGTGCGGTCGGGGGTTAGGCCATCGTCAAACAGTGTGCGATGGTTTTGTGCTGCAACTCCCGTTGTCAACAGGAATGCGCAGATAAGTGCATAATAGTTCTTCATTTTTCTCTACTATTTATTTCGTTCATTGTTCCACACCTGAAGGACTGCAGATGTTCACCCATCACACCGCTCATCACATCAAACACATGGTCACCTGTACAATGGCTGGTATAGAATTGCGTTTTCGGATAATTTGCTTTTAGCCTTTGAGCCAAAGCCACCAGTTCTTCTTCTGATTCTTGTCCGTCAAGTAAATGAAAACCACCTACTACAAACATTTCAGGATAAGGGCAAGCAGCAAGAATATTTTCCAGTCCACTATGAGCACATCCTGTAAAAAGCAGGCCATCGACATATAGGGCCAACTCATGGCGAAAATCGTCGTGGTTGTAATTTCCGTTGGCATCTTGCAAATAGAGATGCTGATTGCCCTTGGGCATCGAGTGAATCTGATGGATATGGGCAATCACATGGATGCCGTCAGCCACTTCGCAGGTTTGGTCTATCAAGATAAGTCTGTCATCGTCTATCTTCGGCCACTCCGTAGTAATGCTATGCAGATTCCCTCGTTTGGAAAAGAAATGACCACTCATGGCATCGGGCGAAACGATAATCTTTGCTTGTCGGTTCTGCTCCAAGAAGAATCGCAAACCTCCCGCATGGTCACTATGTCCGTGAGAAATGAAAACATAGTCAATGGTATTGAGGTCTACGCCCAATACCTCCGCATTTCTGATAAACACATTACTCGCTCCTGTATCAAGCAGGATTTTGTGCCGATCTATTTCCAACAGAATAGAAAGACCATGCTCTGTAGATAGCAGGGCATTACTGCTTCGATTATCTGATAATACAGTCCACTTCATATTCTTATTTTTCTCTAAAAACCGACTCGTTTCTTATAATCAAGATATTCCTGTCTATTATTTCTGAAGTAGCTGTAGTGGTTGTTGCCGAGATAGTCATGACTTGTTTGCACAGAAGCCGATGAGTTTATAATGAGTGGATTCTTAATATTGTTCAGATAGTCGTTGGCTAATAGCTGCCACTTGGTCATCGTCTTAACGTCGTAACGGCTCCATGCAGAGCCGAAATAATAGGTATAAGGTTTGCCGTCGTATTGGTGTACGATGCCTAAGGCGTGGTTCTTGCTGCCACTTTGCTTGGTGGTCTCGTCCACACCATTAGGGAACAGGGTGCCTACAAATATCTGCGACTGGTTTACCTGGGGATTGTCGGTAGGGTCGGCATACAACACATAGTCTTTGCCAAGCGTTAACTCACCCTCGCCATTCAGCACTACACCCGCAGCCCATGCGGTGGTTTGTGTCATGCCATCGTACCATACCGTTATCTTATTGTAATGTGAACCACGGTCCAGACTCACCAGTCGGTGCTCTGTCACACCATCGCTATTGGGATGGTAGGTAAGCTCTACGGTAAAACGCAGCGGACCGTTATCCAATATCTTGTAGTCTTTGAAGCAATAGGGAAACAGCAGCTCGCCATTCTTCATCAGCGCTGGTGCACCGCAACCTAAGCTTGGGCCAACGGAGTAAACGTCGAGTCCCTCGCCGTGGTCGTGGTGGAACGAGGTGGCCATGTATATGTCGTTGGCCTCTTTAGGTTTGCCTATTCTTTTCAACGAGTCTCTTTGTCCTACGCCCCATAGGTGCATCTTGTAGCGTTTCTCTAAGACCAGTTCTGGGGTGCTTTTGGTCCATACGTCAGTACCGAATGATTTCTCGCCGCTGCGCTGTAGGGATGGGCCGTACATACGATAGATACCAAGATCGTTTTCCCAGGTCATATCATCTGCACGTTCGGGGAACAATCTGCCAAACACGTACGACTTGAATGCTGACGGAGTGCCCTTCTCTATAGTGAATTCCACTTGACGCTTCGGTTGGACGGATACATAGAGCAGCAACTTTCCTTCGTATGTCTTTTGGTAAGTTAATTCATGCCCCAAAGTGTCTTTCACTACCAGCGATTCATTATCATCGATTCCCAGTTGCTGGCACACCGTATGTAAGTCTGTCTCAATCACCTCCTGACGCTGATGGTCAGAAGGATTGAAAACCAATAGAATCAATAATAGTAATGCGTTCATCGTTTCAGACAGATTACTCGTAATACTTTTTTCGACACTTTTACCCCATGACCACATCGAGCACCATCATCAGAACGAAGCCGATGGCAAAGCCGATGGTGCTGAGATTTGAGTGCTGACCGCTGGAGGCTTCAGGGATGAGCTCCTCGACCACAACGTAGAACATGGCGCCTGCGGCAAAGGCGAGCATGTAGGGGAGGACGGGCATGAGTAATGAGGCGAGCAGTAAGACAGCAATGGCACCGATGGGTTCTACAGCGCCACTTAGCGAACCCAGTAGGAACGAGCGCCAACGACTATTCCCTGCAGCTCGCATCGGCATGGAGATGATGGCGCCTTCAGGAACGTTTTGGATGGCGATACCCAGTGATACGGCAACGGCACTGGCAAGGGAGATGTTCGTTGCGCCGCTATCAGCTCCTGCAAACACCACACCTACGGCCATTCCTTCAGGCAGATTATGGATCGTCACGGCGAGAGCCAGCATGGCAGTCTTCGACAGATGCGAGCGCATTCCCTCGGGTTTGTCTGTACCAATATGCAGGTGAGGTGTCAGTTCATCAATAAGCAACAGGAATCCCATGCCTAACAGGAAGCCAATAGCAGCTGGCAGCACTGCCCATTTACCGCTATCATTCCCCATCTCCATTGCTGGAATCAGGAGTGACCACACCGATGCAGCCACCATCACACCAGATGCAAAGCCCAACAGCGACTTCTGCAGTCGAGCCGACATTTCGTCCTTCATAAAGAACACAAAGGCTGAGCCGAGCATCGTGCCCAGCAGTGGAATCAGCAGTCCTATAAGCAATGTCGTTGTCATCGTAAGCAATGTTATATTCACGCCGCAAAGATACGAAAAAAAATCAATCCAAACAAATTTTATTTAGTGAGACCACGATTCTTCATAGTGGCATTGAGAAGCTTCAGATAAGTACGCATCTGATACTTGTTAAGGATGTAGCGCATCCATTTAACATCGTTGTCGATGGCACGCTTAACCATTGCGTCTCGATCATTCTTACCATACTGTGCTGCAAACATCAACTCGGCTTCAAATGTGTGATGGATCTCCTCTACAGCTTCCTTCTGGTCTTCATACAGCCCCAACGCATTAGAGAGCTTATTCATATTAATGTTCAACTTATAAGCCTCCAAATTGCTTACTTCTGCTGTTTTCTCACCTTCTGCAAATGCTGCTGTCATACTCAGCATAGCTACCATTGTCAAAATCATCTTTTTCATCTTTTTACCCTTTCTTTTCTTTAATACTAAAAATGTAATTTTATGTCTTTTGACAATGCAAAGGTACGAAGTCTTTTCAGTTTTTCAAAATAATAAATTTAAATTGTGTTCGCACACAGAGATTTATTGACTCATATCAAATAATTCATAAAATATGTTATATTTGTTAATTTCACGTTAAAACGCTTCTCGTCTTTGACAGGTGCGATAGCACTTCCCCAATCACTTATTGAAAGCCGTTTGCTGCCAGAACTAGGAACATATAATGCGAAGATCCGCCACCGAGGACATATTCGGTCTGCTGCCAGAGGAAAGGGAATTTCAACAGTTCGGGGAAGTCCGGGCGGATGAGGGCGGTACCACTGACCACGCCGCCGGGGATGTAGCTCCAGTCGGCACGGTTCAGTCCGTAAGCCACAGTAGCGCTACGGGCTCCCACACCTGATGCAAACGAGGCGGTGTTGCTGCCGGGATGACAGCCGAGCACGAAGTTCAAGGCGTTATAGACGGTCTCCTTGGGGAAAATGTCGGGATAGGCATTGGTCAGGAAGTAGTACTCAAAACCGAAGCGCTGGATGTCCCATCCTGCCCCCCAGATGCTGGGGCGGTAGGGTACGCCGTATGGGGTCCCGCTAGCCTGTTGGTCAAGACTGGCCTTGTAGTCGACAAGAGCAGTGCGGAAGGCCTTAACGAACAGTCGACTGCGTTTGTCCTTCTTCGTCTCAAGTTGTTTAGCGATACGGGCTGTAAACCAACCTGTACGTGCAATGTTCTTAACGATGGCGTCTTGCTGGACGAGGATAAAGTCCAGGTATTCGGCCTCACCAGTGGTGAGGTACAGTTCTACAGCTGCCTGTAACTTTATACCTGTCATGAATGGAGCCAGGTTGGTTTGGTGATATAGCTCAGCGGCGATGTCAAGGCACTCCTGGGCCAACTTGTCGTTGAAGCCACGTAGGGCGCGTGCTGCTCCAGCCAACTGGGCTGATGTAGAGATAGCGCGGAAAGAATTGTCTTCTGTAAAAATCCATCGGTCGTCATCATTACCTATCACACCGTCGGTCATGGCGGCGGCATCACCAAGCATGGCATACTGACGGAGTGTGCTGCAGATGATACCACGATACAGACGGCCCAGGGCATGATAGCTGCGGACGACGGTGAGTGCACCATTCTCCACCTGCTGCAGAATGTCGTTCTTACCATCTGGCTCGTGAATCTCCACACGATGACGGTTTTGGTCGATGGCTGTTACATCGATGTCAGGATGGAACTGTTCGTAAGCCAATGCCTGGATATAGGCCTCGCCAGCCTGCGACTCCACGCGCAGGTCGAAGTCGCCGGCATCGTGCCAACCACCGATGTTTACACCAGGCACCTTCTCACCTTCTTTAAATTTACTAAGACCAGGACGCTGATCGTAACCGTCGATATGATTGCCTACACGGGCCATCAGTGCATCATCCATGTGGCAGGCATCATGCCAGATGCGGTACTTCTCTGCTACTCGCATGTGACACATCTGAACTGGCAGGAAATACTCTATTACAGGCTGCCAGACACCACGCTCATAGACATCGTCGGCGATACGGAAAACACTAGACTGACTATTGCCGTAGCGCACCTGATAGAGCCCAGGTTCAGTCACGTCGCTGAAGTCGGCCGTGAGGTAGCGATAGCGCAGGAACTGTCCCCATATCTTCGCTGGTATCTCGCGGACGATGATTTCCCTGTCAACATCGATGCGGACCAGTTGTACATTGCCCACAGTGGTTTCACGATTGTCGGTCTCGATGACGATACGTTTGGGTTGTTGAGTCAGGTAGCCCACCTGTGAGGTCTGGATAACAGCGGGGTATCGCCATGTCTCATCGACGGCGGGCGTGATGAGCCAGCGGACGGCTCCCTTCGTAGCCCCCGGCGCAATCTCGCTGCGAAGCACGAACCAACCGTTGTTATGGTTCATACGACCATCGTAGAGTTTCAGGTCGCCAGTCAGCGACTCTACCGTCAGCCTCTGACTACGGTCATCAGGTCGCGAGGTGAACTTACGGCCGACAGCGTAAGGCGCAGCGATAATGTCGTCGGCACGTAGGGGACTGTAGCCTGTCCCGTCTAGCTGTGCCAGGTTGGCCTTCTGTCCACGGCCAGTAAAGTAGTTGCCGTCGTGGCCTCGGTTGGTGGGCACTTGGAGTAGGGGGGCGTTGGGCTGTTGCGGATAGATGCCGCTGTAATTGTCCATCAGCCAGGGCTTGCCAAAGAGCTCGCCAGGGAAGAACTCAAGGTTGAAACCTGCCTTTCCAAGTAGGAAGTCGGGCACGGGATTGTCGAGATCGACGGTCACGAGGATGCTCTTTCCCTGTGACTCTACACTTACGGTATAGTTGACATGCCATTCAGGATATACCATCGGATTGAAACCCGTCATGTGACGCGAGGAGTCGGGATAGCAGAGTGTGGTGACAATCTTCCCGCCCTCGACGCGGCGGCTCAACTGCTTTGGCACAGGTTGCCACTGACCTGGTGTGGCTTCCAGGCGGATATCGCCATTGGTGGCTATACGATGACCGTTCATGATCACGCAGACACCACCCTGGTGCCCCTCGGGATAGAAGTCGCTGAATGCCATCACGTCCGTCCCTCCGGCATTAAAATAGCCGTCACTGTTCAGCTGGAATGTCTGTGCCGAAGCCGTGAGACCAGTCATCATCAGGACCACTGCTCCTACAGCCGCCATCGTTGTTCTCTTGATAAAACTACTTCTGTTCATAGGTCTAGTTATTATTTATTCACAATTCTTCTTAATTCTCGGGGCAAATATACAAAAAATAGCCAAACATTTATTATATTTGCACAAAGTTTTGTGATTAATTATAAAAGTTCCCCAACATTAAATGATCAGATATGAACACAAAAACTATTTTCGCCGTATTGAAGAATCCCAAGGACTATCGCTACCACGCTATCGGCATGCCTATCAACATCAAGGAACTCATCGGCCGCGACATTACCGACGAGGAAATCAAGGAGATGACACGCAAGTGCAGCCGCGACAATACGATAACCTGTGGTGCCCTGAAGGTGCACTCGCCGACGGACTCCTCGAACCGCGCGAGATGCCGCACGCTGAGACGCTCTACATCATGAAACTGATGGACGGACTCCGAGCGAAATGGGACGTCCGTTACCCCATGGATTAAAATAGAAACAATTTGATAATTAGATGTATGGAAAGATGTAAGATTTTCATTCTCGCTCTTCTGCTTTGCACGACCATTGCAAGGGCGCAGTACAACCAAGTGAATGACATCCCGTATCGAGAGGCAGAGGAAAGGCTACGGATAGGCGCTTCAGCGGGAATGGACTATGCCCAAGAGCGCTGCAAACTCGACGTGTATTATCCGACAAATACTCAGGACGCACCTGTAGTAGTGTGGTTCCATGGAGGTGGTATCGAGGGCGGCGAAAAGCACATCGACCCGCAGCTGAAGAACAGCGGACTCGTGGTTGTTGCAGCCAACTACCGTCTGCTGCCCAAAGCTCCCATTGACGACATTCTCGACGACGCTGCGGCAGCCGTGGCCTGGACGTACAAGAACATCGCGAAGTATAATGGCAGTAAGCGCAAGATATTCGTGGCAGGACACTCCGCAGGCGGCTATCTGCTCACCATGATCGGACTCGACAAGCGCTGGCTGGCGAAATATGGCGTTGATGCCGACTCGCTCGCGGCCCTTGTACCGTTCAGCGGACAGTGCGTCACACATTATAATATACGTAAGCAACAGGGTATCGGCCCCTTGCAGGCCACCATCGACCAGTACGCCCCGCTGACCTACGTCCGTCCTGATGCACCGCCCATCGTCATCATCTCCGGCGACCGAGAACTGGAACTTTTCGGACGCTACGAGGAGCAGGCCTACTTCTGGCGCATGCTGAAACTCGTGGGCCACAAGGATGTGACACTCTACGAGATGCAGGGCTACGACCACGGTGCTATGCCGTTCCCGGCTTACAAAATTCTGAAGGACCATATCCGCAGGATTACCGCCAATTAACGGCTCGATTCCTGAATGGCTGCATCATAGCCAGTCAATGCGGCAAAGGGCGCAAACTGGGCTGCACGGTTCCACATCGACATCCTTGGATGATGCTTTGGCTCGTAATGTGGCAGATTGATGATATCGTCGTAATCGTTGGTCATGCCTTATGTCCTCCTATTTGTTCGTTGCGCTCCTTGGCTGTAGCACCTTCCTCGAAGTTCAGGCCTCGGAGGATGGCATTCTTGCCGAAACGCTTCTTGATTTTTAACTGTGCCTCCTGCATCCTGCGCTCTTTGTTGAGCTTGGCTTGCTCTTCCTGACGCTGTTTCTCTAATGCTTCGTAGTCAGTGAAGAGATCGAGCTGCAGGGGAGTCCTGTTCTGTGCCGATACCGATGCCTCTGATACCACATGGTTCGTTGTCAGGTTCAGCCTGCGGATGAGCAAATCAGGATTTACCTGGCGCTCAAACAACTCAGTTGCCCCATCCATGATGAGCCGTGATGATGAGGTTGGTCTCTCGAAGTTGAATGTGCCGTGAGCATGCTTTGGCACAGCCTTTCCGTAGTAGTTGGTGGTAATCTCACCATGATACTTTTCGCGGATTTCAGGACGTGTCAGACATTCTGCATCATAGCCAACGGTCAACACTAGCTGGTCAGTCACCAGACGCTTCGATACGAGGTCGAGGGCCATCCCTTCTGCCATTTCCCGTATCACTACACGGGCTTTTTTGAAGGTGTATGGCTCCTTCAGCACCTGGCCGCTGCTGAAGGAATTGGTTTCAGGACGATATGCCTTCACGGCCTCCATCGTACACGGCTCCCAACCCCAGGCATGGTCTATCAGCAATTCTGCATTCACACCAAAGAGACTGTAAAGCAGCTTTTCGTTCTGTATTGACACTCGGGCTATCTTTCCCATCGTATCAATACCATAGACAGCCAGTTTCTCGGCAATACCACGCCCCACACGCCAGAACTTGGTCAGAGGACGATAATCCCATAGCTCACGTCGATACGACATTTCATCCAGTTCGGCAATACGCACTCCATCCTTATCGGCAGGCATCTTCTTGGCCACAATATCCATCGCTATCTTTGCCAGATACATGTTTGTGCCGATACCTGCCGTTGCCGTGATGCCCGTAGTGGCCAGCACGTCACGGATCATCTTCATCGCCAGCTGGTGAGCAGTCATCTTATAGGAGCGCAGATAAGCCGTCACATCCATGAACACCTCATCGATGCTATAGACGTGTATATCTTCTGGCGCAATGTATTTCAGGTAAGTCTGATAAACCTTGGTGCTTACCTCTATATAATGAGCCATGCGGGGTGGGGCAATGATAAACTTCACACCACGGGCTTTCTGATACACCTCGAACAGTCGCGCACGGCCGCCGATGCCGTATGCTTTCAGCGACGGGGAAACAGCTAGGCAGATAGTCTTCTCCGTTCGACTTTCATCAGCCACGACAAGGTTTGTGGTCAGCGGGTCAAGCCCTCTGTCCACACACTCCACTGAAGCATAGAACGACTTCAGGTCGATGGCAATATAAGTTCGTTGCTGCTGTTGCATATCGATGTGCCGAGGTTCAGCCTGTTTTCGCAAAATCTCTTTGCAAAGTTACGAATAATTACGGAATTATTGCTATATTTGCGCCGATATTTAACGAAAGTTGATTTTTGTTTTTTCTTTTATTTCATCTTTATGTCGTGTCAATTATTTAGTACGTGAAAGTTCAAAGTGGAATGGCTTGTCGAAATGACGAAGCGAATAGTAGGTGACAGAGGGATGCTTCAGATCCATCACCATTGTCCATAGTGTACCACCTACGATGGCACCCTTCTCTGGAAGCTGTGTTACCGATGTGACAGCTTTTGTCAGCTGCTCTTCATTCATCACACCGCCAGTCTTCTGGTATTGCTCCATCAGTTTCTCGTGACGATGGTCTCCCTCATGAAGCCCCACCAGGAACTTCTCCTCGCACAGGTAGTGGTTGGTCACGAACGGCGACTCTGTCACCACCATCTTGTTGTCCACATACTCCACTGCCACACTCCTGCCCGTAGCATCAGCCATCGAGAGGTGATAGGCCGAACCTGGATCGGAATTCATATCAGAGGCTTTCAGCAACTTTATGTTTTGACGCTACAAAGGTACATATAGTTGCAGAATGCTCCAAATATCTGGGATAAAATGCATAAAAATGTGATGAATAGTATCAGTTGCTGTTGCTCATGCGCTGCTGCTCGGCTTTACCAGCACCGGTTCCCTTATACTTACTCTTCTGGGCATTAAAGGTGTAACGGATAGAGATGTCCAGGCGGTGGCTACGGCTTCGTGTTTTCTGCACAGTGTAGAAGAAACCACAATCATGAGCCATATCCTGTACGCTACGCTGGAACACATCACTGATGCTGGCACGCAGGCACAGGGCATCATTCTTCAACCAGCACTTCTGTACCACAAAACTGACATTATACGAAGGTGAGAGAATACGGAAGTTCAGTACATCACCCTTTGTCTGGATGTTGGCATTGGCCTCCAACTGCCAGCTGTGCTTAAAGCGGAAGGTGTTGTAGATGTCGAAGAAGAAGATGGGCTTAGTAAAGGTCACATCCGTCTTGCCTGTGGCGCTACGAGGATCGTCGTAGGTCATCGTGTTCCAAAACTTCTGCCCGCCAATGGTCCAGCTTGGGCTATATACACCCCAAGTGGGATTGGCCGAAAGGAAGATGGCAAGATTACGAACGGGATCGGACAAGTTAGCCTGCTTCATCAGCATGATACCCTCGTTGTTATAGACCATGGGCACCTGTGTAATAGTGTTATCACGACGTTCGTAGGCGGCAAACAGATTAATCCAAAGGCTACGGGTAGGCGCGCCAGCGGGAATTTTCCAACGGGCATTGATGCTCACCTCCTGCATAGTGGCATTCTTGAGTTTCGAGTCGCCCTGCGACAGGGTATAAGAGTTCAGATAGTAAATATGGTCGTTCAGTGAGCTGTACTTCGGACGCACGG
>Ga0310695_10008387_pt1 | contig 16001 bp, 17 predicted proteins | sample RumenRJG_04DNA_FD_203882 | JGI IMG/M metagenome (GOLD analysis project Ga0310695, IMG submission 203882) | Bovine rumen microbial communities from Lethbridge, Alberta, Canada - RJG_04 (v2) (version 2) | ecosystem: Host-associated > Mammals > Digestive system > Stomach > Rumen | place: Canada...
ATAAGGGCGATAGCGACAGTATTTTAACTGTAACCATAACAACCGTAAATTACGGAACAGTTGTTGCAACTTTAATTTTAGAAACTTCAAATTCTGTTCAAGTTGTAATAGAATGCGGACCGGAATTCCCGAAAGAGGAGTTTGATTTAAGGATGAGTAACGATAAAAAGCATTATTCAATGGATACAGTCACCACGTTCAATGTTAAAAAACCAACAACTCCTCAAGCCGACAGAGCAAAGGCAAGTATAAATATGTCTCAAACAACAGAAATTAATCCATATCTGCTTCTTAGTGCACATTCTGTAATCAAACACGTAATTGATATAGACAATAATGCTTCCATTGGTATAAATTCTCATACGGATTATTAAAAATTTTAATATATTCCTTGCTTATATACTATTTTTGTAATACTATGTTGTAACGAGTGTATAGGAAACAATATTGGAAAAGGTTATGGCTTTAAATTTTCAAGAACTGGTATTAAATTTACAAAAATTTTGGGCTGAATACGGATGTATTATTGAACAGCCTTATGATATAGAAAAGGGTGCATCAACAATGAACCCTGCTACATTTTTAAGGGTGTTAGGCCCTGAACCGTGGTCTACTGCAATGATAGAACCGTGCAGACGCCCGACAGATGCGAGATATGGAGAAAATCCAAACAGATTGGGACACTATTTTCAATTCCAAGTAATTTTAAAACCGTGTCCTGATGATGCTCAAGAACTTTATTTAAGAAGTTTGGAGGCTATGGGTATAGACCTGTCAGAGCACGATGTCAGATTTGTAGAAGATAACTGGGAATCTCCGACTTTAGGTGCTGCAGGTGTAGGTTGGGAAGTATGGCTTGACGGTATGGAAGTTACTCAATTTACATATTTCCAGCAAGTTGGCGGGTTAGAAATTAAACCTGTCGCATTAGAACTTACATACGGTCTTGAAAGAATTGCTATGTATCTTCAAAATAAATCTTCAGTATTTGATATTATGTGGAATGATAAATTAACTTATGGTGAAATTTACCACCAAAATGAAGTTGAGCAATCAAAATATAATTTCGAAGTGTCAAATGCTCAGGATTTGTTTACTGCTTTTGATTTATATCAAAAGGAAGTGGATAATTGCGTTAATTCAAAACTTGTTCTTCCTGCGTATGATTATGTCTTAAAATGCTCTCATACGTTTAACTTGCTTGATGCAAGAGGGGTAATAAGTAAGGATGAAAGAAATAATTTTATAGGCAGAGTCAGAACTATGGCATCTGCTGTTGCAAAACTTTATGTTGAACAACGAGAGGAAATGGGTTTTCCTCTTTGCAAATAATAGGAAATATGAATGGCTGAAAAATTTAATCGTGCGACATTTTCTCGCAATTTTTTGAAAAACATCACCAGAATTAAAAATCCTGATGAAATGATTGAGGATGCAAAATCTGACGGATTAGAAAAAACTCTTGGTGTCTGGGATTTAATTATTCTTGGTGTGGGTGCAATTATAGGTTCAGGGATTTTTGCAGTTGTCGGTATTGCTGCTGCAGGAAGTGCTGACGGCTCCAGTTTGGGTGCAGGGCCGGCGCTTGTAATATCTATGATTGTGGCAGCAATTGCGTGTATTTTTTCAGCATTGTGTTATAGCGAATTTGCTACAATGATTCCGGTTGCAGGCGGTGCTTATACTTATACGTTTGCAACTTTGGGTGAATTTGCAGCGTGGATGGTCGGCTGGGTATTGATGCTTGAGTATGCGATAGGATTTATTGCTGTTGCGTGTGCCTGGTCAAACCACTTAATGCAGTTTTTGCAGGGTTTTGGCCACATTTTACCATCTTGGCTTGCTAATCCTCCTGTGTGGTTAACAAATGATGTGTTTACTGTTTCAAAAATGGTTGCAGATGATCCTACATTGAGTGTTCCTCGATTATTTGGTGTTCCTATATGTATAAATATTCCTGCAATAGCGATTGTTTTATTAATAACCGCAATCTTGGTTAAAGGAACTAAGGATTCCGCAAAAATGGCAGGAATTATGGTATTTATAAAACTTGCTGTAATTGCTCTTTTTGTTTTGGCTGGGGCTTTTTACGTAAGACCTGAAAATTGGACCCCGTTTGCTCCAAATGGGGTTGAGGGAATTTTTGCCGGCGCGTTTTTAATATTTTTTGCATATATAGGATTTGATGCATTAGCTACGGCGGCTGAAGAATGTAAAAATCCACAGAAGGATTTGCCTATTGGTATTATTGGTTCTCTTGCCGTTACAACAGTTGTATATGTATTAGTTGCATTAGTTTTAACAGGTATGGTCGATACAAGCGGAAGTGTTTCTTTAGACTTTTTGAAAGCTCCGATGGCATATTGTATGATGATGGCTAAGCAAAATTGGGCCGCAGGTTTGATTTCAGTAGGTTCTTTAGCAGGGTTAACATCCGTTCTTTTGGTTTTAGAGATGGCCGCAACAAGAATATTATTTGCAATGAGCCGTGATCATTTTATATCAAAAAGATTTCAGGCAATACATCCAAAATTCAAAACTCCTGCTCTTTTGACTTGGACAGTTGGTTTAATGGCAGTTATCGGAATTTTGACTTTAGATTTGAATGTAGCAGCAGAACTTTGTAATTACGGAACATTTACTTCTTTTATAATTGTATGTGTTGCAGTATTAATTTTAAGAAAAACTGACCCAAACAGAAAACGTCCGTTCAAAGTTCCGTTTTCACCATATACTCCTGCACTTGGTATTATTTGCTGCGGCGGGTTGATGGTATATAAATTTATGCAGTCAGGCGCGTCTGCTATGCTTTTCCCTGTCTGGCTGGGTATCGGCGCTATTATATATTTATTGTACGGTTTTATAAGTAATAGAAATAACGAAAATAAATTACATAATGAACTTGTACATGGAAAAGAGAAAGAATAACAGAAAGTAAAATAGAATGAATATAAAAGAAATTTGCCAAAATATATTAAAGAAAAGAAGCATAGATGAACTTGTTGCGACAAGTAAAAAATCAGAATTAAAGAAATCTTTGAATGTTTTTGATTTGATTGTCATCGGAATAGGTGCGGTTGTAGGTACCGGTATATTCACAATTATCGGTACTGCTATTGTCGGCGGTGAGAGTACCGGTGCAGGTCATGCTATTGTTATTTCAATGGTTTTGGCAGCGATTGCATGTATATTTCCGGCCTTGTGCTATTCGGAAATCGCATCAATGATTCCTGTTGCAGGAAGTGCTTATACTTATACCTATGCAACTATGGGTGAATTTATGGCTTGGATGGTGGGATGGATACTGATGCTTGAATATGCTATTGGTAATATAACTGTTGCGAATGCCTGGACAGGTTATTTTATTCACTTATTGAAAGGTTTTAAGAATGTATTACCTGATTTTGTGGTAAATTTCCCGCTGTGGTTAAGGTATGATTACACAACTATAAAAAATATATGTATAACAAATGGTTGGGATATTCACGATAAAATTCCGTATTTATTTGGTCATATTCCTATAGCTGTCAGTTTGCCTGCTGCGGGTATTGTATTTTTGCTAACTGTACTTTTAATCCGCGGGATTAAAGAATCAACTACTTTTGCAAGTATAATGGTCGGAATAAATATGTTTATGATTATTTCGTTTATTATTTTTGGTTCAAAGTTTGTTGATCCGGGGAATTGGCATCCGTTTTTGCCGTTGCATGATCCTGTACAGGGAATTTTTATGGGTGCGTTTTTAATATTCTTTGCGTATGTTGGGTTTGATGCAATTTCAACAACCGCAGAAGAAACAGAAAATCCTCAAAGGGATTTACCTGTTGCAATATTAGGTACATTGATTATCTGTACAGTGTTATATGTTTTAGTTGCAATGGTTTTAACAGGTATTGTTCCTATAAATCAAATAGATATAAAAGCTCCGATAGCTCATGCAATGAGCTATGTCGGCAAAGATTGGTTTGCAGGGTTTATTTCTATTGGCGCGTTGTGTGCTTTGACAACTGTTTTGCTTGTTTATCAGCTTGGCACAACAAGAATTTTGTATGCAATAAGCCGTGATAGATTTTTGCCTCGCGGATGGAGAGTAATTCATAAAAAATATAGAACACCTCATGTTATGACTTGGATTTCCGGGCTTGCGGTTATTATTTGCGGTTTATTTATGGATTTGAATATTTCTGCTGCATTATGTAATTTTGGTACATTTACATCTTTTGTAATAATTTGTATTGCAGTGTTAATATTGAGAAAAACAGATCCTGACAGACCAAGAGCGTTTAAAGTTCCATTCTGTCCTTGGGCACCGATTGCAGGTATTTTAATTTGTTCTGTATTAATATTTTTCTCTATGAAAACATTAAAAACCTCGTCAAATTATTTTGTAATTTGGTTAATTGTTGGATTTTTAATTTATGCACTGTATGGTTACAGGCAAAAACGTATTGAAGCAAGAGGAAGAATACTACCTAAAAAGCAATCATAATAATTTAAATTTTAAAAAGATTTCTATTAAATTCATCAAAATTATTTATAATTTCTGAAACTGCAGGAATGGGTTTGTACAGTTCTGCAGGCTCTTCTGAACATATTGCAACGATTTTTCCTATACCGGCTCTGTATGCTGATTCAATTCCTGATATTGCGTCTTCTACAACTATGCAATCTTTTGGGGCAAGTTCAATATTTTTTGCTGCAATTTGGTAAATATCCGGAGCAGGTTTACTTGGGATTATACCGTTTGAATATACAATTTTGTCAACATCAAACCATTTTGCTAAGTCAAAGTTTTTAATATAAAAATCAACATTTTTTTTGTCTGACATAGTTGCGATAGTTCTTGGAATGTTGTTTTCTTTTAAAAAATCTAAAAAGTCTTCAACCCCTTGGGCTAAATGGAAATTTTTCCTGTCTTCAAGGCACATTTGCCGGTATAATTCTTCTTTTTCTTGACCTATTTTTTCTACAAGCTCCGGTGAAGGTTTTCTGCCAAGGGCATACTCCAGAATTTGTTCATTTGTGCGCCCAAACATATATTTAACCATTTCTTCATCGCTGAATGGGGTGGGGCGTAATTTTTTTGAATAATCTCTCCAGGCTTGTTTGTGTTTTGCGCTATCCCAAAATAATGTACCGTTGAAATCAAATATGATGCCTTTATAACTCATGCTGCTCCATCATTTTGTTATACATATCAAGGTATGTTTTAGCCTGCTTTTCTTTATTCTGCATTTTAAATGTATAAGCAAGGTTATAATATACATTAGGTTCGTTTGCTTTTAAATCCATAGCTTTAAAGAAGTTGTATCTTGCACTTCCGTATTGCTTTAGTTTTAAATATGCACAACCGATATTGTAATATCCGTATGAAAAATCAGGTTTATATTTTACTGCTTTTTTAAATTCGGCAAGAGCCATGTTGGGCTTGTCTTGGCTAAGGTATATATATCCGAGATTGTAATGAGCTTTATAGTATTTTGGGTCCGTGTTTATTGCTTTGTTAAACATATAGACAGCTTCAGTTATTTTTTCTTTATCTTGAAGAATATTACCAAGCATAAGCCAATCTTCGGCGCTGCGTTCTTCTTCTTTTTTTGATTTTAGTAAGCTGAAAGCTTCATCAATTTGGTTCTGTGCATACAATACCCTTGCCTGTTGAGATGTAGAATCTGTTTCAACAGTGGTTTGAGTTTGAGCTTTGTTTTTTGTAAATTGAAATGCATCGCATCTGCAATTTAACATCCCTAACATAACTAAAAATACAATTAATATCTTTTTCATAACACCATTATAAAATAAATTTATTTATTTTCCAATTAATATTATTTAACTTCTTTAAAAAATTCGTTTGTGATAAGCTGAGAATATTTGTCGGATTTATTTGCAGATACAAGGACTTTATCGCTGCCGTCAGAATCTTTTACAACAGATATTATACCTGAAATTTCTCCGATTGGTAATTTTTTAATTCGTGCGCTAAATCTTACATAAGGAACTTCTTGACCGTATGATTTCATTGTTCCTTTTTCAGTAATGTGGAAGTCTTCTAATGCTGCGGTTTGGTATTTAAATTTGGCAATTGCTTCTTTAATTCTTTCTTCCGCATTAGAGGCTTGAATATCTTCTTTGGTCAAGATGGTTTTCTTTCCGGGATCTACAACTATCATTTTTTGTCCTGATGCTTTGTGCTCAGCAAGAACAGCATTATATCCTAATATTCCTGTTGTTTTTTCTATTTCAAATTCTTTATTAATCGTTCTAAAATCTCCTACTTTTTGCGCTCTTTCCATCATAACGTCATGGGTAGGATGAAAATAATTATCGATTTGAGTCATAACCCATTTCCCGCCACCAAGGGCTATAAATCCGACTATGACTATTGTTAAGAATATTGATCTTGTTAAATTTTTTAAACAACTCATGTTGAAATCCTCTTGTTTTTATATCAATATTATATTATGAGCAAAGGGGAAATCAATATAGTTAATAGTTGGGATGTGAACATTGAAGATGCTACTCCTGCTATGCAGAGATTTTTAGAAATTAAAAAACAGTATCCGGGTATTCTTTTGTGGTACAGGATGGGTGATTTTTATGAAACCTTTTTCGAAGATGCCGTTATAATGTCTAAGGAGCTGGAATTGACTCTTACTGCTCGTGATTGTGGTGCTAAAATAGGGAAAATTCCTCTTGCAGGGATTCCTTTCAAGGCGGCGGATGCGTATTTGCAAAAGCTTGTTCAAAAGAATATTAAAGTTGTTATTTGTGAACAATTGGAAGATCCTAAAACAGTTAAAGCCGGAGAAGTTGTTAAACGCGGAGTTGTAAGAATTGTTACTGCCGGAACTTTGACTGAAAGTAATATGCTTAGCCAAAATTCAAATAATTATATGTGCGCGATATGTAAAGATGAAAAAAGTGACTTATTTGGTTTTGCATATGCAGATATTTCAACAGGCGAGTTTAAGGTTACTCAGGCTCCTTTAAATTTGATTTTGGCAGAGCTTGCGAGATTAAATCCATCTGAAGTCGTTGGGCCCAGTGAAAAACAAGAAATTAAGCCATTCCAAATTGTGCCGGATGAAGTTATTGACTTACCTGAAGAAATTACAAAGATTTATAATTGCTCTAAAATTCCCCCATCAGTTTTTGAAGAAAACTTTTCTGAGAATAATTTAAAAACAGTATTCAAAACTGCAAGTCTCGAAAGTTTTGGGTATTCAAAATATAAATTAGGTTTCAGATGTGCCGGAGCATTGCTTGCTTATGTTTGGGAAACGCTGAAAGATAATATGCCAAAATTTGAAAGAGTGGAGGCTTATGAACTTTCCGAATATATGATTCTTGATAGTGCTACACGTAAAAATCTTGAACTAACAGAAACGTTAAGAGAAAAAAATAAGTATGGCTCTTTGCTTTGGGCTGTTGACAGAACAAAAACCAATATGGGTGCAAGACTTTTGAAAAGTTGGATTTGCCAGCCTCTTAAAAATGTAGATGATATTTTAAAAAGACAGAATGCAATATCTGAACTTGTTGAAAAAAGTGATGTCAGATTTAAATTAGGTGATTTATTAGATAGAATTTACGATATCCAGCGTTTGGCAACAAGAATGAGTAACGGTTCTGCAAATCCAAAAGATTATATTGGTTTGAAATTATCTCTTTCTGTTTTGCCGGAAATTTTGGAAGTTACTAAAGATTTGCACAATGATATGTTTTATTCTATAAGAGAATATGCGCAAAGTCTTTTTGATTTCTCTCAAATGATAGAGAATACAATAGTTGATAATCCTCCGATTTTGTTGAAAGAGGGCGGAATAATAAAATCTTCTGTCAGCGGAGAGCTGGATTATTTTAGAGATTTGCTTTCCGGCGGAGAAGAATGGCTAAAGAATTTTGAAGAATCCGAAAAAGAACGCACAGGCATTAAAAATTTAAAAGTTGGTTATAATAAAGTATTCGGATATTTTATTGAGGTGACAAATTCATATTTGAATTTAATTCCGCAAGATTATATTAGAAAGCAAACTCTTGTTGGGGCTGAAAGATTTATAACTGAAGATTTGAAAAAGCATGAAGATGACGTGTTATCTGCAAGATTTAAGTCAACTGAACTTGAGTATAAGTTATTTACAGATTTCAGGGAATATTCCAAAGAGTATGTCTCAAAAATCAGAGAAGTTGCAGAGTCTATTGCAAGTGCAGATGTTTTGGTTTCTTTTGCAAATGTAGCGGTTGAAAATAATTATTGCAAGCCTGAAATAGATGAATCTAACGATTTGTTAATTAAAAACGGCAGGCATGCAGTTTTAGAAAGGGTTTTGCCGTTGGGAGAGTACGTCCCAAATGATTTGGAATTAAAATCTAATGTAAATAGTGACAGTGATACTCAGTTCATGATCTTAACAGGCCCTAATATGGCAGGTAAATCTACCTATATGCGCCAGAATGCGTTGATTGTAATTTTAGCACAAATAGGTTCGTGGGTCCCTGCTGATTATGCCAAAATAGGTGTTGTTGATAAAGTTTATACAAGAGTGGGAGCAAGTGATGATTTGACTCTGGGGCAATCAACATTTATGGTTGAAATGATTGAAACTTCATTCATTTTAAATACTGCTACGGAAAAGAGTTTTATTCTGCTCGATGAAATAGGGCGCGGAACAAGTACTTATGACGGGGTGGCCATTGCATGGTCGGTCGCTGAGTATATAACTACAAAAATTAAAGCCAGATGTATTTTTGCAACTCATTATCACGAGTTAAATGTTATGACTAAAACTTATCCGCAGATAAAAAATTATAGAATTACAGTTTCGGAACAAGACGGAGAAATTGAATTTTTAAGAAAAATTGTACCCGGGGGTACAAGCAGAAGTTATGGTATTCAAGTTGCAAAAATGGCGGGTCTGCCAAGCACGGTAATAAAGCGTTCTCAGGAATTAATGACAAAAATGCAAAAAGATTTTTCAAATAATCTTGCAACTCGTAAAAAAATGAGTAATAATGAAGAAGAAGTTCCTCAATTATCGTTGTTTGGAATGTAAATATTTCTTTACAAAAAGGCAATTTTTAAGGTTGATGTGTTTTATAACGAACAACAAAGGAGTGTGAATATGAAGGTATCATTTAATCCGGTTGTAAATTTTAAATCAAATTTAATTGATGAAAGATTAAAAAATGCTACTTCTGCAATGGTTGAAAATCCTGTTACAGAAATTAAAGAAGAAGTTCCTGTACAAGAGGATGCCATTGTGCAAAAGGAAGAAGCTGATAAATTTGAGTCCAGAAATCTTACTCAAGATGAGAAAATCGCAGATTTTACTTCTACTTTAAAAGATAAAAAATGGGAGAAAAAATATCTTCCTGAGAGCGAAATAGTTTTCGTAAAACAAAAAAAAGTTGAAGATGATGTTGAGTATATGATTGAAAAAGACGGAACTGTTAAAGAAGTTGGCGCTAATATGAAGCCTGAAGTTATAATGGAAGCTAACAGCAAAATGGCAGAAGTTTTCAATGATATAAAGGCAAAACAATCATCAGCCTCAAGCGATAAGAAGGCGGGGAATTGGTTTACTCGCGGTATTTCTGATCTTTGGACCGCAATGTCTGTTGCAGGTACAATGACAGTTGCAACTGCTAAAGGGCTATTCTACGGTGCGCTTACAGGTGCCGGTGTTATTGGTGTTTCAACAATTTTGAATATGTCTAAATTGATGGGCGAAAATCAAAAATTCTTTGAGATATTAAAACATCCTGTAAGATCTGCAGGCAGAGGCGGAAAAATTGCCGCTGCAGCTGCATCTATAGCAGTTCTTGCATCATATCTTATTTCAGGCAAACTCACCGCTAATGAGAATGCTGCTGTTATTGATCACAAAATGCATACAGGTCACAGGGATGCGTAATATAAAATATTAAAGGAAAAAGACAGTGTTTTATACACTGTCTTTTTTTATATCAAATTGTTATAATGATTATTATAAAATTCTTCAAATCTGTCTTCTAATATAGCTTCTCTACACAGGTGTACAAAATTTAGCAAAAATCTTATATTGTGGATGGATAGCAAGGTTGAAGCAGTTGCTTCCTGACATTTCCACAGGTGTCTAATATATGCTCTGGAGTGGTTTTTGCAAGCATAACAATCGCAGCCTTCAACAAGAGGCGATGAGTCATCTTCATATTTTTTATTTTTAATATTTGATTTGCCGTTCCAGGTAAAGAAAGATCCATGTCTTGCATTACGTGTAGGAAGAACGCAGTCAAACATATCAACTCCGGCTTTAATCCCGTCTAATAAATCTTCCGGTGTCCCTACACCCATAAGGTATCTTGGTTTATATTTAGGGAGTAACGGTGCGGTAAATTCTGTAAAATGCTTTTGAATGTCTTTAGGCTCTCCTACGCTTACTCCTCCTATTGCATAACCCACAGCATCAAATGAAGATATTACTTTTGCGCTTTCTTCCCTTAAATCTTCAAAAAATGCGCCTTGAACAATAGGAAAGAGTGCTTGTTTTGGATTGGTTTTAGCCTTAAAGCATCTTTCAAGCCATCTGTGCGTACGCTCCATTGCCATTTTAGCAAAGTCATAATCGCAAGGATACGGAGCACACTGATCAAAGGCCATTATAATATCTGCACCAATATTTTGTTGTATTTCCATAGATATTTCAGGCGATATGTAGTGCCTTTCCCCATTTTTGGGGTCTTGAAATTCAACACCGTCTTCTGTAATTTTATTTAAATGTGCAAGAGAAAACACTTGAAAACCACCCGAATCCGTCAAAACAGGTTTGTCCCAGTTCATCCAGCCATGAATACCGCCGAAGTTATGTATCCTTTCTGCCCCTGCTCTTAAATACAAATGGTATGAGTTCCCGAGTATAATCTGCGCCCCTGTGTCTTTAATTTGATCGCAAGTTAAAGATTTAACCGCAGAATTTGTTCCCACAGGCATAAATATAGGGGTTTCAATTTTCCCGTGTGGTGTAGTTAATATGCCTGCTCTTGCGCCGGTTTTTGAATCTTCGTGCAATAATTCGTAGTTAAAATAATCTTTTTCTTCCATAACAAAATTTTACCATAAATAATAGGGCAAAAAATTTTTTGTTTATTTTTTATATATTATTGCAAAATATAGGTGAAGAAAGTGCAAATATCTAAAATACAATATCAAACAAATTTATATCCGATTTTAACTCCTCAAGTGTCACAAAAAAAAGCTAAATGCGGTGCTGTTCAAAATACAAATTATTCTAATCCGTATAAGCAAGTCCCGCTTGATTATATGTATGGCGCAAAAATTAGCTTCTCAGGAAAAATAAAAAAGCAAAATGAGCGCAAAGAAAGGGCTATTCCTGATATTGATTACGACTATTATATGAGCATGAGTAAAAATAAGAAGAAATTAATTGAAAAATTTTACAAAAAAATTTTTGAAAAACAAAATTATACTTCTGAATTATTTAATCCGAAAAATGTTTCATTACCTTTAAAAAGTGAAAGGATAATGGATGAATTCATCAAGGTAGCCAAGATTTATGCTCAATATAAGGATCAACCGATATTATGTTTAGGCAGAAGCCCAAAATGGTTTTTAGATGCCGCAAAATGGATGAAAGACGGAATTGATGATTATAACTTTATTGCGTTTTCAGGATACTGGTTCTATCCGCATCCTGTGGATGGCGTAAGGTTGTTGGAAGGTGCAATGCCAACAGCAGAAGAAACTGCTGCTTACAGAAGATATTTGACTTCCAAGCAGGCAGATCCTGCATCTTTAGTTAAAACTTTCAACGAAACAGGCAAAAAGACAGTTATAACTGATTATATTGATACCGGTAAAGGGGTTTCATCATTTTTGGATCTAATGGCAAAATTTGCTAAAGATCAAGGTGTAATACATGAATTCCCTGATAGTTTTGAGCTTGTTACTTTAGGTTCTATGTTGTACAAAGAAGAAAGACTAAATTTGTCTGATGATGTTGCATTAGATACGCCGGAAGTAAGAATGCCGCCATCATTAGCTCCGTATGCAAAAAGGAAAACTCCCAGTTTATTTCACACATATAGAATTCCTCAAAAATTTTATGATATAAATTATGAATTGTTTAAGGAAATGCTTATAAATGAAAATACAACAGAATGTCGTTCATCGTATTATCCTCATTCCGTCTGGCCTATATATAGACCTGACAGATTTAGGACAGGTTTTATAAAAGATATGGCAAAAGTTAAAAAACTTATAGAGGAAAATGACTTAACAAAGAAAAGTGTAGCAAATTTCAGTGCACCTATGGCAGATTTCAGAAATCTTATGAGCTTTAGAATTTTGGATGCGTTGAGAGCGCGCAAGCTCTTAAAAATTATCAGATGATAGATTAATTAATTAAAAAAGATGTTGTTAATGTCCAAAATTGACAAAAAAATATAAATAATATAAATTTAAAATAGGAAGTAGGAGGTTTTAATGGAAGAAAAAAAATTTAATACTGAATGGCTTGCTACATTTTTATTTTGTTTATTACTTGGCGTTTTTGGTGCGCACAGATTTTATAACGGTAAAACAGGCTCTGCATGGGCTATGTTACTTATAAGTTTGTTATTGGGCTGGATTGGTATAGGATTTATAATTACTAGTACTTGGGCTCTTGTTGATTTAATTCTAATCATTTGTGCAAAATTCACAAACAAAGACGGCCAACCTATACCATGGACAATATAAGAAAATTTGTGCTTTAAAAAATGAACCGACCCAAGGTCGGTTCATTTTTTTATTTTGAAGCTTTTTTTGACTTTGCCCTGTGAATAACGTATATATTAATTTTGTTTTTCTTTTAGTTTATAATATCTGTCTTTATCTCGGTATTTTAAGATTTTAGCAGGGTTTCCTCCGACTACCGCACATGGCGGAACATCTTTTGTTACAACAGAACACATTGCAACAACTGCTCCCTCACCTATTGTTACACCAGGAACAATTGAAGATTTTGCTCCAAGCCAGACATTGTCTTCTATGGTTATGGGTTTAAAAATATATTTGCCATCGAACGGTAAATTTTCCGGTTTATAATAATTGTGATTTGATGTCCATATAAATATCCCCGGACCCATTTGAACATTGTTACCTATTGTCAAACCTCCATGTGCATTGATATAGGATTTTTCCCCAATTCTTACATTCTCTCCTATGTTAATTCTTGCAGCACTATGAATGACAACCCCTGAGCAACATTTAAAATTTTTGCCACAAGACCCTAATCTATGTTTCCAATATGTTTGTCTTATGGTTTGTATTATTAATGTAATTATTCCAAATAACTTTTTCATTACAACTCTGAATATTTTGCTATTAATATCAATATATTGATACTTAATAACATTATATTCACTTAAAAAATCAATGTCAAGAATATATAATTTTAGAATGGAAAATAATTATAAAAGAAAAATCGGATTAAATATAAAATCTGAACGAGTACGAAAAGAATATACTCAAGAAAAAATTGCAGAGTCTATTAATGTGAGTGTCAGCCATATAAGTAAAATTGAACAAGGTATCACTTCTCCGACAGCATATTTGCTATATAAGATTTCACAGTTGCTAGAAGTACCTATGGAAGATTTTTTTAAAGGAATATAAAAAAGACGGTTTTGAAATAAACCGTCTTTTTGAATATTAACGTTTTGAGAATTGGAATCTCTTACGAGCTCTTTTTCTACCGTATTTTTTACGTTCTTTAACACGTGGGTCTCTTGTTAATAAACCTTCAACCTTAAGAACATTTCTGAAATCTTCGTTAGATTTTACTAACGCTCTTGAAATGCCGTGTCTGATAGCTCCGCATTGAGCAACAATACCGCCACCTACTGCTTTTACTCTAACATCATATCTGTCTTGAGATTCTGTTAAAACAAGTGGTCTGTATACCAACATTTCGATTGCCGGTCTGTTACCGATATAATTTTTCAAAGTCTTTCCGTTAACAAAAATTCTTCCGCTGCCTTTTACTAATTTAACAACAGCAATTGAAGTCTTTCTGCGGCCTGTAGCCATTATAATATCTTTATTATCAGCCATTACTTAGCCTCCTTCGGTAATACAACCGGTTTTTGTGCAGCATGAGGATGTTCAGAACCAACATAAACTTTTAGTTTGTTGAACTGTTCTGCTCCTAATGTATTGTGTTGTAACATACCGCGAACAGCATGTTCGATTACAATTCTAGGATCTTTTTCCATTACTTCTTTGAATGAAGCTGTTTTTAATCCTCCAGGATAACCTGTGTGGTGTAAATATATTTTATCTGTTTCTTTTTTGCCTGATACTCTAACTTTGTCAGCATTGATTACGATTACGAAATCACCTGTATCAACGTTTGGAGTATATTCAGGTTTATTTTTACCTCTTAAAATGTCTGCAACTCTAACTGCAAGACGACCTAAAATTTCGCCTTCAGCATCGATTACATACCATTTTCTTTCTACTTCAAGAGGTTTTGCTGAATATGTTTTCATATTGCATTTTCTCCATTATTCTTTAATATGTTACTTCAATTAATGTTAATCCGTACGGACTAACTGTTTGCCCCGCCTTGCGGCGGTCTTTCGCCTCAAGAACATCTTTCATATGCTCAGGTGGCAAGTTATGACCTTCTATTTCTAAAAGGGTTCCGACAATTGTTCTTACCATATTGTATAAAAACCTGTTTCCTACAATATCAATAATTACGTGATCGCCTTGTCTTGTAACTTTAGCGCTTTCTATAAAACAAATCTTGCTCGGGTTAAGCGTTCCGGAACTTTTAAAACTTGAAAAATCGTGCTCGCCAACTAAATAATCAAGTGCGTTTTGCATTCTTTTTATATCTGTCGGATATTTCACTCTCATCAAATCGCCGTCGAACGCATTTTTATATCTTCGATTAACAAATTCAAATCTATAATAACGTCTTTTGGCACTTTTTTGAGCGTGAAAGCGATTATCAACCTGTCTTAAATCACTGATTGAGATATCTTCTGGAAGTATTTCATTTAGATGATAGACAAAATCTGAAGCAACAATATCTTTGTCTGTATCAAAATGAACTACCTGTCCTAAAGAGTTTACACCCTTATCAGTTCTTCCGGAAAAGATTGTTTTAACTTGTCGGTTTTTATTTTCGGTATCACCGAATATCAATGTACTGAGTGCTTTTTCAAGTTCTCCTTGTATTGTGGATTCAACTTCCGAGCCTTGTGGGCTACTTTTACATTTACCCCCAAATTGAATTTGGCTGCCCGCGTAGTTTTTGCCTCTATACTGAACCTTTAAAGCGTATCGCATTCTGAGATTACACCAATTGAATCAGTGCCATTTCAGAAGCATCACCACGTCTTGGCGGTAAGTGATAAATTCTTGTGTATCCGCCTTTTCTATCAGAATATTTCTTTCCGATAATTACAAACAATTTTCTTAAAACTGTTTGAGAGGTGAGTTTTTTGTCTTTTGAAGGAGCATCAAAAACTTCTCCGCTTTTCATATCCATATATTTACCTGTTTCTTTATTGTAAATATATCTGGATGCCAAACGGATTGAGCTTAAATCTCCTTTTTTTGCTATAGTGATAACCTTTTCAGCATAAGGCTTCAATGCTTTTGCACGAGCTAATGTTGTTGTGATTTCACCATGAACAAAAAGTTCAGTCGCTAAAGAACGCAACAAAGCCTTTCTTTGGTCTTGTGCTTTTCCAAGCGTATGTTTTTTAGTTTGGTGTCTCATTTTTTTATCCTTTTCTACTATTTAGTTATTTTTATTAACCGATTAAATCTTCTTCTTCAATTGGGTTTGGAGCTAAATCCAATCCAAAGTGATGTAATCTTTCAATTACTTCGTCTGAAGATTTTTTACCGAAATTCTTTATATTTAATAAATCATGTTCGGATTTTTTCAACAATTCTGACATTGAATTGATACTTGCTCTTTTTAAGCAGTTATATGCTCTAACAG
>Ga0310695_10008388_pt1 | contig 16001 bp, 13 predicted proteins | sample RumenRJG_04DNA_FD_203882 | JGI IMG/M metagenome (GOLD analysis project Ga0310695, IMG submission 203882) | Bovine rumen microbial communities from Lethbridge, Alberta, Canada - RJG_04 (v2) (version 2) | ecosystem: Host-associated > Mammals > Digestive system > Stomach > Rumen | place: Canada...
TGTTTGTTTCCTTTTCCATCTTTAGCATGAAAACAGTGGAAGTCCTTTTGTCGATTATACTGGCGGCCTGTGTGGTGTACATAATATGGTGCATTCATGGCGCCACCAGGTATATTGACGAACATCCCGATGATTTACCTTTTTCCGCACCGGAACCATTTGACGAAAACCGGGATGAAAACAACTCTGATTATAAGGAATAACCTTAATCTTTTATGTTCGGCTTACTTTGTGTAAATTTGCAGTCTTAAAACTGATTAGCTGAATGACAGAGGCAAAATATTACAAAGTGGCGGATCATCTGTTCGGTGTTGAGGCTCATATTAGCATATTGGCTCAAATGTCCAATTATGAGCCGTTCACTACAAATCCTGCTGACACTACTGATACATTGTTCTTTCTTTCCGTTGACCAGGAAGGACCTGTAAGTTATAAAGAGGAATGGCGACAGGATGAGGAAGGACAGGATACCATATGCGGTCATACCGAGCAGGGTGAATCTGTTTTTGAATTCCGTTGGGGAGGACGTGTTGCAGGTTGGCTTGTATGTTCACCGGGATACCGCAAAGGCGCACTTCATATATGCGGATTCCAAGCCAAGGCTGCACTTGACAATGCACTCATGATTATGTTTGCAATGGCATCGGCCTGCATGGGGACGGTATTGTTCCATGCCGCAGCAGTGAGTCTTGAAGGTCATGGATATATGTTCCTGGGCAAGAGCGGCACCGGCAAGAGCACTCATGCCAGACTGTGGCTCAACAATATTCCAGGTACGGAACTTATGAACGATGACAATCCTGCAGTACGCGTAAAACCAGACGGTACTGCCGTGGTTTACGGAACGCCATGGAGCGGCAAGACCCCGTGTTACCGGAACGTAAGTGCCCCTGTTGCAGGAATAGTCCTGCTGAGTCAGGCTCCCTATAATCGTATTGTAAGGCTTAAGGGTATTGGTGCATATGCCGCCGTAGTACCCAGCATATCGGGCAAACGGTGGGATTCCGTAATAGCCGATGGACTTCACGATACCGAGAACTATTTGGCAACCAATATACCCGTTTGGCATTTGGACTGCCTTCCTGACTCCAATGCGGCACATTTGTGCAAGGATACAATTGCCCTATGACCGACCAGATAATCATACAAGAGGCCGCACGCCTGGTTGCCGACGGTATAAGCGTGACATTTCCCGTTAAAGGGCGGAGTATGATTCCGTTCATAATAGGCGGAAAGGAAAGCGTAATACTCCAAAGGCCCGACAACCTGAAAGTGGGGCATGTGATATTGGCCGAGGTGGGCCCCGACAGATACGTGGTACACCGTATTATAAGGATAGACAATGAAAGCGGCCGTATTACCCTTATGGGCGACGGCAATATAAGAGGCACCGAAAGCTGCATGCAACAGCATGTACTTGCAAGAGCTACCCATGTGGTTGACCCGCAGGGCCGACGCCGTCCGTTGGAATCCCGAGGACAGATGTTCAAGGCCAGAATCTGGTATTGGATAAGACCGTTCCGTAGAATCATCCTTGCCGTATTAAGAAGAACAATAAGAAAATACAAGATATGAAAATCAAGAAAGGATTTGTGCTGCGCCAGGTGTGCGGCGAGAACGTAATAGTAGGCGAAGGCCTTGATGCCATCAATTTTGGCCGCATGCTTTGCCTTAACGAAACTGCCGCATGGCTTTGGCAGAAGGCACAGGAATCGGGAGACTTTACTGTAGAGAGTCTTTCGGACGCACTTTGTGACGAGTATGAGGTTGACAAGGCTCAGGCCTTGGCCGATGTAAAAGAGACAATAGACAACTGGATCAGTCAGGGAGTGGTTGAGTGAAATACGTAAGCTGGATATGGCGTAGCACACAGGGTATCCGCATTAATACGGTGGTACGTATTGTGACAGGTACGGTGCAGGTTGCACTGGGCCTGCTTATGGTTTGGCTGAGCCGCCGTTTTATTGACGAGACCATCCATACCGGAACTACCCGTGACGTTACGTTCATGCTTATCTGGCTGGTGCTGACCGTAGTAGGTGGCGTGCTGCTAAGACAGGTCTATTTCCTGCTTACAACAAAAGCAGGAATTCTTTTGACCAACTCTCTGCGCCTAAAGATGTTCAGCAGTCTGTTCCGCCGTCAGCTATATGACGAAAAGGAGATGCACTCCGGTGATGTGAGTTCCCGCCTGACCAAGGATATAGAGGTGGTGAGCGAGACTACCACCGATACCATTCCCCAGATGTGCGTAACCGGAATACAACTTGTAGGTGCATTCCTGCTCCTGCGTTATTTTGACAGATGGCTGGCATGGGCGTTGCTTATCATGACTCCCTTGGCAATACTGATGGCAAAATTCATTGGCAGCAAACTGCGTAAAATGACTTTGGATATCCGCCAGGACGAAAGCCGCATTCAGATGCAGGTCCAGGAGGGGATGGAAAACAATGCCGTATTGCGTGCCATGGGCAGCCAGGAGTGGATGACCGGCCGTTTGGACACCATGCAGCAGCAACTTAAAGGTAACATTATGCGCCGCACCCGGTTTACCATAATGATACGCATTATACTTGGCTGTGCATTCGGCTTGGGCTATCTGTTGGCATTTGTATGGGGAGGCCTGCAATTGCGCAACGGTGCAATTACATTCGGTATCATGACATCGTTTCTGCAACTGGTTGGCCAGATACAGCATCCCGTTATGCAGTTGCTGAATCTTGTTCCGCAGGTAATACATTCCACAGCCAGCATAGACCGTCTTGGCGAACTGGAAAATTTGGACACTGTCTCGGATAACGGAACCCTACACCCGGCATTGTCAGGAATAAAGTTTGAGGATGTAAGTTTCAGGTACGCAGGCGGTGACCGTCAGATATTGTCCGGATTCAGCCATGATTTCAGGCCCGGTACAAAAACCGCTCTTATGGGCGAGACAGGCATTGGCAAAACAACGCTGTTCCGCCTTATGCTTGGGTTCATTGCTCCTGACAGCGGAAAAATTTCCATTTACGGTCAGAATGAAACACTCCCAGTAGGTGATTCCACCCGTCCGGATTTTGTATTTGTGCCTCAGGGAAATACTTTGATGAGCGGCACGATACGCTTTAACCTGCAGGTTGCGGACCCCAAAGCGGCCGATGAAAAACTGATAGAGGCTTTGCGCACTGCATGTGCCGATTTTGTCATGGAACTTCCCGATGGCCTGGATACTGTTTTGGGCGAGCGCGGCAGCGGTCTAAGCGAAGGTCAGGCCCAGCGTATTGCCATAGCGCGTGGCTTGCTCAGACCCGGTTCAATCCTTTTGTTGGACGAGATTAGTTCATCGCTGGATCCTGAAACCGAGACCGAACTGTACCGCCGCCTGTTTGGTGCTTTCCCGGATAAGACAATGATCTTTATTACGCATAGGCCAACCGTAACATCGCTTTGCGATTCGGTGCTTTCATTGTAGTTTTATATAATGATCATAAAAATCCGGTGCTTTTTTTGTTCATTTTGAATTGAGTGCGTAACTTTGCCTCCGCAAAAGCAAAAAAGAAAAGAGAATATATGCGACTGCTAGGCTTGATTATTATTTCCATTATCATTCCGGAGTTCCGGTGTGAGAAAGCCTGACGCATGTATCTGAAAAGAAAGCAATAAGACAACAGATAACGACAAAGCCTTTCTCACACAAGTGAGAGAGGCTTTTTTGTTTGACCAACATTAACTAACAACATAGTATGTCAGACAGACTGATTTTCTTTGACACCACGCTCCGGGACGGCGAACAGGTCCCGGGATGCCAGCTCAACACCATTGAGAAGATTGAGGTAGCTCGTCAGCTCGAGCAGCTGGGGGTGGATGTGATTGAGGCAGGATTTCCTGCCAGCAGCCCGGGCGATTTCAACTCGGTAGTAGAGATTTCGAAAGCCGTAACATGGCCTGTTATCTGCGCCCTTACCCGTGCCGTGGAGAGCGATATCGATGCTGCCGCCCAGGCCCTGCAATATGCACGCTACAAGCGAATACACACCGGAATAGGAACCAGTGACGAGCATATCCGCTATAAGTTCAACAGTACCCGTGAAGAGATTATTGAGCGTGCGGTTGCTGCGGTCAAGTATGCCGTGTCAAAGAAAGTGGATGAGGTTGAGTTCTATGCCGAGGATGCCGGCCGCACAGACAACGAGTATCTGGCACGAGTGGTGGATGCAACTGTCAAGGCAGGTGCCACCATTATCAATATACCCGATACTACCGGTTACTGTCTGCCCGATGAATACGGTGCCAAGATACGTTATCTTATGGAGCATGTGGACGGCCTGGCCAATGGTAAGGCAATTCTTTCCACCCACTGTCACAATGACCTGGGTATGGCTACGGCCAACACCATGAGCGGTGTGCTTAACGGAGCCCGTCAGGTTGAGGTAACCGTAAACGGAGTGGGCGAGAGGGCCGGCAATACCTCACTTGAGGAGATAGCCATGATAATAAAATGCCATCATGCCACTATACCGTTGGATTTCAACATCAAGACCACCCGCATATATCCTACCAGCCGCATGGTGTCATCACTCATGAGTATGCCGGTACAGTTTAACAAGGCAATTGTGGGACGTAACGCTTTTGCCCACTCTAGCGGCATACATCAGGACGGCGTGCTCAAAAATTCACAGACATACGAGATTATGGATCCTAAGGACGTGGGTCTGGATGACAACAACATAGTTATGACCGCCCGTTCCGGACGTGCCGCCCTTAAGCACCGTCTTGTTTCGCTAGGCATTAAGGTTGATCCAAAGCAGCTTGACCGTATTTATGAGTCTTTCCTTAAACTGGCCGACAAGAAAAAAGAGCTGAACGATGACGATATCCTTATGCTGGCCGGTGCCGATACCGCAGCCATAAAGCATGTAAAACTGGACAGCCTGCAGGTTACTACAGGTAAGGGCGTGACTCCTATAGCAGCAATACGCCTTAATGTGGCAGGCGAGGAGTTCGAGGCTGCATCGACCGGTAACGGACCTCTTGATGCGTCAATCAAGGCGCTCAAACAGATCATTCACCGTAAGATGACACTTAAGGAGATGACCATCCAAGCCCTTTCAAAGGGTTCCGATGACGTATGTAAGGTGCATATGCAGGTTGAGAATGACGGACATCTCTATTACGGATTCGGTTCGGATACCGATATAGTTACCGCCAGTGTGGAGGCTTACATAGATTGTATAAACAAGTTCAAGCCGCAGTAGTGATGGGAAAGACGCTTTTTGACAAGATATGGGATGCTCATGTAGTCCAGGCCATCCCAGACGGTCCTACACAACTGTACATAGACCGTCTGTACTGCCACGAGGTTACCACCCCGCAGGCTTTTGACACCATACGTGACAAGGGTTGCGGCGTGCTTCGCCCTGATAGGGTCGTAGCTATGCCGGACCATAACATCCAATCTGACAGCAGTGACCGCATTGACGATCCAGTAGGCCGCAGGCAGGTGGAGACACTGGAGCGGAACTGCCGTGAGTTTGGCATAAGACATTTCGGGTTAGGCACCCCTGATAACGGAATAATCCATGTGGTGGGACCGGAGAAAGGCCTTTCACTGCCGGGCATGACCATAGTTTGCGGTGATTCGCACACCTCCACTCACGGTGCAATAGGTGCCATTGCCATGGGTATAGGTACATCCGAGGTGGCGCAGGTGCTGGCATCACAGTGTATACTGCAGCGTAAGCCCAAGACCATGCGTATAAATATTGTAGGTACTCTGGGCAAAGGTGTTACAGCCAAGGATGTGGCACTGTATATCATGGCGCAGATGACCACATCGGGTGCTACCGGTTATGCCGTGGAGTATGCAGGCCAGGTGGTGCGTGACATGAGTATGGAGGGACGCCTAACGCTTTCAAACCTGTCAATCGAGATGGGTAGTCGTGCAGGCCTGATTGCCCCCGATGAGACCACTTTCAGCTGGCTTAAGGGACGTGAGTTTGCACCCAAAGGTGCCGATTGGGATGTGGCAGTAAACCGTTGGAGGCAGCTTAAAACGGATGATGATGCGGTATTTGATAAAGAGGTAACCTATTATGCCGATGATATTGAGCCTCGTATCACATTCGGAACTAACCCCGGAGCAGGTATTGCGGTAGGCGGTACGGTTCCGGTTATGGAGGGCTTGACCGAAGGTGAGAAGGACCAGCTAAAGGTCCAGTTGGATTACATGCAGTTCCAGCCGGGTCAGAAACTGGAGGGCACGCCCATAGACTGGTGTTTCCTGGGAGCATGTACCAACGGCCGTATTGAGGATTTCCGCGCTTTTGCAAGCGTGGTTCAGGGTCGCACAAAAGCTCCAGGTGTAACTGCGTGGCTGGTGCCGGGATCATGGGCCGTGCGCCGTCAGATAATAGAGGAGGGACTGGACAAGATACTTGAGGAAGCAGGTTTTGAGCTGCGCTTACCCTCATGCTCGGCCTGTCTGGCCATGAACCCGGACAAGGTGCCGGCCGGCAAGTTGTGCATATCGACCTCCAACCGTAATTTTGTGGGTCGTCAGGGACCGGGAGCCAGAACCATTCTGGCCAGTCCGCTCACCGTGGCTGCCAGTGCCGTGACAGGAGTAATAACTGACCCCCGTAAACTCTTGTGACTATGGAAAGGAAAATGAACATAGTGGAATCGACCTGTATTCCCATAAACATAGACAACTGCAATACGGACCTTATCATACCGGCCCGATACATGTCATCTACCACGCGTGACCTGAGCTATTTTGGCGATGCGTTTATGCATGACCTGCGTTTTGAGACCGATGGTACCCCTAAGGCCGATTTTGTGCTTAACCGTCCTGAATTCAGCGAGCGTCCCCGCAAGGGCTCACATGAGATTGTGATTGCCGGTACAAACTGGGGCTCCGGTTCCAGCCGTGAGCATGCGGCATGGGCTATTGCCGGCTATGGCATCAGGGTCATAATATCGGACCGATTTGCCGATATCCATCGCGGCAACCTGCTCAATTGCTTTGTACTTCCGGTTACCGTGAGCACGGCATTCCGGAATGAGCTGGCCAAGACTGTAGTGAATAATCCCGCCGCTGTGGTACGTGTGGACCTTGAGCAGCAGACCGTATCCAACATAGCAACCGGGCATTCTGAAAAATTTGAGATAGATGCATACAAAAAGCATTGCCTCCTGAACGGCTTTGATGACATAGATTATCTGCTTAGCCATAAGGCTGATATTGAGGCATATGAGGGCCGTGCCGTTCGCGGACATTATGTAGAGATTCTGGATACCACACTGCGTGACGGTGAGCAGACATCGGGTGTTAGTTTCTCGGCACAGGAAAAGCTGAGCATTGTCCAGTCACTGCTGTCGGACCTCAACGTGGACCGCGTGGAGATTGCATCGGCCATGGTATCGGACCGTGAGCAGGATTGCGTACGCGGTATTGCCGATTGGGCTGCCCGTAACGGCTATGCGGACCGTCTTGAGGTGCTGGGTTTTGTTGACCAGAACCGGTCGGCCGATTGGATTCTTGGTGCCGGATGCCGTGTTATGAACCTGCTCTGCAAGGGTAGCTTGAAGCATGTTACCGCACAGTTGGGCAAGACTGCAGCTGAGCATATTAAAGATATTCTGAGTACGGTAGAGTATGCCGTGAGCCGCGGCATGGAGGTGAACGTATATCTTGAAGACTGGAGCAACGGCATGAAACGCTCTCCAAAATATGTGCTTGACCTTATGGATGCCCTGACCGCCATGCCTGTAAGGCGTGTGATGCTGCCCGATACCCTGGGAATCCTTAACCCTGACACTACCCTGGAGTACTGTCGCCGTATGGTGGAGCGTTACCCCTCCATCCATTTTGATTTTCATGCCCATAATGATTATGATCTGGCCGTGGCCAATGTATATGCTGCTGTCAAAGCAGGTGTCAAGGGCGTGCATGTTACAGTTAACGGGCTGGGCGAACGTGCCGGAAATGCTCCTCTTGGCAGCGTAATGGCTGTCCTTAAGGATCAGATGGGTGTTGAGACGGGCCTTCGCGAGAGCCGATTGTTCAAGGTGAGCCGTAAGGTTGAGATGGACAGCGGTATACATATCCCGCATAACATGCCTGTGGTAGGTGAATTTGTGTTCACTCAGTGCGCAGGCGTACATGCCGATGGAGACAAAAAAGATAACCTGTACTACAATGCCCTGTTGCCGGAGCGGTTTGGTCGTGTACGTGAATATGCATTGGGTAAGAACAGCGGCAAGGCCAATATCCAGATGAACCTTATGGCTATGGGCATTGAGCTTGATGAGGAGTCCATGCGTAAGGTTACTGACCGTATAATAGAACTGGGTGTAAAGAAAGAGCAGGTTACTCAGGATGACCTTCCATATATTGTTCATGACGTACTGCACCACGAACAGGAGGAGCAACGCATCCGTATACTTAACTATTCGCTCAGCCTTACACAGGGTTTGCGCCCGCAGGCTACCGTCAAGATTGAGATAGACGGCAAGTCCTATCAGGAGGCCGCCACCGGTGACGGTCAGTACGATGCTTTTGTGCGTGCTCTGCGTAAGATATACGCCGGGCTGGACAAACCCTTCCCGGTACTGACCAACTATACAGTGTCAATCCCGCCCGGCGGACGTACCGATGCCTTTGTACAGACCATAATCACATGGAGTTTCAAGGGCACGGAATTCAAGACACGCGGACTTGATGCCGACCAGACCGAGGCGGCTATCAAGGCTACTGTCAAGATGCTGAACAAGATTGAGAATATGTAACTTTTAAATCATTCCAATATGAAACTTAAGATAGCAGTTCTGGCCGGTGACGGAATCGGCCCCGAGATAATGGAACAGGGTGTGGCAGTGACAAGCGCCATAGCCCGCAAGTTTGGACATGAGGTTGAGTACCGCGAGGCTATTTGCGGTGCACATGCCATAGACCTGGTGGGCGACCCGTTCCCCGAGGAGACTTTCCGCACCTGCATGGATTGTGATGCGGTTCTGTTTGCAGCCGTTGGTGACCCCAAGTATGACAATGATCCTACATCGAAAGTACGCCCGGAGCAGGGTCTGCTGGCCATGCGCAAGAAACTTGGACTCTATGCCAACATCCGCCCCATAGAGACGTTTGACTGCCTGGTACACAAGTCTCCGCTTAAGGATGAGATTGTGCAGGGAGCCGATTTTATCTGCATCCGCGAGCTTACCGGCGGTATGTATTTCGGCCCCAAAAAGGAGGGAACCGATGAGGCTTTTGATACCAATCTGTACTCCCGTGCCGAAGTGGAGCGCATTTTGCGCGTGGGCTATCAGTATGCACGTGCCCGCAAACATCACTTGACCGTGGTTGACAAGGCTAACGTGCTGGCCAGTTCACGTTTGTGGCGTAATGTTGCCATGGAGATAATGAAAGAGTACCCCGATGTAACTACCGATTTCATGTTCGTTGACAACGCCTCCATGCGTATGATCCAGGAGCCCCGTTTCTTTGACGTAATTGTTACCGAGAACACCTTTGGCGATATCCTGACCGATGAGGCATCGTGCATTACCGGCTCCATGGGTCTGCTGCCCAGCGCATCAACCGGCGAACACACTCCCGTGTTTGAGCCAGTTCACGGCTCATGGCCGCAGGGCAAGGGTCTGAACATTGCCAACCCCATAGCTCAGATCCTGAGTGCCGCCATGATGTTCGAGTATTTCGGCCTCAACCAAGAAGGCGCCCTTATCCGCAAAGCCGTCCAAGGCTCCCTAGACGCCAACGTCCGCACCCCCGAGATACAAATCGCGGGCGCCGCACACTACGGCACCCGCGAAGTAGGTCAGTGGATTGTGGATTATATCCTCACTTGACTTTCCAGACGTCGAGGGTGATACCACCGCCGGCACCGCCAAAACCGGGCTGGCACAGGAACAGGCACTCGTTCAGCCAAGCGTACTTGCTGTCCTTGGGAGCCTCAAACTTGGGTGCGCAACGGAAATACATGCCACCCTGGCCGCCCATCTTGATGATACCGTTGTTGCGAACGTGAATGGTTACACCGTCATCGGTACGGATGCAGTATATAGCCTCAACCTCATTGCGGCCGTCAACAGCCAGCTGATAGTCGGCACCGCCGGGCAGAACCTCACCCTTGATGTTAGGACCCTCAAAAGTACCGCCGGTAATAGGGATGATGGTGCGTGTGCCCTTGCCGTTGTCGCCCGATGAGTAGGCCTGGCCAAGAGTTACGTTAAGGCGTACTACATACTCAAGCTCGGGAGCCTTGGGCTCACCGTTCTGCTGCTGGGGAGCGCCGAATCCGAACTGTGCGTTTGCATTCACTGTAAAGAGCGCCATTAGGGCTGCTGCGAAAAGGATTTTCTTCATTGTTGTATTTTTATAGGTTGATAATTCTCTAATCTGTGAGCAAAGATAATGCAAGCCGAGAGGAGAAAAAAGAAACTTGTTTATTTTTATCCCGAGGCGTAGCTTATCTTAGATTATTATCAAAGATAGCTTTTTTGATTAAATTTGTAGCCATATACGGAGGTTATGGCTGGAGATAAAAGGAAATCGATTTCAATTTGTATTGCACTGGTAACGGCAACGCTGGTACTGTTTTTCCTGAACCTGTGCTGGGGTACGGTGCATATTCCTTTCAAGGATGTCATTGCATCGCTTACAGGCAACGGAGCCAGCCGTGAGAGCTGGGACTTTATTATCAGGGAGTCACGCCTCCCGTCGGCAGTCACAGCACTGCTGGCCGGTTCGTCGCTGGCGGCATCGGGCCTTATGCTTCAGACCGCTTTCCGTAATCCTCTGGCAGGTCCCGATATCCTGGGCATTAATGGCGGCGCAGGTTTAGGTGTGGCTTTGGTAATGTTGTTGTTTGGCGGCAACCTGACAATGGGCAACCTGACATTGGGCGGTTCCATGTCAGTAATAGTAGGTGCTTTTGCCGGGGCTATTGCCGTAACCGCGCTGGTGCTGTTCCTGTCGGCCAAGCTAAAGAACCCGGTAATGCTGCTCATTGTGGGTATCATGGTAAGCTATCTGGCATCGGCTCTCATTTCTCTGCTCAATTTCTTTTCTACTGCCGAAGGTGTTCATTCATATACTATGTGGGGTATGGGTAACTTTGGCGGAGTTTCCATGGGGCAGCTTCCGGTATATTGTGTGGTTTCGGCGGCAGGATTGCTGATTGCGGTCTCACTGATAAAACCGCTCAATGCGCTGCTGCTGGGCGATATGTATGCCGAGAATCTGGGCGTGAACATTATCCGCACCCGTAACTGGCTGCTGCTGTCAACCAGTCTGCTGGTGGCTATCATAACTGCATACTGCGGTCCGGTTTCATTCATCGGACTGGCAGTGCCGCATATTGGACGTCTTATGCTGCAGTCCAGTAACCATCGCAGTCTGATGCCTGTAACCATACTGACGGGTGCTGTCGTGGCGCTGCTGTGCAACGTTCTCAGCTCCATTCCCGGAAACCGCGGTCTGATTCCGCTCAATGCCATTACGCCCGCCATTGGCGCTCCGGTGATTCTTTACGTGCTATTAAAAAACAGACATAACCAATTGTAATTATGAGGACTTCAAAGATTATGGCCGCCATGCTTATGGCAGTTTTGTGCAGCTATGCTGCCGCTCAGAGACCACGTATGGAGAGTTTCCCCGAGGGTTCGTACTCTCCCGTCACCAACATAAACCGTAACAGTTATCCGCGTGTCTTGGCCGATAACAGCGTGATGTTCCGAGTACAGGCTCCGCAGGCTCAGAACGTTCAGATAGATTTGGGAGGCACCAAATATGATATGACCAAGGGCGAGAACGGTGCATGGACCGTTACCACCAAGCCTCAGATGCCGGGATTCCACTACTACAACCTGTTCATTGACAACGTACAGGTATCCGATCCTGCTAGTCAGCCTTTCTATGGCTGCAGCCGATGGACAAGCGCCATTGAGATTAAGGAGGATGGCATGGATGTATTTGAGGTGCAGGATGTTCCGCATGGTGAGGTCAATACCGTTTACTACTACTCAAAGGTTGAGGAGGCGTGGCGTCCGCTTATGGTCTATACTCCAGCCGGTTACAATGAAAGTAAGCAGGAGTATCCGGTTGTTTATATCCAGCATGGCGGCGGTGAGGATCACCGCGGTTGGATGGAACAGGGCCGTACTGCCATGATTATGGATAATTTGATTGCCGCAGGAAAGGCTGTGCCTATGATCGTGGTTAGCGCTAACAGTAATGTAACATCCAGGAGCGGTGGCATGGGCGGCGGTTACAGCTGGCAGGGTATGCAGACATTTCGCAGTGAACTGATTGATAATGTGATTCCTTTTGTAGAGAAGACATACCGTGCAAAGAAGGACCGCAAGAGCCGTGCCATGTGCGGACTCTCAATGGGTGGCGGCCAGGCATTCTACATCGGCCTGCGTGACCCGGAGGTGTTTGCAAATGTAGGTGTGTTCTCAACGGGTATGTTCGGCGGAATATCGGGAGCTTCAAACTTTGACCTGGAGGCCGAGTGCCCGGGCATGTTGTCCGATACCAAGAACTTTAACAAGCAGTTTGACGTGTTCTTCCTTAGCTGCGGTGAGCAGGATCCACGTATTGAATATACCCGCAATATAGTAAAGAAGATGCGTGACGGCGGTGTGGAGGTCAAGTTCAACTCCTATCCCGGTGACCATGAGTGGCAGGTTTGGCGCAAGTCACTGCATGAGTTTGCACAGTATCTGTTCAAGTAGTTTTTATTGATGATTGTTGAGATTCTGACGGAGTCGTTGCGTACTGCGGTCCTGGTTACGGGACTGGTGGTCATCATGATGATGCTTATTGAGGTATTCAACGTGCGTTCAAACGGGCGCATGTTCGGCGGCCTCAAGAATCACCGTCTGGGCCAGATACTGCTGTCGGCTTTACTGGGCGCAATACCCGGATGCATGGGCGGATTCGCGTCGGTATCACTATATACTCATGGCCTGATAAGTTTTGGCGCACTGATTGCCATGATGATTGCATCATCGGGCGACGAGGCGTTCGTAATGCTGGCCATGTTCCCGGGCAAGTCGGCATGGATATTCCTGATTCTCTTTGTGGTGGCTGTTGTAGTAGGCCTGCTGGTGGACCTGTTCCATAGCAAGTACGATGGTTGCCACTCAATGAACGTGCATGATGAGGACCGCGAACCTAATCACGAGCATAAGCATGAGCGTCATTACGGATGGCAGCGCATAGTGATGTTCCTTGGCGTGCTGGTGTTTTTGGGCGCGTTGTTGGGCGGTTGGCTTGAAGGGGCCGATGAGGACGTTGGCATTGGCGTTGGCTCCAATCGGGCGGCCTTTAACCTGCTGTCAGAGGAGTGGATGTACTGGCTGTTTGCAGCGTTGAGTCTTGCAGTTCTTGGCATGCTGCTGTTTGCCGGTGACCATTTTGTGGAGGAGCATCTGTGGGAACACATAGTGACTCATCATTTGCCCGGCATATTCCTGTGGACGTTCGGAACAATACTCGTAATAGGCGTGCTTATGTCATATTTTGACGTTACATCATGGATAAGTGACAACACACTGCTTATGATACTCCTGGCGGCGGCAGTGGGAATAATCCCTGAGTCCGGCCCTCATCTGATATTCGTATCACTTTATGCCGCCGGTGTGGTGCCGATGCCGGTATTGTTGGCCAGCTGCATCAGTCAGGACGGACATGCGTCGCTGCCTCTTCTGGCCGAGAGCCGCGGATCATTCCTGAAGGCCAAGCTTATTAACGTTGGCGTAGGCATTGGCATTGGCCTGATTTGCACTTATCTTTGCTGAAAATAAAAGAATCCGGGTATTACCAGAGCCGCAACCGATGCAAGCGAGAGTGTAAGCATCTGCCAGGTCCAAAGTCCCCCTGAAGGGTAAATGATAATATTCCTATTACGGCACCAATTTTCTTTTAATTGATTGATTATTATGTTATTTGTTTTATCTATTTTTGCCACATACAGCCAAGGCTTGTAATTAATTATATCAATAGTTCCTTTATTTTTTATGAAATCAACAAACGTGTCAAACAAGTGTTCCTTGTGTAGAGGTGCAGCAATTATGCTCCTCTGTCTTTTTTCCCAAATGGTTTGGGCAACGGAGTATATTACGGATTTAAAACTGGTAGGTGGCACTAGAGATGAAGTGAACAGTTACAAGAGTTCACTTGAATCGGATGGCTGGAGAATGATTGAAAAAGATCTGAATACCGGTGCCGGCGGAGATTATATCTATCTGTTTTATAAAGTGGGTAGCAGTCAAGACAGTTTCTATATTACTGACCTGTTCATTAAACAGGGAGCTAATAACGTAAACGCTCAATTACAGTATCTTAGTCGCAATTATCACCTTGTTCCTTATGTGGGCGGCAACCACTTTTGTGGTCAGAAAGGTGATCTGAACAGCGGTACGGGTAATAACAGTGATGCTATACACCTGTACTATACCAAAGATTCTTTCCTAGACAACAGGGCGGTAAAAAGCATTAGTTTCAATGGCACCCAAAGTGGAGCACTGGGAAAGAACGGCGATTCTTCGGGGTACGATTTGAATTCTAATGCCGGGGGATATTCTGTTTATCTTCACTTTACTACCAGTGCCGCATTAGTTGAAGGTATTACTCAGATTGACATACCCTATCAGTATGGTTTTGAAAATGGATTGAACGGATGGACTATAGCTGACGGATATGGAGATGGTTCTGCAAATACAGGTATTTCTTCGATGGATTGTAATACCGGGTCCTACAGTTTCAAGTTTATGGAATGCGACGACCACTCTCAGTATCTTATCTCGCCCCAGATAACTACGCCTGCCCGCTTATTAATGACTTTCCATATGCATGGCAGTAGGAATAAAGCAGTAGTTTTTGATGTGGGTGTTTCCACTACGACTAATGATCTGGAGGCGTTCAACTGGAAAAGTGGAAGTAATGATATCATTTCCGGCTGGAGTTGGTGTGAAGCTGAATTTGGCACTGAGATTAAATACATTGCAATAAGGTCTGTGGCCGGAAGCTCAGAGTGGTATATTGACGATATAGATATTAAAGAGCTTCTTACAACTCCAAATAATGTTGTTGCCGATGACATTTCATCCCAAAGCGCTTCTTTAAAATGGTGGGGCAATGCTCAGACGTACAATGTGCGTTACAGGACCAAGCCTCTCTATTACATGGATTTTGAAGGATCCGAGATTGGCTGGCGCGTACGTAATCAGGGTGGATCAGCAAGTACAAACTGGAGAATACTTGATATATATAATGCCACCAATTTTGTACTTCACGGATATAGCGGTGATTATGTAGCTATGGCCCGAAGTTATGATTCAAGTACGGGTCAGGGTTGTTCCGTTGACAACTGGTTTATCTCGCCTCTGGTGACATTGGAAGGAACCCTTAGGTACTGGATGCTTGACAACCCTGACAAACACGAGCATTATGAGATTTGGGTGTCAACCACAACGTATAACTTGAGTGATTTTGAAAAAGTTGCAGAACCGGGACATAGTGATGATGGTTATAAATGGCATGAGTACTCTGTTGACCTGAGCAGCTATAACGGCGCTAAGGGATATATAGCTTTCCGTCTGAAAGATGAAGGAAAGGATTTTATAGCCCTTGATGGAATAGGCATTTATGCCGATGAGTGGACCACCGTGACGGTTAACGATGAATTATATGTGATGACAGGTCTTACCCCCAATACATCCTATGAGTTCCAGATTCAGGGCGTAAGCAACGGCGAAATCACAGCATGGACCGATGTTGCAACATTTACTACCGACGATAACGGTTCTATAGTTCCTGAGATTGTGGTTAATCCTAGCCAGAACAATGTTTGGTATGGCATTGACGGACATGAATTGGAGGGTGAGCCCACTGAACCTGGACTCTATATTTACAATGGTAAGATAATTCTCATCAGATGAGCCATTGGGGACGGTTCCGTTTGGCTCGTTTGTTAAAAACGAGCCAAACGGAA
>Ga0310695_10008391_pt1 | contig 15999 bp, 12 predicted proteins | sample RumenRJG_04DNA_FD_203882 | JGI IMG/M metagenome (GOLD analysis project Ga0310695, IMG submission 203882) | Bovine rumen microbial communities from Lethbridge, Alberta, Canada - RJG_04 (v2) (version 2) | ecosystem: Host-associated > Mammals > Digestive system > Stomach > Rumen | place: Canada...
TGAAGAGTTTGCGGAATACTCTTATGATCTCCACAGGGGAGGCTGGAAGGCTTTGGCCTATCTGCAGGACAAAAAACTCTGCGGTGATGTAAACGATTTTTTCCGCCGCATCTTTACGGCAGAAAATGATCTGGGGTTCCCGGATTTTCCGGGCATTGCCGAAGTGGTACAAGTTATACACGGCGCAGGTGGTATTGCGGTCTGCGCCCATCTGGCCAGCGATTTCCACGGGGCGGGCATGCAGGAATATCTGCCCCGTCTGGTGGATGAAAAACTGGATGGGTTTGAATGTTACCATTCCGGCCACAGCAGAGAAAACAGCAAGCTGCTGGCCCATTTCTGCCGCCGTCATAAATTATATATTTCCGGTGGCAGCGACTGCCACGGAAGCTTTGTTCCCACACGGCATTTAGGGGTTCCGGAGATTGATTCGGATATGTTGTGCCTTCCATGGTTACAACAATAGATAAATCCAGATTTAATCAGCGTTTCGGTTGTGTGCAAAAAAGAAAAATGCGGACATTTTCCTCACATGTTTTTTAATAAAAACAGGAAAATGTCCGTATTATTTTTGGAAAAAATTCTTCCAGCCTTTGGAAAAATAGAAAAGCAGTACGGCGTAATAGGCGAAGGCGCCTACGGTCGTCCGGGCCGCCATCCAGGAGGGGAATACCAGAAATGCCAGTGCAAGAAAAAGAAAACTGAATGCCAGAGAGAATACAGTTCCGGGGGAAAAATCTTTTTCTGCGAAGGCCTTGCGGATCCGCATCACGGAAAACAGACTGTTCCGGGAAGCGAAGATGCCGAAAAAGAATCCGCTGACAATATATAAAAGCGAATTGACGATCTGGCTGAATGTCAGCCCTCCAAATCCTGATTCCATAAGTGTTTCCTTTCCTATTTTTGCAGTATCCTGTGTTTCTTATATTATAATAGCTGTGAGGGTTGATAACAAGATAAATTAAAGTTTGTGAGCCAAAGTTATGACGTCAGGCAAAGGCATCGCAAACCCGTCACCGATTGCTATTCCATGGACTCATTCGCCTGTGGCTTCGAAACTCGGGGCTTCGCCCCTCGAACAGTCTCGCCACGACGGCGAATTTCATCTCATGGAATAACGCAATCGCCTCCGATGGTTTGCTCACGCCTTTACCTTGCCGCATAATTTTATGCACATAAATTCATAATTATGTTACATTTTTATGTTAAAATTAATATAGTAACGTGAAGCACAAAACCGTTCTGTACCCGGCGGTTTAAAGACAATGTAATGAGCATAAAGGTTTCATTTATTATACATTGCGAAAAGAGGATTATGAAATTATGGAGGCTGCTTTGCAGGGAATTAAAGTAGTTGATTTTTCCCAGTGGCTGCCCGGCCAGTATTGCGGTATGGTACTGGCGGATTTTGGGGCGGATGTAATTAAGGTTGAAGGGGTGAAGGGAGATCCCAACCGGGCTTTTGCGCCACAGCTGGCGCCGGGTATGAGCAGCTGGAACCTGGCCCTGAACCGAAACAAAAAAGGCATTACGGTAAATATAAAAACGGAAGAGGGACAAAAGATCCTGAAGAAACTGCTTCAGCAGGCAGATGTTTTTATTGAAGGATTCCGTCCCGGTTATCTGGAGTCGAAAGGGCTGGGGTATGAAGCGATGCACGCGCTGAATCCGCGGCTGGTGTATTGCTCCATTACGGGTTTTGGACAGGAGAGCAAATTTAAACAGCAGCCGGCCCATGATCTGAATATTATCGGACTTTCCGGCATGAATTTCCTGAATGACAGCGGGAATGTGGCTATCAGTGAGGTGCAGGTGTCTGCCATCGGCAGCAGCCTGAACGCCGTGGCCGCCATTTCCATGGCGTTGCTGTCCCGGGAGCGGAGCGGCAAAGGGCAGCGCATCGATATCAGCCTGTATAATACGGCCCTTAGCATGCAGATTGTTTCCCTGGCCAGCATTCTGGGCTGCCGGGTGACAGGGGATACGCCCTTTGGACGGTGTGCCCATTATTATGATGTGTACCGGACAAAGGACGGGAAATATATCAGCGTGGGAACCATTGAACCGAAGTTCTGGAAACGGTTCTGCGAAATTGCCGGGTTGCCGGAGCTGCAGGACCGGCAGTACGATTTTGCCCATGAAAAGGAAATCGCCGAAATCATAAAGAAAAAAGTAAAAACAAAAACAAGGGACGAATGGATTGCCCTTGCTGACGAAGGCAGTTTTTGCGTTACGCCGGTCTGCAGCCCGGACGAAGTCCTGGATAACGAAATGACGAAGGAATCGGGCATGCTGTCAGTGAAACAGGAAGACTTGGGAAGCGTAACCTATCTGAACCCGGCGATAAAAATGTCGGACACCCCTTGCGGCATTCGTTTCCGGGGTCCCAAGGTGGGAGAACATAACCGGGAAGTGCTGATGCAGTTAGGATACACAGAAGAAGAAATAAAAAAATTCAGGGAAGACGGGATCATTTGATTTTAACCGAGGGAAAAAGGGATGCAGGCTTTAGAAATTTTACTGATGGAAAATAATTTTTCCGTTGCGTTTCACGTGAAACAAATTTTCAAACTGATCGTGACTCTTTGCTGCTTTCTCGGCGTAACTTTTTCTTCGACGGTTACGGAAGCAGGCGTGATCAGCGAAAAACAGGAAATTGAAATGGGGAAAGCCGCGGCGGAGCAGATTGAAGCCCATTACGGCGTGCTCAACGATCCGATGGTAACCGAACGGGTGGAACGTATCGGGCAAAGCCTGGTTGCTGTATGCGGGCGTAAAAACCTTACGTACACATTTAAGGTGCTGAACACGGAGGACGTGAATGCGTTAGCCTGTCCCGGCGGTCATATTTATGTATTTAAGGGCCTGCTGGACTTTATGCCTTCCGATGGGGAACTGGCCGCCGTGCTGGGCCACGAGATCGGGCACGTGGTGAAACGGCACACTGTCCATCAGATTGAAAAAAATATGTTGACACAGATGCTGGCAATTTTGGCCGGTGTTGCATCCGGCAACGGGGATGTAATGGCCATGGGCATGGTAGTCAGCGATGCACTGGCCGCCGGGTACAGCCGGGCGGATGAAAGCGCGGCTGACAGGGAAGGCTTTGACTATTGCCTGAAAGCGGGGTACAGCCCCTATGCCATGCTGATCACCATGCATAAGTTACAGGAAATGGCAGAACGTTACGGAAATCCGGGCTGGGGGATCTTCGACAGCCATCCGGAACCGGAAAAAAGGATACAGAATATGCATAAGCTGCTGTCGCCTCTGAAAATTACGCCGAATGCTTCGAAAAAAGCAGACGGCGGCGCCTTTGTCAGGGAAAATTTTGCAGACGGGGACTGGGAACTGGTCGTTCGCGAAACAGCAGGGGGAAACGATCCCTATTACCGGGCAGAGCTTTTGGCAGGCGCCTTATACCAGGTGAAGCAGAGGGCGAAAGAAAAAATCGACCCGACCCATTTTATTGTGTTTGAAGCCCCCGATAAAGCGAAAATTTATTATGAAGACATGCAACTGTTTGTAGTGTACCGGCAGGACGCGGCTGGCTTCGGAAGTATCGGGGCCTGCGCAGGGGATTATGTGGAGAAACTGCGGATCTGGGCGGAAAAAGTTAATGAAAAAAGTAAGTTGCAAAAATAGCTGTAATTATATAAAATCTAATTATAGAAGTAATTTACATTAAATAAAGATTTAAAGTGAAAAATTCTTAACAGCAGAAACAAAAACAGGGAGGTTGGTATGATGAAAAAGGTAGACTGGAAAAGAAAATTAAAAGTTGCGACAGCAGCGGGAATTATCGGATTAACGGCCGGTCTGACCGTACTTCCGTCTGCGCCGGTCCATGCGGCAGTTCTGGGGAACGTCCTCGGAACCGTTGTAGCCGGGGCGGCAGCGTACCAGCAGCTGGATAAAACCATCGATTATATTGACAATACGGAGCAGGGGCGGAGAGAACTGTTCCAGGCATTCCAGGAAAAACAGGGAGTGGTGGAAAACGCTTACCTTCAGGGAATGCTGGACCGGGTCATGAGCCGTGTCTCTGCCGGCATTGCTGCTTCTGACCCCAGCATTAATCAGAAACCCTATCTGTATTTCATCAATGAAGACAAGTCTTTTAACGCATTCTGCTCCATGGGCCACGTAATGTCAGTCAATCAGGGACTGTTCGACCTCATCCAGAATGAAGACGAAATTGCTGTCGTGCTGGGCCATGAAATGGGACACGGGCAGAAAAACCATGTGGCAAAAGCTGCCAGGAAACGGCTGATTTCCGCCATCGGCCTCAGCGCCATTGCAAATTCCACCGGGGCCGGCGTGCTTAACAAATTAGTACTGAACACTCTGGCAGGGCAGATCAATAATGTGCATATTACCAAACCCGGCGAATGGGAAGCGGACAATCTGGCCTTTGATTATATCACCGCAGCCGGTTATAATCCCGGCGCAACGGCGGCTATCTGGCAACGGGTAACGGAAGCCTACGGCAAAAGTAAAAAGAATTTCGTCGGCGATATTTTCTCGCCTTCCGATCACCCCACCCATGAGCAGCGCATTGCCAATTACGTGAAGAAACTGAATGCCATGAGCGGAAAGCATGCCACTGCGGAAAAAGGCGTAGTCAAAGTGAATGGGAAAAGTTTTGTTAAGCCTGCCGCAGCAGATGGAATGAGCGGAGCGGAACGTTCCTATTTTGTGCTGGGAAATCTGGCAGCCGCGTACCAGAACGGTCATGCAAAGCAGAATGCATACGCATCGGGCAACACGGTTATGTTAGGCCAGCAACCTATCATCAGATGTGCATCCGGCGATCCTTCAGCTTCCGAACTGGCGGCACTGCTGAACAATATTAAATGACGGGCCTTTGCCCAGGTAACAAAACTTAAGGAAACACTGATTAAATGAGTTCATTCGCATCGCTTATACAGAGTAACCGTGCATACGAATTAATCAGAGGTTCCCATAATAATTTATAAAATAAATCGGAGGGGATATTATGGAAAACAAACTGTGGGCAGTCCTGAATGAATTAAAATCAGAAAAATACGAATGGGTAGAGCTTTCCCATTCCCTGAACAACGACAGCCCGTACTGGGCCGGTATTCCGGAAGGTTCCGTTGAACTGGGAAAAGTTGTGTTCGACTGGGGCAATCCCATGCTGGAATGCCTGATCCAGACCTTTAAGTTCCCGGGGCAGTTTGGCACCCATGTAGATTTCCCTTCCCATTTTGTAAAAGGCACTCCCGGTTCAGACAAGTACGGAGCCAACGAATTCGCTTTCCCGCTGGTTGTAATCGATATTAGCGAAAAGGTGAAGGAAAATGTGGATTATGCCGTAACGGTAGACGACATTAAAGCCTACGAAGCAAAGTACGGCGCTATTCCCGAAGGCGCTTTTGTAGCGCTGCGGACGGACTGGTACAAACGGTGGCCGGACATGGATAAACTGGCCAACGCGGGAGCTGACGGGAACGAACACTGCCCGGGCTGGTCCCTGCCGGCGCTGGAATATATTTTTGATGTACGCAAAGCGGCTGCCAACGGACACGAGACCCTGGATACGGACGCCAGCTATCTGGCAGTGGAAGCAGGGGACCTTGCCTGCGAGCGGTATGTGCTGGGTAAAGGAAAACTCCAGATCGAAGTGCTGGCCAACCTGGACAAGGTTGCGCCTGCAGGCGCGCTGCTGTTTGCTTCCTGGCCCCGGATCGAAGGAGCCACCGGACTGCCGGCACGTGTATATGCCCTGACGCCGAAAAAATAAAACGGGCGCTGCGACCGGGAACCATAACGGCGTAATGTTTTTTGAAAAATTTTCACACAGTTTTGCGAAAAAAGACATAAATTTCTTACATAGTAAATAAGCGTGAAATACAAAAAGCCAAACAAATCGATAAACCGTTTCATTTAAGTTGTAAATGCACTATGTAAAAGAATAATTTTATGGTAAAATATATAGTAGACAAGTAATAAACAGATACGGCCCTGTTATTTCAGGGCAGGATCGGATGAAAAAGTAAATTTAATTTTCATTTTTCAATTTTTAATCAAGGAGGGAACAACACATGGGCTTAATTAAAGCAGGCATGGGCGCCATTGGCGGCGTATTGGCCGACCAGTGGAAAGAGTATTTTTACTGCGACAGCATGACACCGGATGTGCTGATGTGCAAGGGCCAGAAACGGACCAGCAGCCAGGGCCGCAGCTCCAATACCAGCGGGGAAGACAACATCATCTCCAACGGTTCCGTGATCGCGGTCAACGTTGGCCAGTGCATGATGATCGTGGAACAGGGCAAGGTAGTTGACCTGTGCGCTGAACCCGGCGAATACACCTATGACAAATCCACAGAGCCGTCGGTATTTACCGGCGACCTGAAAGAAAGCGTAATCCAGGTATTCCAGCGGATGGGTAAACGTTTTACCTTCGGCGGCGATACCGGTAAGGATCAGCGCGTTTACTACTTCAACACAAAAGAAATTATCGGCAACAAATACGGCACCCCGGCGGAAATTCCCTTCAAGGTTATTGAAGAGAACACCGGACGTTCCCTGCTGGTACGTATCCGCTGCTTTGGCGAATACAGCTACAAGATCGTTGACCCGATCCTGTTCTATTCCACCATTGCCGGCAACGCTCCCGACCAGTACCTGCGGAGCCAGTGGGACAGCCAGCTGAAATCCGAACTGCTGACTGCACTGCAGCCTGCATTCGGTAAAATTTCCGCACAGCGCATCGATTATACCGAACTGCCTATGCGCACCATGGAACTGGCAGACGCCCTGAATGACGTTCTGTCTTCCAAGTGGCGTGACCTGCGCGGCATCGAAATAGTTTCCTTCGGCGTAAACAGCGTGAAGGCCAACGAAGAAGACGAAGCGAAACTGCAGAAAGTACAGATGGGCGCTATGATGAGCAATCCGGAAATGCGTATGGGCGTTCTGACGGACGCTACCGCCGACGGTATCCGCAACGCATCCGCCAATGAAAGCGGCATGGGCCCCATGGGCGCTTTCATCGGTATGGGCATGGCCAACATGGCCGGCGGCATGGCTATGGGCAACGCATACGGACCTGGCGGCCAGTATCCGCCCCAGTACGGACAGCAGCCTTACGGGCAGCCTCCGCAACAGCCTTATCCGCCCCAGCAGCCCGCTCCGGCAGCAGGCTGGGCCTGCAGCTGCGGACACACCGGCAATACCGGTAACTTCTGCAGCGGCTGCGGCAAACCGAAACCGGCTCCCCAACCGGCGGCCGGCGGATGGGATTGCGCCTGCGGCGCCAAAGGCAATACCGGCAAGTTCTGCACCAACTGCGGCAAACCGCAGCCTGCTGCACCGGAAGGCTGGACCTGCAGCTGTGGCAGCGTGAACCAGGGACAGTTCTGCCCGAACTGCGGTTCCCGTAAACCGGCCGGCGCACCCCTGTACAAATGCGACAAGTGCGGATGGGAACCGGAAGATCCCCATAATCCGCCTAAGTTCTGCCCGCGGTGCGGCGATCCTTTCAACGAAGGGGACATAGTTAAATAAGAAAAGAAATTCTTCGCTTCACTTGATTAATATTTCGATTTGTGATACGAATTATTAGGACGAGTCAAGTTGGCGACATTACCTGCCGTCTGCTTCCGCAGGCGGCAGGTTCCATTTTACAGACAAAAGGGGAAGCGGCGTCGCCGGGAAATGATTTCCCGGGAAATTAAACAGCGCTTCCGTTAAACGAAGCCGAAAGTTGTTCCGTCGGCTTCAGAGAATTTTATGAGAAAGAGGCGTTTTACATGGCAACAGCGAAAAAATGGGTTTACGGTTTTCATGAAGGCAACGCGCAGATGAAAGAACTGCTGGGAGGCAAAGGGGCCAACCTGGCGGAGATGACCAATCTGGGCCTGCCTATTCCTATGGGTTTTACCATCACAACGGAAGCGTGCACAGATTATTATAAATCCGGTCGCAAAATTTCCAACGAGATCCAGCGGCAGATTTTCCAGGCTCTGCGCTGGCTGGAAAAGGAAAACGGAAAAATTTTCGGCGACAATAACGATCCCCTGCTGGTATCGGTTCGCAGCGGCGCCCGGGTTTCCATGCCCGGCATGATGGATACCATCCTGAATCTGGGGCTGAACGATATTTCCGTGGAAGGCTTTGCGAAGAAAACAAAAAATCCCCGCTTTGCCTACGACTCTTACCGCCGTTTTATCCAGATGTTCTCGGACGTGGTAATGGAAGTGCCCAAATCCAGATTCGAAAAAATCATCGACGAGATCAAAGAGGAAAAAGGCGTAAAGTTCGACGTTGACCTGGATGTCAACGATATGAAAGAGCTGATCAAACGCTTTAAGGCGATTTATAAAGAAGCCATTGGCCAGGATTTTCCCCAGGAACCGGCCATGCAGCTGCTGGAAGCGGTAAAAGCGGTATTCCGTTCCTGGGATAACCCCCGTGCCAACGTATACCGCCGCATGAACGATATTCCCGGCGACTGGGGCACGGCGGTGAATATCCAGACCATGGTGTTCGGCAACATGGGCAACACCTCCGGTACCGGCGTGGCCTTCACCCGGAACCCGGCCACCGGCGCCCGGGGCATTTACGGGGAATACCTGATCGACGCCCAGGGCGAAGATGTGGTTGCCGGCGTTCGCACCCCGCAGCCTATCAGCAAACTGGAAGAGGATATGCCCAACTGCTACCGTGAATTTATCCGTCTGGCCCATAAACTGGAAAGCCATTACCGGGACATGCAGGATATGGAATTTACCATTCAGGAAGGCAAGCTGTATTTCCTTCAGACCCGTAACGGCAAGCGTACGGCGGAAGCGGCCATCAACATCGCCTGCGACCTGGTGGAAGAAGGCATGATCACGCCGGAAGAGGCCGTGCTGCGGATCGAGGCAAAATCCCTGGACCAGCTGCTGCATCCTGCCTTTGATGCGGAAGCCCTGAAAAAAGGCAAGGTCATCGGCCATGCGTTACCGGCTTCTCCCGGCAGCGCTGCAGGGAAAGTGTATTTTACCGCGGAAGACGCCAAAAATGCGGCGGCAAAAGGCGAACGGGTCATCCTGGTACGTCTGGAAACTTCCCCGGAAGATATTGAAGGCATGCATGCGGCGGAAGGCATTTTGACAGCCCGGGGCGGCATGACCAGCCATGCGGCGGTTGTTGCCAGAGGCATGGGCACCTGCTGCGTTTCCGGCTGCAATGAATTAAAGGTAAATGAAGAAGAAAAGAAATTCGAACTGAACGGTACTACCTACCGTGAAGGGGACTACATCTCCCTGGACGGTTCCACCGGTACCATTTATGAAGGGGATATTCCCACCGTGGAAGCGGAAATCAGCGGCAACTTCGGCTGCATTATGCGCTGGGCCGACCAGTATCGCAAAATGCAGGTGCGCACCAACGCGGATACGCCGGCTGACGCGGAAAACGCCGTGCGTCTGGGGGCCGAAGGCATCGGCCTGTGCCGTACGGAGCACATGTTCTTTGATGCGGAACGGATTCCCAAATTCCGCCGCATGATTTTGTCCGATACTGTGGAACAGCGGGAAGCCGCCCTGGCGGAGCTGCTGCCTTACCAGCGTGAAGACTTTATCGGCATGTACAAAGCCCTGCGGGGCCGTCCCATGACTATCCGTTTCCTGGATCCGCCCCTTCATGAGTTCCTGCCCAAAACGGAAGCGGAAATGCGGGAACTGGCAGAGAGCATGGGCCTGACCTATGAAAATGTAAAAGCCCATTGCGAAGCCATGCACGAGTTTAACCCCATGATGGGTCTCCGTGGCTGCCGGTTAAGCGTCATCTATCCGGAAATTTCCCGGATGCAGACCCGTGCCGTCATTGAAGCGGCCATTTCGGTAAAGAAGGAAATGAATTACGACATCGTTCCGGAAATCATGGTACCCTTGATCGGGGACCGCAAGGAGCTGCTGTTCGTCAAGAATATCATTGTGGAGACCGCGGAAAAAGTTATGAAGGAACAGGGTTACTTCATTAACTATAAAGTAGGCACCATGATCGAAATTCCCCGGGCAGCCCTGACCGCGGACGAAGTGGCCAAGGAAGCCGATTTCTTCAGCTTTGGCACCAACGATCTGACCCAGATGACCTTTGGCTTCTCCCGTGACGATGCAGGCAAATTCCTGGAATCTTATTACGATCAGAAAATTTATGAGTTCGATCCCTTCAGCAAGCTTGACCAGACCGGTGTGGGCCAGCTGATGAAGATGGCTGTAACCAAAGGCCGGGAGGAAAACCCCATGCTGCACTGCGGCATCTGCGGCGAGCACGGCGGCGACCCGTCTTCCGTAGCGTTCTGCCAGGAACTGGGACTGAACTACGTTTCCTGCTCTCCCTTCCGGGTACCCATTGCCCGGCTGGCGGCGGCCCAGGCAGCCATTAACCTGAAAAATAAATAAGGCAAAAAAAATAAATTAGGTAAGAAAATAAATAAGGCAAGAATGAATGACTCCTTCCTGCAAAGCGGGTGAAAACCTGCGGCGCGGGAAGGAGTTTTTTTGTAAATGTTTTTAGAAAATCTTTTTTGTATTAAGGAAATACTGATTAATTCGTCTGCACGATTAAGCGCACAAACTCATTTAATCATTGTTTCCTTAAAACTTTTTTGTAAGGCAGCGCAAAAAACTTTTGAGGCAAAGCAAATAAACCGGCGGCGTTTCACGTGAAACTAAAAAACTGCAAAGAATTTTACAAAATGTATGAAGGGCTAATTAAAATTCATAAAAGTTTTATAATTATACGAAAATAACTTGACATGCTCAAAATTTTCATCTATTATGTATTATAATCATCAGCATCCTGCAGAAGATTAATAGATACAATAAATATAATGTAGAAGTTGTAAAATAGAAATGGGCAAACGGGATAATTGTTTTAAAGGAATGAATTAAAGGAATTTCTTTTGCAAGGGCGGCCCGTTAAAAGATTGGAGCGCAACATGACAAAAATTTTTATTGACGGAAGTTCCGGTACCACGGGGTTGCGGATTCGTGAAAGATTATGCACACGAAAGGATATTGAACTGATTACGCTGGAGGAAAGCGTACGCAAAGACGCGAAGGCGCGACGGGATGCTTTTGCCAAAGCGGATATCGCGTTCCTTTGCCTGCCGGATGCAGCAGCCATTGAAGCGGTGGAGCTGGCAAAAGACAGCGGAACCGTAATTATCGACACTTCTACGGCGCACCGCACGGCGCCGGGCTGGGAATACGGCATGCCGGAACTGACCGGGCGACGGGAAAAAATCGCCAAGGCCGGTTACATTGCCAACCCCGGCTGTCACGCCAGCGGCTTTATCGCGCTGGTGGCGCCGCTGGTGGAAAAGGGACTGCTGGCAAAGGATGCGCTGCTGACATGTTTTTCCCTTACCGGTTATTCCGGCGGCGGAAAAAATATGATTGCCGATTATGAAGACCCACAGCGTAGCCCTCTGCTGAAAGGTCCCCGGCAATATGCCCTGGGGCAGACCCACAAACACCTGAAGGAAATGAATGTGGTCTGCGGACTGGAGAACAGCCCTGTGTTCTGTCCCATCGTGGGGGATTTTTACAGCGGCATGGAAGTGACGGTGCCGTTGTTTAAAAAAGATGTAAAAGGGACTCTCGAAGACATCCGCGCAGTATACGCCGGGTATTATCCGGGTCCGGTGATCCGTTTCAACGAAGCGGCGGATGAAAAAGGTTTCCTGTCGGCATCGGCATTTTCCGGAAGGGACGATATGGAGATCACGGTTTGCGGCAACGAGGAACGCATTCTTCTGGTTTCCCGCTTCGATAATTTGGGAAAAGGCGCTTCCGGGGCGGCTATCCAGAACATGAACATCGTGCTGGGCCTGCCGGAAACAGAAGGGCTGGAAATTCAGTAAGCGTGCGGTAAATAATGCGCTATACGCTGGAGCAAAAAAATTATTATAAACGGTCTGCAAAACATTTTTAAAAAAGTTTGCGGATACGGAGCCATAAAAAAGCAAAAAGAAGAATGAAAACGAAAGGCCAAACGGGGAGGAAATTATGATTAAACAGATAGAAGGCAGCATCTGCGCTGCAAAAGGTTTTACCGCCAGCGGTATGTACTGCGGCATCCGGAAACGGAACGACAAAAACGATCTGGCGCTGATCTTCAGCAAAGTGCCGGCCCATGCGGCGGCGGTTTATACAACGAACCTTGTAAAGGGCGCGCCCCTTACGGTAACCAAGCAGCACATTGCCGACGGCATGGCCCAGGCAGTGATCTGCAACAGCGGCAATGCCAACACCTGCAACAGCAACGGTATTGAAATTGCGGAACAGATGAGCGCCCTTGTGGCGGAGAAGCTGGGCATCAACAAAGACGATGTAATCGTGGCGTCTACCGGCGTCATCGGGCAGAAACTGAATATCACGCCCATTGCCAACGGCATGGAGACCCTGGCCGCTTCCCTGTCGGAAACCGGGGACGAAGAAGCGGCGAAAGCCATTATGACCACCGATACGGTCATGAAAAAAATCGCGGTGGAATTTGAAATTGACGGCAAGACCTGCCGACTGGGGGGCATTGCCAAAGGCAGCGGCATGATCCATCCCAATATGGCCACCATGCTGGTATTTATTACCACAGACACGGCCATTTCCGCAGCAATGCTGCAGAAAGCCCTGAGCCACGACGTGCAAAAGACCTTCAACATGCTGAGCGTTGACGGGGATACCTCCACCAACGATATGGTTGCCATCATGGCCAACGGTCTGGCAGGGAATAGGGAAATTACAGCGGAAGGACCGGCCTTTGATACTTTTATGCAGGCGCTGAATACGGTGACCATCTCCCTGTGCCGCTCTATTGCCGGCGATGGGGAAGGGGCAACGAAACTGCTGGAATGCGACGTGACCGGTGCGGCTGACGAGAACACGGCATCCGTTGTAGCCAAGAGTGTTATAACCAGCAGCCTGTTAAAAGCCGCCATGTTCGGGGCCGATGCCAACTGGGGCCGGGTGCTCTGCGCTATCGGTTACAGCGGCGCAGACCTGGACGTAAATAAAGTGGACGTAGCGTTTCAGTCGGCCAAAGGACTGCTGCCGGTATGTAAAAACGGTGCAGGGGTAGACTTTTCCGAAGAATTCGCCAAAGAAGTGCTGCTGGAAAAAGAAATTACGATCCTTGTAAACCTGAACAGCGGCGAAGCGAAAGCCACAGCCTGGGGCTGCGATTTGACTTACGATTATGTAAAAATTAACGGAGATTACCGTTCTTAAAGAGGGGAATGTTATGCCATATTCTTATTCCAATGCAGAGCGGGCCAAAATTTTAGTGCAGGCCCTGCCTTACATACAAAAGCACAGTGGGAAGATCATCGTGATCAAATACGGCGGCAACGCCATGATCAACGATGAATTAAAACAGCAGGTCATGGAGGACATTGTACTGCTGTGGCATGTAGGCGTAAAAATCGTGCTGGTCCACGGGGGCGGGCCCGAGATCAACGACCTGATGAAGCGGCTGGGAAAAAAAGCGGAATTCGTAGACGGCCTGCGGGTCACGGATAAAGAAACCGTAGATATTGTGGAAATGATTTTAGCCGGCAAGGTCAACAAATCCCTGGTGAACCTGCTGCAGATGCGGGGCGGCAACGCCATCGGCCTGTCCGGTATTGATGGCCGGCTCATTGAATGCAAAGTGAAAGATTCCCGCTTAGGTTTTGTAGGGGAAGTGACCCACGTAAACGCGAAACCGGTCCTGGACCTTTTGGAAAAAGGTTACATCCCGGTGGTTTCCACCGTGGGCTGCGACGAAAAGGGAAACGCCTACAACATCAACGGGGATACGGCGGCGGCCTGCATTGCCGGCGCACTGAATACGGAAACTTTTATTCTGATGACGGATGTGCCGGGAATTTTGCGGGACAAGGATGACGAAAAGACGCTGATCCCGGCGGTGACAATCGCCGAAACGGCAAAATTAAAAGAAGAAGGCGTCATTGCAGGGGGCATGCTGCCGAAAGTAAAATGCTGCGAAGATGCCATCAGCCATGGCGTAAAAAATGTAATTATTATGGATGGCCGCGTGCCCCATTCCATTTTAATGGAACTGTTGACAGACGAAGGCGCGGGAACTATGGTGACAGGAGAGTGAGATCATGAGCAAACTGCAGGAATTAGATAATCAGTACGTAGCCAATACCTATGCCCGGTTCCCGGTGGAAATCGTAAGCGGCAAGGGAAGCATCGCCAAAGACGCGGATGGAAAAGAATATATCGACATGGGCTCCGGCATCGGCGTTACCAGCTTCGGCATCGCCGACGAAGAGTGGAAGCAGGCTGTCGTCGACCAGCTGGGCAAAGTGCAGCACATGTCCAACCTTTATTACACGGAACCCTGCGTGAAGCTGGCGGAAATCCTCTGCAACAAAACCGGCATGAAAAAAGTTTTCTTCAGCAATTCCGGCGGGGAAGCCAACGAATGTGCCATCAAGGTGGCCCGGAAATACGCGGCGGAGAAAAAAGGACCGGAATATTATACGATCATCACCCTGTGGAACAGCTTCCACGGCCGTACCCTTACAACACTGGCAGCTACCGGCCAGGAACATTACCATGAACTGTTCCAGCCCCTGACGCCGGGCTTTGTCCATGCAACGGCCAACGACCTGGACAGCGTGAAGAAACTGGTGGCGGAACACAAAGTGGCCGGCATTTTAATCGAATGCATTCAGGGGGAAGGCGGCGTGAACCCGCTGACAGCAGAGTTTATAAAAGGCGTGGATGAGATCTGCCACAAAGAAGATATCGTGTTCATGGTAGACGAAGTGCAGACCGGTAACGGACGTACCGGTAAGCTGTACGCCTACATGAACTTTGGCGTAAACCCGGACGTAGTAACAACGGCTAAAGGCATCGGCGGCGGCCTGCCTCTGGGGGCCTGCCTGATGGGAGAAAAAGTGGAGCATGTGCTGGGACACGGGGATCACGGTTCCACCTTCGGGGGCAACCCGGTAGCCTGCGCCGGAGCCGTCAGCATCATGAACCGGCTGGACGACGGGTTCCTGGCAGAAGTGCAGCGCAAGGGGAAAATCCTTTTCGGCGCACTGGAAGGAGCGCCCGGCATCGAAGCCGTGACCGGCATGGGCATGATGTGCGGCATCAAACCGGTAAAACCCGCCGGGGACATTGTGAAAAAGTGTATAGAAAAAGGCGTGCTGTGCCTTACTGCGAAAGATAAGATCCGCCTGCTGCCGGCGCTGAACATGCCGGAAGACACGCTGGTAAAGGCCGTTGAAATTATCAAAGAGGCCTGTGCGGAGTAAAATTTTGTTTCACCTAAATTTGTTTCACCTTAAAGCCGTAGATTTTTCTACGGCTTTTTTGTTACAATTAAGGAAACAATGATTAATTCCTCGGCAAGCGCACAAACTCATTTAATCAGTGTTTCCATAACACGGCGGACATAAAAACCGGATGAACAGTATTTCTATATTTGATAAAAATATAAAAATACTTTAATGAAGCAAACGATTTGATTTCGCAGTTAATAGTATGCTATATTTATTGTGAATAAGTTTAACGAGGTGAACGCAAATGGAATATCGGAAATTTGCAGATACATACGTAATCCGTCTGGATAAAGGCGAAGAAATTATTTCCTCCCTCCAGGCAATTTGCGAAAAAGAAAATATCCGGCTGGGCAGCGTGGAAGGAATCGGGGCGGCAGATCATGCGGTCATCGGCCTGTATGATGTGGGAAACCGCCAGTACCATAAAAAAGAGCTGAAGGGCCCTATGGAAATTTCATCCCTGCTGGGCACTGTTACAAGAAAAGACGGCGCAGTGTATCTGCATCTGCACATCAACCTGTGCAATACGGAAATGCAGATCCTGGGCGGCCACCTGAACGAGTGCCGCATCGGGGCTACCGGTGAAATCATTGTACGGACGATTCCCGGACAGGTAGGCCGTCTGCTGGACGACAAGGTGACCGGGCTGAACCTGTTTCAGTTTGAAGGGTAACGGAA
>Ga0310695_10008393_pt1 | contig 15994 bp, 5 predicted proteins | sample RumenRJG_04DNA_FD_203882 | JGI IMG/M metagenome (GOLD analysis project Ga0310695, IMG submission 203882) | Bovine rumen microbial communities from Lethbridge, Alberta, Canada - RJG_04 (v2) (version 2) | ecosystem: Host-associated > Mammals > Digestive system > Stomach > Rumen | place: Canada...
TTAAATCCTCCTCAATCTTTTGATAAAGAATCAAGATTTTGGTTTTTATTAAAAAAAGTAAAAAATATTAATCAAATGTGTATTATTCTATTAAAAAAATATTTTCAAATTTCATTAAATAAAAATAAAAAAAATAAAAAAAAAAATTTAAATTTAATAGAAGATGAAAAAACAATAAAAGATAAAGAAGAAAAAGAAATATTAAATTATAATGAAATGTCAAAAAAAAAATTAAAAGCAAGTTTCATGGTAAAAATATATCAATATAAATTTATTCAACAATATTCTCCATCATTTCTATCATTTATATTTTATATAATATTAATAATATTATACATAATTAAAATAAACGAAATATTAAATTTAAAAGAATATGTATTTTCATTTGGAGCAGGAAATATGTATGTTCAAATAGTAAATCAAATGTTATTAAAAGTTTTACAAATACAATATATATCAAATAATTTACAAAATGAAATAAGAAATGATACTTTTAATAATACACAAGAATTTAATATTAAAGAATTAAATGAAAGAATTAAAGAATATATTGTTTATTGTAGTTTATATGAAAAATTTATGACTAATAATCCCAATGGAAGAAAATATCTTTGGAATCGTACTAAATTAATAGGAAATTATTCAGTTCCTTTAATTAATGGAAGTAAAGTTTTTGTTAATTATAATGTTTTTCATTATTATGTTCATGTTATGATAAATAAAATTTTAGATAATAGTAAAATTTATATTGTTTATAATAATTCTGATTATTATTATAATGAAAATATGATGAATAAATTTACATTAAATAAAATTGAATATTTAGATAAAGCGTTATCTTATATTGAATTTTTAGAAAATTTCTCTTTGTATTTTACTTTTATTGCAAGTGAATTACAAAATGTTTTTTTTAATAAAATTATTATTGGAGAAATTGTTCTTCAAAAAAAAGTTTCTGTTTTGGTTTTAATTACTGAAATTACTTTTTCTATTTTTACTCTTATTCAATTTTTTATTTTTTTAAGAAAAACTTTAGTTCTTTTTTCTAATTATTTTCTTGGTTATATTAGACTTCGTTTTTTTAATAATTATATTAATTTAAAAATTACTTTTATTTTAGATTATATTGAAAATTATTCTAAAGAAAATAATATAAATGATAAAATGGATAATATTGAAATTATACAAAATAATATTGAAGAATTAATTTTGAATCAAATAATTAATGATAAATATGAAAGATTTGATTTAATTAAAGTACAACCTTTTAAAATTAAAAATAATTTCAATTATGATAATTTATTTAAAAATGTTCAAAAAGATATATTAGAAAATAGAAATGAAATATTTGAATTATCAAAAAATTTTAATGAATCAAAGGTTGTTGATTCTCCGAGATTATTTAATATATTAAAAAAACAATCTTCTTATAATGTAATATTAAAAAAAAATAGTTTAATTTTTTCATCAAATTTACAATTAAAGGAAATAGCAAGAAACTCAATGCCAATTAATTCAAATAAATTAAATTATAATAATAATTATAATTATAAAGAAAGAAAATCAATTTTTCATCAAATAAAAGAAAATAAAGATATCATTTTAAATAATAGTTCAATAAATAATTCTTTTAATATTACAAATAGTAATAATAATAATAATACTCTTTTGAATAAAAGTACAAATTCAAATAATAATTTACCAACTTTTACAAATGTATCAAATGTGACAATGAATAAATCAAATGTAAATTTAATAAATTCAAATCGTTCTAATATTACACATAAATCATCTTTAAAATTATTAAATGAAGACCATAAAAATAATTTAAGTCAAAGTCAAAGTATTTCAAAAAATCAATTTATAAAAAATGAAAAAGAAAATGTTTTTCAAAAGAAATATGTTTTAAATGGTAAAACTCTTTTAAATAAACCATATTTATATTTTAATTTTCTTCTTTTTTTATTTATAATGATAATATTAAATATAAGTATTGCATCAATTCAAATTTTTTTATCAATAACATTTATTAATAATACAAAATCAATGATTCAAATGGAATATGATATTTTTTTATTTTTAAAATATAATATTCAATTTGTATTTTTTTATGGTTTTATTTTATTAAAAAATGAACCTTTAATTTTTTATTATCAAGGAAATGAATTTACTTCAGATTGTGAAACCCTTAATTCTCATATGCAAAAAAATTATACTCATAATATTTTTATAGAAAGTCAAACTTGTTATTCAATAATTAAAAATCGTTTAGAAAAAATTCCTTCTGGTAAAATAAATAAACATTTATCTAAATTAAAAAATATTCATGAACAATTTTATTCAAATAATTTTTGTACAAAATATTCTAATTTTATTATTGAAAATGAAAAAAATAATGAAATAATGCAATATTTAAATATATATAATTATACAAATGAAAGTTTATATAATGAATGTATTAATATTGGAAATGGAATTAATTTAAAAGGATATAATATTGCAATTGATACTATTTATCAAACTTTACTTTCTTATTATGAAGATTTTCTTAATGATAATAGAACAGAAGAATCAAATTTAAAAAGAATTAATGATTATTTTTTTGAAGCTTCTTTATTTGAAAATGTGAAAATTACAAGAAAATTATCTATTATTTATTTAACTGTTTTTAATAAGGATTTTGATAATTATAGAGAAGAAATAATATTTGGTGAATCAATTGTTTTTTTTATTCAAATTATTGTTATGCTTATTATTACTATTATTTATATTTGTAATTTAAAAAGATTTGGAAGAGAAAATGAAAAAGTCAATTTCTTTAATAAATGTTTAATTAATTCAATTTTATATAAATAATATATATTTATATTATATAATTAATATATTTTATAATATTTAATAGTTGAAAAAAATTCTAAAAAATAATTATAAAACCGAAATTTAAAATTTATTAATAAAAAAAAAAATATAAATAAAAAATGATACCATTAATAAGAAGAAATGAAAAAAAAAAATCAACTAAAAGAAATAAATTTTTTAGTAGTAAAACATTTGCAGCAAAATTATTTTTAAAACTAACAGAAAGTTACATAGATCCAGCAATTCCATGTATATCAATATTAAAATTTGAACCTCAAAATAGAAAAAATGAAGAAATTAAAAAGACAATTCCTTGGTTATCAACTCTAAAAAAATTTTATAATTTTATATCTTTAAAAGAAGAAGAAAATAATATTATAAATTTATTAATGGAATTTTCTTGGATTTTATTTTATAAATATTATCCTAAATTTACTATAATTAAACGTCCAGCAGAAAAAACAAATTTATTTTATTTAGTTTTAAAAGGTTCTGTTGTAGAACTTCATTTAGTAATTAAAAATGAATGTTTAACTGAAGAAGAATATATTAAACATTTAATAAAAATGAATATTTTAAAAGAAAAAGAAATTGTTCATAGATGTCTTATTATGAATAAAAATCAATTAAATATTGAAAATTTAAATTCAATTCAAAAATTTTGTATTGATAAAAATTTTGATTATAAAATATTAAAATATCATGCTAAAAAAGAATTAATTGAATTAGGTTTTAATTTAGAAAAAATTGATAATGTACCTTCAATAGAAACTTATATTAAAGCTTCAATTGTAGAAAATGAAATAAAAAAAAAAAGTACTGAAAATACAATAAAAAAATATTTTTATATACCACATTATGAATTTATAAGAAAAATAAATGATGGAAGATTTATTGGTAATTTATCTGAAGAATGTACTCAAGATGAATATAAAACTTATATTTCATTAGAAAGTTCAGATATAAGTTATATTGATAAAAAACAATATAAATCATCTAAAATTTTTAAATTAATAAGAGAAAAAATGAAAAAAATTTTTAAAGAATGTTATAATAATTATTATCTTTTTAGTTCATTAAATCAAAATTATTTTCTTTTGAATTATTCTCATTATATAATATATAAACAATTTGAATATGGAGAAAAAATTTTTTCTCAAGGGTCAATTTATGAAGGTGTATATTTAATAAAAGAAGGAGAAATTTTAATATATACAAATAGAAAAATAGATGAATTAAATGGTTTAATTGTAGCACTTCAAAATTCTTTAAATGGATATTTTGAATATATTTCATGTTTAACTGAAAAAAATATAGAAAATGAAAATATGAAATTAAATTTTACAAATCCAATTTTTCAAAGTAAAGAATATGGAGAAGAAATAAAAGGAAATAAAGAAATTGTTTTAGGAAAATTTCATAATTATGAAATTTTAGGATTAAATGATTGTTATAATTATAAAAATGATATATATCATTTTAATGCTATTTGTCAAAGTAAAAATGCAATTTTATATTTTATTCCAAAAAATATTTTTAATTATATTATTTCTAAAGAAGATAATGTTAAAAATGCAGTAATGAAAATTGTTGAATTAAAATCAGGTTTATTTATTGGAGCTTTAAATAATTATAAATATTATATTGCTAAAAAAGTTGCTTTTAAAATTGGGAAAGTTCATTTATTAAATACTTTAGATAATAAAATATCAAATGATAATAATAATAAAAATAATAATTCTAAAAAAATTAAATTAAATAATATTAATAATAATGGTAGAAATAATAATTTAATAAATAATTCACCAAAAATTCATAATTATGAAATGAATAATAAAAATAGTTTTTTTGGAAGAGATAAAAATAAACCTTTTAATGGAAATGATAGTTTATATTATACTCATTTTTGTTTATCAACTACAAATTCAAATATAAATAATAAATCTTTTAATCAAAGTAAATCTTATAGTACAAATAATTATAATACTTCAAATAGTACTAATAATTTTAGACCAATTAAAACAAATTCTTTTATTGAAAGGAAAATATTTTCTAAAAATTCAATGAAAGCAACTAATAATATAAATAAATCTCAAACTGTAAATTTACCTCCTATAAATGAAAAACAAAATAATACATATGGTTTTCCAAATTATAAATTTTATGTATTAAGTAAAAATAATGCTTAAATTTGGAAATTATGTGAATTTTATTTTAGAGAATTGATTAATTTTTTTATAATAAAATAATATGTAATAAAATTAAATTCATTTAATCTAATATATTAAAAAAAATATTTTTATATTAAATTTTTATTAAATTTATACTCTATATAAATAAATCATTTAATTCATCAATTAATTTAAATTCATTTGAATTATCCATAATATTTATTTCTGATTTACAGTAATCATTGAAAGATATTTTTAAATTATTTATTTTTATATTTAAATTAGAAGTAACCTTTATTAGTTTTTCAATATTTGGAAATATCTTTTCTTTTTTTTTTAAAATAGATTGAATTTCTAAAGCTCTTAAAAATAAAGAATTATCCAATCCATTATCTTTTGCAAGAAACAATCTTGAATTTTTATTATTATCATTTTCAATTTTTAAATCATTAATATTACATTTTTCAATTTCAAATAAATTAATAAATTTCCCTTCTTTAACTTTATTTTTCATATGATAAAAATCACAAATATTAAAATCAATAACATTATTTTTAATTAAAAAATTTTTATTTTCTTCATTAACACAAATAAAAATTTTACAACTTTTATTATTTTTCTTTTCTAAAATACACTTAATAAAAAAATTAATAATTCCAGACAATAAACAATTTTGATTTTTTTCACTAGTTTTTTTAAAAGGATTATCCAATAAAATAAGTAAATTACATTTATTTTCATTATTAAAATCTTCATAAAAAATATCTAATAAATATTTAATTTCCTTTGATTCAATAGTAAATCCACTCATATGTTCAATTGAACTTTCATTTATTTCAATACTTGTTAATATTTTATTAAAAGGAGTAAAATTAAAATTTTTTCCTGGTACAAAACAACCAATTTGTGCCAAATAAACAATTGAACCAATTAATTTTAAAAAATTACTTTTTCCAGAATTAACATTTCCATAAATAATAAATATATCTTTTTTATTTGAAAAAAAATCATTTTTAACATATTGTATTTGTGATAAAGTCATTTCAGTAATTATATTTCTTCCTTTTTCAAAATTAAAAATATTATCATTAATTAAAGAAATATTTGGTTTATATAATTCATATTTTTCACTAATAATATAAAAATGAATAAAAACATCTAAATAAGAAATAAATAAATTTACATTTAAAATATCATTTTCAAATTCTAAAATTTGTTTTGAAATTTCTCTAAAAGTTGCATTTTGACAATCTGTTATTTTTCCTGCTAAATCGCCATAATTTTTATCTAAATTATTTGTTATTTCATTTTTATAATATATCATATCTTCATCATGAAATTGGAAATTTAAGTCTATATTTTGAAAAGTTATTTTTTTTAATATTAAAGTTTCATCATAATTTGATATATCAAAATCATATTCTTCTACATTTTCATTTTCATTTTCATTACTTGTAATATCTATTTTTTTTTCACTTATATCTTCTTGTTCATTTTCTTCTTCTTTAATTTGACTCATTTCATTTTTTTCATTTTCAATATTTGAAGAAGATATTAAATTAGAAGATGAATTTTTATTTGATGAAAAAGTATTTATTTCACTTTCTTCATTATTATAATTATTATTATTATCAAAATTTTTTTCTTCTTTAATTAATTTAATAAATTGTTTTTTAATATATTGATTATAATTTTCATTTTTTGCTACTGCAAACATATAACCTAATTGAGGAATAAATATAAACATAAATTTATCAATAAATGAATTTTTAGGAATTTTTTCTTTATATATTAATGCAAAATCTTGTAAAATTTTATCTATTTCAATATATTGTATTCTTAATTCATCTAAAAATTCATTTATTCCATTTTTAATTGAAATTTCTATATTTTTCCCTTTTGTAAAATCAAAACAATTAAATAAAAAATCATATATTTTAATTAAATTTTCATAATTAATTAATTCAAAGTAATCATCAATAATTTCAATTTTGTTTTTTTTATTTTTATATATTTCTAATATTTTAAGTGAAGAACATAAATTTGAAAAAAATGAACTCCAAGTCTTAGTATTTACAATAAAACCTTTTAATTCTTTTATTAAAATATCAAAATCTTTAATATGTGATAATTCATTAGTTATTCCTTTTATAAATGAATAATTATTTATTTTAATAAAATCATTAATGCATTCATATCTTTTTTCGATTTGTTCTTCATTTTCTATTGGAAATTCTAAAAAGTTTTTTAATAATTTTTTTCCTTGATTTGTTTGACATTTATTTAATAAATTATATAAACTTAATCCTTCTTTACTTTTTCCAAATCCTTTTATTAAACTAGGATGAATTTGTTCATTAAAAATATTTAATTCTTTTTGTGTTTTATTTGATACAAAAAGCATATTTTCAAAATTAATTCTTTCAAAGTTAATTGGATATTGAAAATTTTCATTTGAATTTTGATATTTTAAAATTAAATTAAAAATTGTATATAAAGCACATTGAGAATTAAAAGATAAAGAAGATAAAATTTGACTAACAATACTATTTGAATAAATATTATTAAAATTACAATTATTTTGAAAATAATTTAAAAGAATTGTTTGAATAAATTTATATTGTATATTAATATTTGGTATTTGAATTATTTTTTCTTTTAAATTTTCATTTTTAAATATTTCATTTATTTTACTTTCTAAACTACAATGTAATAAAATTAAATCTGGCTCTATTTTTGATATAAAAAGAGGAAAAGATGATATATTAAAAAAAGGAAAGTCACCAGAAAAAATTTTTATTTGGTTTTGAGATTTAATTTTTATTTGATCAATTTCTACATAACTTATTCCAAGACATTTTTCTAACATTGAATTTTTTTCAAATATACAAAATAATTTTTTATTTTTATAATTTTCATTTGATAATTTTAAATTTGATAATATTTGATTTTCATTCTCATTTATTTGTGTTGATGTATGAAGGAAATTTTTATGAGGTTGTTTTTGTATTTTTTGAGCTTCTTGATTCATATTTTTTAGTTCTTTTTCCTTTTTAATTAATTTTTTAAATTTTAATTATTATTTTTTTATTAATTTTTTTTCTTATCATTTATATTATATTATTTTATTATATTTCAGGAAATGAAAAAATAAAATGAAAACCCTATAAGTTTTAATCTTAATTCAATAAATACCTTAAAACTCTAAAATAGACAACTATCAAATAAAATAATCAATCTTTTAATATAAAATGAATAATGAATATTTATATAATCAGTTAAAAAAAAAATAATATATTAAAAAGATATTATTATAATATTAATTATAATTTAAATTTAAATCAAATAAATGAATATATATAATTGAAAACAAAGGGAAATATATTTAAATTAGTATATAAAAATGATGAAAATATAAAAATAAATAATCAAATTTAATATATCTCCAACAATTCAATTAAAAATAAAGAGTAATTAATATATATACATAATATAGTCTTAAAAAAATAATTTAAATAAAGGTTCTAATTTTTAAAATAAAGAAATAATAAAAAAAATAAATTAATTCAATAAATACCAATTAATTTTAAAAGTTTAAATGAAGGAAAATCAAAAATATAATAATAATAATAATTTATATATTCCAATAAATTTTCCTATAAATTTTAAAACTGTTGATAATAGGAAAAAGTAATACTTTAGATATTCAATATTATAAAATTGATAATACTTTTATAATAATTAATCAAATAAAAGTTATTTATCTGAAAAAAAGATGAAGGTGAATTAAATTTAAATGATGTTCTTGATATTATTAATTATTTTTCTTTTAAAATGGAAAGAAAAAAAGAAATTTTTTAATTTTATAAAAATGATTTAAATAAAAATTAAATTATAAACAAAAAATATTTTTAATTATTTAATAATAATTTAAGGCCTCTTTTCTATTTAAAAAAAATAATAATTTCATAAATAAGGAATATTTCAAAACCTTAAATTTCTTAAATAAATATATTCATAAATAATTAATAAATAGAAAATATTAAATAAGAATATTTTAAAAACCTGATTTTTATTAATTTAATAATAAAGAAATATAATTTATATATCTTTTGAATAATTCATAATTTATTCATTATTATATCTAAAAATATAATTTGTTTAATATTATAAAAAACTAAATAAATTATTTAAAAATACAAAAAAAACAAAAAATTTCATTTCAAAAAGCAATAAATCCAACATTCAAAAACAATTTCTCAAATATATAATAAAATAGCTTAATAAGTATATAATTAAAAAGAATAATTATATAAGTTTTTTATTTATTTTTTTTAGGATTCTTTTATTTCTCTATCTCATAATATTTTTTTAGGTATATACAAACTTTTTATTGACAAAGTAATACTACTTTTATTTTCACACACCGTGTTTTTTGTTTTGATCAATCATGTTCTATTAAAAAAAATTTAAATTTAAAAATAAATAGAAATATAATATTATTCAAATCATCATATAAAAAATAATATTTAAACATTTAAAGAATTTATAAATAATTGAATATTATATATCAATTATAATGAAAACTTTTATTATTTTTTCTTTTTTTATTTTGTCCATTATTATCATTAGATGATGATATAGTATCATTATCATTATCTAATTCTAATATATTTCCTTTTCTTTTCTTATTCACAAATTCATTTTCATTCAATTTTAAATTTAATAATTCCATATCAACTAAATTATATTGTCTTTGTTTCCTAATTTTTTCAAAAAAATATGCAAAATTTTGTTGTTGTATTTCAAATTTATTTCTAAATTCAATTAAATCTTCAACTTTAATTTTTTTATTTAAAATAATTTCTTCTTTTTCAGAACTTGATAAATTAAAAATGATAAATTTACTTAATAAAATATCATCTTTTAACTTTTCAAAAATTAAATTTTTAGATTTTAAAAAATTATACAAATAATCAATTTTTCCTCCTAAAGTTAAATAATAAGCAATTAATTTCATTAATTCTTCTTTTCTTAAACATCTTGAACAAGTACAATGATTATTACAACAAGGGCAAATAAATTTTTTTTTATCATAATCATCTAAAACAATTTCATAATTTTGTTTTAAACAACTTTCACAATAAAATCTATTACAAGAATAAGTATTTTTTTTTTGATATGAGAAATAATTATCAATTAATTCTTTGATATTACCATCATAATTTATTAATAAGTAAATTTTTTCTTTTTGAATAATAAATGCATTATTTACTGAAAAAATATTAACTTTTGGTTTTGGTTTATTTTCATAATCAATATTATCATTACACATTTGACATTTAATTAAACTTTCATTTAATTTTTTTAATTTACATTGATGACAAAAATTATATGTTGGTAAAAGAAAATGACCAATTGTTATTTTTTCTTTAGAATTATTTTCTTTATTATTCTTTTCAATATTTTTACTATAATTATTTAATAATTTTGGATTTGAAATATTATTATTTAAAATAAAAACTTCAAGTAAATTTCCACAAAGTGAATTATCTCTATAAGAAATTAATTCATTATACTCATTTGCATTTATTTTTACTTTATGATAATTTTCAGTTGGATCAAATGAAATAATATAATTATTATTTCTTTTTTCTCTTAATATTTGACTTATACTTTCTGCAAATTGTTTCATTTGAAGAATATAAATCTGTTGACTTAAAGTATGTAATTTTAATTCTATTTCTTCTATTTTTTGTTTTTCTGGTTTTTTATTTTGTTTTATTTCTTTTTGACATTTTTCTTTAATTTCATTCAAATTAGATTTATTAAATGTTTCAAATTCTCTATTTAAATCTTCAAGATAATCAATTTCTTCATTTATACTTTTAAAATTTTTCATATTTGATATTTGATTTTTATCTTTTTGAATATAATTCTTGAAATTTTTTGAAGTAAAACTAAAAAGATTATTATCTTATTTATTAATAAAAAATTTTAAAAAAATTACTTTGTGAAAAAATTTTAAAAGAAATAAAATTTTCTTTATCTTTTTGAATTTGATTTTGTTTTTTTTGTTTTTGATTAGCTAAATTAAAAACTAAAAAAAAATATTGAAAAAAAAGATAAATTTAAGATTTACCATTATTTGAAACTTTATAAATTAATTCTTCAGTTTGATAGAAACTTTTATCAGTTATTTCTTTGAAATATTCTTCATTTATATAAGTCCAAAAATTGTTATAATTAAATGTTGTTTTTGATTCACTTATATGTGATTCTTTACTGTCTTTAAGTGTTAATGCTTCTGGATCAGCGAAATTCGTCTTTTTCATTTTATGTTAAAAATAAAAATTAATGAAGAATTTAATAATACATGTTTTTAGGGTAATTTACTTTTAATTTTTATAATTGTGAAATGAGTATTTTTATATTTTTTAAAGTTTATTCTTTTATTTATTTTCTTGAGATTTTCCATGGAGAAAATTTTAATTTTTATATTTTTTCATTTTTTTTTTATGAAAATTCAATCATATTAAAAATCATATGAGATTTATTATTCTAAATGAATTTGTTTTCTTTTTTTTTGTTTGATATGTTAAATTATATTAGAGATTATTATAGAAAAAATAATTTGAAAAAATATTTTTTTGTTTTTTAATATTTGATTAATAAGATTCAACAAAATATTTAATGATAATTAAATGAAAATCAAATATTTAAAGAAATGATATTATTTTATCAAAATCAAAAGAAAATATAATATATTAATTAATATTTTAAAAAAATTTATAAGTATAAATAAAAAAAGTAAATTTCAAAAATTCCAAAAAAAATTAAAAAAATCAGAAAAAAAAAAATATAAAAAAAAAAAATAATGGAAAATGAAGAAGAAAAACAATCAATCTCAAATGAAAAAAACCAAAAAAAAAGCACATTAGAATTAACACATGATTTAATTCAATTAGATTTAGAAAAAATAAGAGAATGTATATCAATATTAGAAGAATATAGACTTAAATGTGTAGAAGAAGAAAATTTTTCAAAAGCAAAAGAAGCTTTAGAAAGAATAAATCAATTTAAAAAAATAGAAGAAGAAAAAATGAAAATTGAAGCTGAAAAAATATACAAAAATCAAAAAGAAGTTGTTGAACAAAAACAACATTCAGAATTAGAAAATTTTAATAAAAATATGGATGAAGCTTATAATAAATTAATAAAAGATTTACAAGAACAAGAATCAATTTTATTAGAAAAACATGAAAAAGAATTAATTGATTTTAGAAATAATTTTGAAGAAAAATATGAAAAAAGTAAAAAACCAAAACCTTCAAGTCAATTATTAAATTGGATTAAAATAAAAGAACAATCTATTAAACAAAAAAATTATGAAAAAGCAGATTTGGCTGCAAAAAAAGTTGAAGAATTAGGAAAAAAAGATATTGAAAAATTTAATAAGGAAAAAGATAAAAAATTAAAAAGTGAATTACAGAAATTAATTAAAAAACAAGAAAATGAAATGTATGCCTTTAAATTAAAATATAAATCTATTTGTGATTCTTTTAATATTCAAAGAAATAAAGAATTAGATACATTAAATAAAAAATATAATAGTAGATTAAATGAATTAGGAAATTATCAAAAAGTTGAAATGAGTAATTTTAGAAAAATTCATAAAGGAATTTCAAAACCAAATATAAGAATTCAAAATATTATTAATAATGTTTTACAAGATGAAGAAGAAGAAGAAAATGAAAATGAAAATAAAGAAATAAATGAAAATAATAATATTGAAAATGAAAATAATGATAATAATAATAATAATGATAATAATAATAATGAAAATAATAATGAAAATAATAAAAATAAAAATGATGTTAATGAAAATAATAATAATGAAAATATGCAAATTTCTGAGAATGAATATAATGAAAAAAATAATCAACGTAAACAAATCACAGAAAATGATGATGGGGAAGAAAATGAAAATGTTTCTAATATGATAAATAAAGATGAATAAAAATTTTTATTTTATTTTTTAAAATTTTTATTTAATCAAAGTTAAGAAATTGTTTTTATTTTATTAATGTTATATAATATAAAAAAATATTTTGGTTTAATCATATTTTTTGATTTTTATTTAATAATATTTTACAATATTTATTTGAAAAAAGATAATAAAATATTATTTTAAAAATATAAATGAGATTATGATTTTATTTATTATAAATGAAGTTTTTCCTTATTTAAAAAAGAAAATAATTTTTTTTCAATAAACAATAAAATAAAAATTATTTAATATTATTTATTATAATAATAAATTCAATTTTTTATTCAAAATTAAACTTTTATCTAAAGGAAAAAAAATTCATATAAAAAATAAATTAATATGGCAGAACCATCATTATCAAATTTAGATTTAGAATTAAATAACATTGATTTAAATAATATAAATGACTTAATATCTGATGAAGAATTCAAAAAAATAATGAATGAAGCTCAAGATATTCAAAATTTAGAAATAAATAAAGATATAGATATTAATTTAAATTCAAATAAAAAAAATTTAAATAATAAAACAAAAGAAGAACAAATATTATCAGAAAAAGAAATAAAAGAAATATCAAATAATATAAATGACTTTTTATCATATAAACTTCCCCAAAAAAAAATAATTCAAAAAGAACCTTCAAAATTAAATATTACATACCCATTAGATTACATAAATAAATACGAAATAAAAAATTATGAAAATAATAATATAATAACAGAAAATATATTTTTATTATCAGAATATAAAAAAACAAAAGTAAATTTACAATTTAATGTAATGAAATTTTCAAAAAAGCAAAAATTATTTTATAGAATAAATAAAGACAAATCTCAAATAACATGTTTATATTCTCGAAATGGAATAATATTTTCTGGTAATAAAGAAGGAATAATAAAAACATTTTCAAGTGAAAAAGAATATGAATATAAAACATATAAAAGTCAAGAATTACAAAATATAGTAAATATGGATAAATCTGTTTTATGTATTGATTGTTCTCCAAATAATGATGTTTTTTTTACTGGTCATGGAAATGGTTTTATTATTTTATGGGATACTATTGGAGTTAATGTTAAAAAAATTATTTCTAATGCTCATGATAATTCAGTTTTAGAAATTAAATTTGTTAAATTTAATCTTGGTTTTTATAGTATTTTATCAAGTGATATTAATGGAAAAGTTAATTTAATTAATATTTCTGAAGGTTATTTTTTAACAAGTGTAGATATTAATTTAGTTATTAATAGAAGTTCTCCTTGTTATTTAATAAAAACATCATATTTTTCAGAAGAAGAAAAAAAAACTTATAATATTAATGAAGAAACTGATAATACAATTTCTGTAATTGGAAATGAAGAATCAATTGAAATTTTTATAATAGATCCATATTCAGAAAGTAAAAAAAGAATGATTAAAAGTATAATTGTTTTAAGTAATCCATCAAATAAAATTAATGATAATAATATTAAATACCCTGATGCCTCCTTTGGTTGCGGATATACGCCTTATTTTGTTGATACAGGAATTAATAATGATGATAATTTAAATTTAAATGAAGAGAATAGTAATTTTAATAATAATAATTTAAATAATAATATTAATAATAATTTGAATGATAATAATTATAATTATGTTAATAGTAAAGGTTTTAATTTTAGTCAAACTCAAGTTTTATTAGCTTTAAGTTGGTTTTGTAAAATTACTGTTTATGCTATTCCTATTATAAATAAAAAAATTGAGTTTCCTATGTTAATTGGTTATTATTATAATAAATTACCAATTATGAGAATTAATTTTTTTTCTAATTCAATTATATATTTTTTTGATGAAGAAAAGAAAATAAAAACATTAAATACGAATGTTTTATCATTAGAAGAAAATATAAATGAAGATACAAAAGAAGGTTTATTAATTGATAAAAATATTCAATCAAATTTTCAAACAAAAAATGGAGATAAATTATATTATCATTTTATAATATCATATCCAAAAAATATTTATATTTATTGTTTAAATGAATTTTATCATGCAAAACTACTTTCTTGGGATGAATGTTTAAAAAATTTAAAAGAAAATTATGATTGGATGACTATGTTTTGTTTAGGAATTGATATTTATAAAGGAAATATTAAATCACTTGCCGATATTCCAATGAAGGAATATTATAGAAAAACTAGAGTTAAATATTTTTTAAATAGTTATTTAAAAGAATATTTTTCTATTAATATTAACAATGATAAAATAAGTAGTTTTGATTTTATTAATTTTACTATTGATTTTTGTATTAATATTGAGTCAATTGAATTTTTATTAAATGATATTAGAAATATGTTAGAAAATAAAGGAATGGGAAATTTATTTTTTGAAAAATTAGAACCTTTTATTTTAAAAAATAAATTAAATGAACAATTTATTGATCAATCTACTTTAACTTCTATTTTTCAATATTATATTACTAAAAATAATTTATATCATTTATCTCTTATTATTCCTCATTTTAGTTTAAAAACTTTAAATAATGATTTTGTTAAAAAAACATGTCTACAATATAATTTTTCAAATGCTTTAATTTATATTTATACTAATGTTTATGATGATTTTTTTTTTCCTATTAAAGTTATGTTTGATAATTTTTGTAAATGTTCAAATATTTTTGATTATAAAAAAGAAGAAAATAAAAATGAATTATTTTATTCTGATTCATATATTACAAAAATAAAAAATGAACAATTTGAAAAATCAAAAGAATATTTAGGTCATAAAATTTTATGGTTTTGTAATTTATGTGTTAAAGGTCAAAAATATCCAAATTATAATAATATGAATGAAAATACATATAAAAAAATTGTATTACAATTATTCCTTTGGTTAATATCAGTTGATGTTTTAGAAAATTTCATTTTATTTGATT
>Ga0310695_10008394_pt1 | contig 15994 bp, 13 predicted proteins | sample RumenRJG_04DNA_FD_203882 | JGI IMG/M metagenome (GOLD analysis project Ga0310695, IMG submission 203882) | Bovine rumen microbial communities from Lethbridge, Alberta, Canada - RJG_04 (v2) (version 2) | ecosystem: Host-associated > Mammals > Digestive system > Stomach > Rumen | place: Canada...
CTCCCACGCCTTGTCCCACATCGGCTGGCGCTTGGGCCCGACGCCGTACTTCCAGTGGTAGGCCGAGACGAAGCAGCCGCCCGGCCAGCGCACGATCGGAACCTTGATCTCGCGCAGGGCCTCGATCACGTCCTTGCGGAAGCCGTCCTCGTCGGAGAGCGGATGCCCCGGCCAGAAGAGACCGCCGTACACCTGACGGTCGTGGTGCTCGATGAACTGTCCGAAGATCATCGGGCTGTACTTGATCGCCTTGGCGCCCTTAACCGGCGCAATGGACGCGGGACGCCCCGACGTATCCACCGCCGCGCGCGACTCCACGACAAGTCTGCCGCCGAGCCAGGCGCGGATGCGGTCGTCCATGCATTCCACCTTCACGTCGTACCAGCGCCCCTGCTCGATCGAGCCAGGCACCTTCTTGATCGCGAACGGCGGCTGTTCGATGCCATGCTGCGTGTTGACCCATCCGCCAAAGATGACCCACTCGCCGCCGCCCGCAATCAGGTTCTTGCCCGTGGCGACGATGAAGCCTTCCTTGCCGTCGATCTTCTTCGCCTTCACCGTGAGGGTGACGTTGCGGAACTTCTGCGGAATCGACAGCGTCACCGCCTCGTGCCCGAGCCCGCCGAACGTCTGCTCGAGCGTGCCGTCGCCGCACTTCCACACGCCGCGCCCGGCGGACTTCCAGCCCTTCACGGCGTCGGGCGTCGCGAAGTTGTTTGAATAGACGACCTTGCCCGCCTCGTCCGTTATACGCAGCTCCTTGAACGCGGCCCTGCCCTCGTATGCGCCCACGCCGAGCGCGAACTCCGCGCCCTGCGCGGCGGCGCTCGCCGCCGCACATACCAGCAACAAACCTATCTTATTCATTTCTCGTCTCCCCTTGTGTGAAGTATGCAGTGTTTCGCCGAATTGCACGGCCCCCCATTGAGGAATAACTTTTCCCCTCAGACAATTATACCACAACAAAACATTGTTGTCTCTGCCTCCGTGCATCCTTCCTCTTCGTCAGGACGCGCATATACGGGCATTATACCACAACAAAACATTTGGCTTCAACTACGAACACAGGTCCTCGAATGCCTTCGAGACGCGCAGGAGGCGCGACTCCTCAAACCCGCCGCAGATGAACTGAACGCCCACCGGAAGGTGCGCGGAGGCGGTGAAGCCCGCCGGCACCGACGCCGCGCAGACGCCGGCAAGCGAGCTGGGGATCGTGAAGAGGTCGTTCAAGTACATCGTAATGGGGTCCTGGAGCTCCCCGAGCTTGAAGGCCGGTGTCGGCGCGCACGGCGTGAGAAGCGCGTCCACCTTGCCGAACACCTCGTCGAAGTCGCGCTTGATGAGCATGCGCACCTTCTGCGCCCTTCCATAGTACGCGTCGTAGTATCCGCTGGAGAGGACGTACGTGCCCATGATGATCCTGCGCTTCACCTCGGGGCCGAACCCCTCGGAGCGCGACTTGACGTAGAGCGAGTATACGTCCTTCGCCTCGGCGCTGCGGTGTCCGTACCTGACGCCGTCGAAGCGCGCGAGGTTTGCGCTCGCCTCCGCCGGCGCGACGATGTAGTAGACGGACATCGCGTAGTCGGTGTGCGGAAGGCTCACCTCGACAAGCTCCGCGCCAGCGTTGGCGCACTTGTCTATGGCGGCGTCCGTGACCGCCTTCACCTCCGGATCGAGCCCGGTGACCGAGAAATACTCCTTCGGGAGCCCGAGCCTGACGCCCTTGAGCGAGGCGCCCTCGATCTCCTTCAGGTAGTCCGGCACTGGCTCGTCGGGCGTCGTGCCGTCCATCGGGTCGCGCCCGGCGATCGCGCCGAGCAGCACGGCGGCGTCCTCGACGGACTTCGTCATCGGCCCGACTTGGTCGAGGGAGCTGGCGAACGCCGTGACGCCATAGCGGCTCACGCGCCCGTAGCTGGGCTTGAGTCCGTAGCAGTTGCAGAAGCTCGCGGGCTGGCGGATCGAGCCGCCGGTGTCCGTGCCGAGCGCGGCGATCGCGAGGTTGCCGCCGACCGCGGCGGCGGAGCCGCCGGACGAGCCGCCTGGGACGCGCTCCGTGTCGTACGGGTTGCGCGTGACCCCGAGCGCGGAGTTCTCGGTCGAGGAGCCCATCGCGAACTCGTCCATGTTGACGCGTCCGCACGGGATGAAGCCGTTGCGCTTCATGTTCGCGATGACCGTCGCGTCATACGGCGAGACGTAGCCCTTCAGTATCTTAGAGCCGCATGTACAGGGCTGGCCCTTCACGTTGATGAGGTCCTTGACCGCGATCGGCACGGACTTCGGGTTCTCCGCCGCGAGGCGCAGCGCGCCCTCCTCGTCGAAGGTCAGGTACGCGCCGATCCGGCCGTCCTCGGCGGCGCGGCGCGCCGCGATCGCCTTCACGAGGTCGGTCGCCGTGAATTCACCTTTCGCCAGGCCGTCCTGCGCGGCCCTTATCCCCATCTCCCAGAGTTCCATTCTCTAGCCCTCGTCTTGCGGCTGTCGCCTGTTACTTCCCTGCGGACGCGTTGTACTCGTCCAGAATCTTCTTGGCGCAGTTCGTCGTCACGGTCTGCGCTCCGCGCCTGAACGCCTCCACGGCGTCCGGCATGTCGTCGATGGTCCAGACGTGCAGCTCAAGCCCAGCGTCCTTTATCGCCTTCATGTACTCGGGCGTCGTAACACTGGGGATGTAGCGGATGTCCACTCCGTCGGCGCCCATCTCCCGCGCCTCGGCGATGATGCTCTCGACAGGCATGGGCGGGGATTTCTTCTTCCAGCCCTTGCAACAATTTACGCAGAACAGCACCTTGTATTCCGGCATCAGCTTCTTGAACGCCTTACCGCATTCGGATCCGCAGAGAAAGAGGGTGTTCTTCGAATTGGCCTTCGTCTGTTTTTCGAGAATGGCCTTGACGTACGGCACGATGTCGCCCGTTCTGGCCTTCACATCGACGTATATCCATCTGTCGTCGCGCGCAAGTTCGAGGACTTCCTCGAAGAGCGCGGGGCGCGTCCCGGCGAACTTCGAGCCCTTGAACTTCCCCCAGCTGCCGACGTCGAGCTTCGCGACCTCGTCCCATGTCGCGTCGTTGCAGTTGTTGGTGTTCGCGCCGCCGGAGGTGCGCGTGAGCGTCCTGTCGTGGAACGTGAACACTCGCCCGTCCTTCGAGAGGTAGATGTCGCACTCGAACCCGAAGCCGCGCTCGACGGCGGTCTTGTATGCCGGGAGCGTGTTCTCCGGGGCGTCGACGGACTCCCCGCGGTGGGAGATGAGCGTCTCGAAGGCGGGTTTCGCCGGCTCGCGCGCGGCGCAGCACTTGGTCCCCGCGCAGCGGCAGCCCTGCGACGCGAGCGCCAGGGCGGCCACGGCGGCGAATCCTGAAATCTTCATCTTGCAGCAGATCCTTTCGTCCATTGGCCCCGCGCGGGGCCGCTTGAAAACATGACAACGGGGGCTTCGCGTACGCGAAGGCCCCCGTCGCCGCGCAGTCAGGCCCTCGACTTACTTGTCGAAGCCGTAGACATCGCGCTTGTGGTACTTCGTGTGGAGAAGGTGGTGGGCCTTCTCGCCGCCCTGCGCCCCGGTCTTGCCGTCGAGGTAGTCCTTGTAGAGGGCCTGGACCTGCGGGTTGAGGTGCGACATGCGGAGCGTGCACTTCTCGTCGTCCGTGTAGATGCCGGCCGTGCGCTGCGCGCGGACCTCGTCCGTCGCGAGGCAGGGCTGGCCGCCGCCGCCGATGCAGCCGCCGCGGCACGCCATCACCTCGATGAAGTCGTAGCGCGGCTTGACGCCGTTCTTGCGGTCTTCGCGGATTTCGTTGATGATCTTCTCCACGTTGCCCATCTGGTGCGCGACGGCGATGTTCACCTTCGTGCCCTTGATGTCGATCGTGGCGGTCTTCACGCCCTCCATTCCGCGCACCTCCTTGAAGTCGATGCTCGGGGGCTGCGCCTCGCCGGTGATCAGGCAGTACGCCGTGCGGAGGGCCGCCTCCATCACGCCGCCCGTGACGCCGAAGATCGTGCCTGCGCCGGTGTAGGCGCCGAGCAGGTCGTCGGCCTTCTCCTCTGGGAGGTCGTTGAAGTCGATGCCGGCCGACTTGATCATGCGGGCGAGCTCGCGCGTGGTGAGCACGACGTCCGTGTCCTGCTGTCCGGTGGAGGACATGTTCTCGTCGCGGCTGATCTCGTACTTCTTCGCCGTGCAGGGCATGATCGATGTCATGTGGATCTTCTTGGGGTCGACGCCGTTCTTTTCGGCCCAGTAGCTCTTCGCAAGCGCGGAGAGCATCTGCTGCGGGGACTTGGCGGACGAGAAGTTCTCCGTGAAGTCGGGGGCGTACTTCTCCATCCAGTCGGTCCACGCCGGGCAGCAGCTCGTGAGCAGCGGCAGCGTTCCGCCCTCGGTGAAGCGCTTGATGAACTCGGTGCCCTCCTCCATGATCGTGACGTCGGCGGAGAAGTTCGTGTCGAACACCTTGTCGAAGCCGAGCATCCTGAGCGCGGCGTAGATCTTGCCCGTGGTGAGCTCGCCCGGCTTGAGTCCGAACGCCTCGCCGAGCGCGACGCGCACGGCCGGGGCGATCTGCACGAGGCAGGTCTTCTCCTGGTCGCGCAGCGCGGCCCAGACCTTGGCGGTCTCGTCGTTCTCGTAGATCGCGCCGACCGGGCAGTGCGCGGAACACTGGCCGCACTTGATGCAGGGCGACTCCGCGAGCGGCACACCGGCGGCGGGCTGCATCACGGTCTTCTCGCCGCGTCCGATGAACTCGAGCGCCCACACGTTCTGCATCTCCTGGCAGACTTCCGCGCAGCGGCCGCACTTGATGCACTTGTCCGGGTAGAGGACGATCGACGGCGTGGACTTGTCGGGCTCGTGGTGGATCACCTCCTTCGGGAACGGGTTCTCGCGGATGCCGAAGTCGGCGGCGAGGTTCTGGAGCTCGCAGTTTCCGGAGCGCGGGCACTGGAGGCAGTCGTTCGGGTGGTTGGCGAGGATGAGCTCCAGGACGGTCTTGCGCACCTGGACGATGTCAGGGTCGTGCGTGACGATGTGCATGCCCTGCGTCGCCTCCGTGCAGCACGCGCGGAGCAGCTTCGGCGACGGAACGAGCTTGCCGTTGTCGGCGGGGTTGCGGCTCGGGACGAGCTGGCGCACGACGCAGATGCCGCAGCTAGCGCCCGCCTTGAGGTCGGGGTGGTAGCAGAGCGTGGGGATCTTGATGTGCGCGGCCTTCGCCGCGTTGAGGATCGACGTGCCCTTCGGGACTTCGACGGTCTTGCCGTTGATCTCAAGTGTGATCATTTCTGTTTCCATTGTAGAAATATCCTTTCCTTATTGAAGGGGTTCGGGGGAGGCGGGCCTCCCCCGTCCGTTTGTCACCCGTGGCTGATCGCGCCGAACTTGCAGGTCGCCTCGCAGGCGCCGCACTTGATGCACTTCGACTGGTCGATCTCGTGCGGCTGCTTCACAGCGCCCTTGATCGCGCCCGCCGGGCACTTCCTGGCGCACATCGTGCAGCCCTTGCACTTGGCCGGGTCAATCTTGTACTGGATGAGCTTCGAGCACTTGCCGGCGCGGCACTTCTTGTCGTTGATGTGCTCCATGTACTCGTCCATGAAGTACCTGAGCGTGGAGCGCACCGGGTTCGAGGCCGTCTGGCCGAGGCCGCAGAGCGAAGCCTTGTTCATGGCGTCGCAGATGGCCTCCATGTCCTTGATGTCCTGCTCGGTGCCGCGGCCATCGGTGATCTTCTTGAGGTAGTTGAGGAGCTTCCTGCCGCCGATGCGGCACGGCGCGCACTTGCCGCAGCTCTCGTCGACCGTGAAGTCGAGGTAGAACTTGGCGATGTCCACCACACAGTCCGTCTCGTCCATGACGATGAGGCCGCCGGAGCCCATGATCGAGCCGATCTTGGCGAGCGACTCGTAGTCGATCGGGGTGTCGAGGAACTGGGGCGGGATGATGCCGCCGGAGGGTCCGCCGGTCTGCGCCGCCTTGAACTGGTGGCCGCCGCGGATGCCGCCGCCGATGTCGAAGATGATCTCCCTGAGCGTCGTGCCCATCGGAACCTCGATGAGGCCGGAGTTGTTCACCTTGCCCGTGAGCGCGAAGACCTTCGTGCCCTTCGTCGTTGCGGTGCCGATCTTGTTGAACCAGTCGGCGCCCTTGTTGATGATGACGGGGATGTTGGCGAGCGTCTCGACGTTGTTGATGACCGTCGGGCGGCCCCAGAGGCCCTTCACCGCAGGGAACGGCGGACGCGGCTTCGGCATGCCGCGGTTGCCCTCGATGGACTGCAGGAGCGCCGTCTCCTCGCCGCAGACGAACGCGCCCGCGCCGAAGCGGAGCTCGATGTCGAACGAGAAGCCGCTACCGAGGATGTCCTCGCCGAGGAGGCCCAGCTCGCGCGCCTGGCCGATTGCGACCTCGAGGCGGTGGATGGCGAGCGGATACTCCGCGCGGATGTAGATGAAGCCCTTGGAGGCGCCGATCGCGTAGCCCGCGATCGTCATCGCCTCGAGGATGGAGTGGGGGTCGCCCTCGAGCGTGGAGCGGTCCATGTACGCGCCGGGGTCGCCCTCGTCGGCGTTGCAGACCATGTACTTCTGGCCCTTCGGCTGCTGCTGGGCGAACTTCCACTTCATGCCTGTCGGGAAGCCCGCGCCGCCGCGGCCGCGCAGACCAGACTTGAGGATCTCCTCGACGACCTGTTCGGGCGTCATCTCGAAGAGGACCTTCTCGATCGCCTTGTAGCCGTCGCGCGCGATGTAGTCGTCGATCTTCTCCGGGTCGATGACGCCGCAGTTCCTGAGCACGATGCGGTACTGCTTCTGGTAGAACGGGATGTTCGCCTCGGCGACGAGCTTCTTCGCCTGCTCGGGGTCGTAGCAGAGGCGCTCGACGACGCGGCCCTTCACCAGGTGCTCCGCGACGATCTCCTTCACGTCCTCGGCCTTGACCTGGACGTAGAACGTCCCCTGCGGGAGTATCTTGACGATCGGACCCTGCTCGCAGAAGCCGAGGCAGCCGGTCACGACGACCTGGACCTTCTCCCTGAGGCCAGCCGCCTCAAGCTCCTTCTTGAACTCCTCAACGATGGTCGTTCCGCCGCTGGAGCAGCACGCCGTGCCGCCGCAGACAAGTACGTATGATTCGTATGCCATTTTCCTGCTCCTACGTTAGGCGTTCTTGATGATGTCAATGGACGGCCTGTCGAGGATCTTGTCGTCGATCAGCTGGCGCCCGATGATGTGCTTCTCCACGACGTCCTTCGCCGTGGCGGCGTCGACGTTGCCGTAGATGACCGTCGGCATCCCCGGGACGACGACCTCGACGGTCGGCTCGGAGTGGCAGAGGCCCATGCAGCCGGTCTGGCGGATGAGCACGTTCGACAGCCCCTTGTCGGAGATCGCGTTCACGAGCGCCGTGAAGGTGTCCTTCGCGCCCGCGGCGATTCCGCACGTCCCCATTCCGACGATGACCTGGACGTCCTTGTTGGACGAGTCGCGCATCTCCATCGCCTTCTGCTTCTCCTCGCGCATCTTCTTGAGGTCGGCAAGTGTAAGCTTAGCCATAGTGTTTTCTCCTTTTCTTTTTTAATTCGGCTTCAGCCGCGTTCGCGGTACTGCTTGATGATCTTCTCCACGTCGCCCTTCTCGAGCTTGCCGTGGACTTCGCCGTTGACGACCGCCACCGGCGCAAGGCCGCAGCAGCCGAGGCAGCGCACCGCCTCGACGGAGAACATCCCGTCTTCTGTCGTGGCGTTGATGCCCACGCCGAGCTGGCGCTCGAACTCCTTGATGATGTCGTCGCCGCCGCGCAGGTAGCACGCCGTGCCGAGGCACACCTGCACGTTGTACTTCCCGGCCTTCTGCAGGCGGAAGAAGTTGTAGAACGTAATCACGCCGTATATCTTCGCGAGCGGAACGTCGAGGATCTGGCCGATCTCGATCGCGATCTCGCGCGGGATGTACCCGTACGTCTGCTGTACCCGGTGGAGCACCATGATCAGGTTCCCCGGCTTTGCCTTCCACTCCTCGACGAACGAGCGCAGCTCGGGCGTCATCGTTTCTAGCGTCTTGCTCATCTTTTTGTTGTCCTTAGGTTTGTTAATCGTCTCCAAGCCTTTTCTCGGCTGTCTATATATTATCCCACAAACACCGCCTCTTAGGCAAGCAGAAAATTCCAAAAACTTTAAAATCCCGACCTCCGCCTATTCGACCACACGGACCCGGAGTCGCCGGGCGCCCCAGCGGCGGGCCTCCTCGTGGGACGGGAACCAGAGGTCTATGTGCGCGCCCTTTATCGCCCCTCCGACGTCCTCCACCCTGCCCATGCCGTAGCCGGGGACGTAGAGGCATGTGCCCGCGCGGAACACCTTCGGGTCCGCCGCGATCGTGCCGGGACGCGCGACCGCCCCGGTGCTCGTCCGCCCCACGTCCTTGGGCATGCCCCTCATGGGCCCGTAGTCGTAGACCGGCTGGCCCGACTCGTCCAGCCGCCACCCGCAGCACTCGCCGCAGTTGCAGTAGCCCGTCGCGAGAAGCTCGACCCATCTCTCCTCCGGGCGGCACGACTCGCGGATGCCGGCGACGAGGGACCTCACGGCGTAGAACGCCAGGACGAGCCCCGCGGCGACGGCCACCGCCGCGACGGCCCGCTCGATCCACGTCGCACGGCCGTCAGGGGGCCGGCACCGCGGCCGCCCGCGCGGCGTCGCGCCCTTCCGCGCCCCGCCGCGCCGCTTCGCCGTCCTACCCTTCACCTGCCTCCCGCCGCCTGCCATCCAGAGCGGTCCGCCATCGCAGGCTTCACGCCGACGAGCTTCAGCAGAACGCCCAGCGAATAGACGAACAGCGTCGCGTACACGACCGGCAGGTGCCAAAGCGCCAGCCGCTTCGCCCCGCGCGGCGCGCGTATGGCGAAGAGCGCCGCCTGCACCAGGAGCGGCAGCACCGTGACCGCGGAGAGGACGAACAGGGCGATGCCGCCCTTGCGCTGCGCGCTCCACGGATACGTCCGCTCCTTCGTCTTCGAGAAGAACAGGAAGTCGCGTATCCTCCGGCGCTGCTTGCGCGTGAAGTCGCCGAACTTCGCGCAGTAGAGGTGGATGATCGACGTCTTGACCTTCGCGATCGCGCCGCACCCCTTCACGGACGCCTCGGAGGCGACGTCTATGTCGAAGAAGTACGGCCTCCATGCGACGCGCTCCAGGATCCTGCGCCTGAACACAAAGCCGTTCGCGCCGATCGTCGGGAACTGGTCGGAGAGCCTCAGCTTCAGGTAGCCGCCGCGGTCCTCAGTCGGCACGTCCAGCCCCGTCCAGCGCCCCGTGACCGCCGATGTGCGGTCGTAGTTCCCTACGAAGAGGCACACCGGGTCGTTCATCCCAAGGTACGCGAAGTAGCGCGTGAGCGACGGGTCCGTCGGCCTCGCGGAGTAGCTGATCGGCTCGGACGCGAACACCTCCTCGTCGGCGAACGGCTCCGTCATCCGCCTCAGCCAGTCGCGGTCCGGGAGGATGTTGTCGGAATCCACGAGCGCGATGAGGTCGCCCTTCGCCGCCTCTATCCCCGCGGCCTTTCCGGCCTCGCCCGTCTTGAGCGGGTTCGCGCATATCACGTCCACGCCCTTCGCCTTCGCGATCTCGAGCGTCGCGTCTGACGACCCGGCGTCGGCGATCACGATCTCGTACCCAGACCTCGGGAAGTCCTGCGCCAGTATGGCGTCCAGGCATTCGCCTAGCGTCTTCTCGGAGTTCAACGTTGGAATTACGAATGAGACCATGTCCTGCCCTTTCAACTATTCCCTTGCGAACTTGCGGGCGAGTTCGCGGTTCGACGTGAATATCATCGTCACCTTCCCCCTGGGGCAGACGTACGGCATCCTGCACGATGCCAGCTCCTCGACGAGCCGCGTCGCGCCCTCGGGGGTGAGCACGCCCGACGCCCCCGCGAACGCGCGCGCGACGGACTTCGCCACCATCTCCGCGCGCCAGCGCTCTCCGCCGCGCCTCTGCCCGGCCTCTGCCATGTCCGCCGCGATCGTCGAGAGGATGTCGGCCGGCTTCGCGTCAAGCGCGATCTGCGGCACGGCGTCCACCTTGAACGTGTCGCGCCCGAACTCCTCTATGGCGAAGCCCAGCGACGCCATGTCGGCGAGCGACGCGCGGATGCGCGCGGCGTCTGTAGGCGAAAGCTTGACGACGTCGGGAATCAGCAGCGCCTGCGACGCGACAGGCCCGGCGGACCGGAACAGCGCCTCGAACGCGATGCGCTCGCGCGCGGCCTGCGGGTTGACCGTGACGATCCCCGCGTCGGTCTCGACGAGGAAATATCCCGACTCCGTCGCGGCGAGGAACTTGAACCACCGCCAGGGCCTCGTCGCGTTCGACGATGGGTCGACTGCGAACTCCACCTGCACAGGCGCCGCAGACGGCGGAGGTGGAGGGAGAGGTGAAGATGATGGTGTAGGTTGAGGTGAAGGTGAAGGTAAAGGCGAAGGTTGAGGTGAAGGCGATGGCGAAGGTTGAGGTGGTTGCGGCGGGGGAATGTCCACGGCCACTCCGGAATTTCCGGAAAGACCGGATAATCCGGAATTTGCACAAATGGGGCCGCGATTCACACCGCCTGCGCCAACGCCAATGGATCCGTCATTAGCACCACAAGCGCCGCCGACAGAGGAATCGCCATTCGCACCGCCGCCGATTGCCGCGCCGCCGCCCTTCAGCGCCTCGCCGATCGCGGCGATTATGCTCTCGCGGACGGATGCGTTGTCGCGGAACCGGACCTCGCGCTTCATCGGATGCACGTTTACGTCCACCTGGTTCGGCGGAAGGTCGATGAAAAGCACCGCCGCCGGCCTCGCATCGCCCTGCCGCCTGGGATACGCCTCCCGCAGCGCATACGCGATAGACGGCGCGGTCGCAGGCCGCCTGTTCACGAAGACATACTGTTCCCGGCGCGTCGGGGACGACAGGTTGGGACGCTCGATGAAGCCCCTCACGGCTATCTCGCCGGACCTGGACGCCCCCTTGAAATCCACCGGCAGCATCTGCTCGGAGAAGTCCTCGCCGAACAGCTCGCGCAGCCTCTCCGCCGCCGACGACGACGGCGCAAGGCGGTACGCCTCTCGCCCGTCGATCGTCAGCGAAAAACCTATTGCGGGATAGGCCAGCGCATGGACGGTGAACACGTACCTGATGTGGCCCTCCTCCGTGGCGTATGCGCGCAGGAACTTCCTCCGCGCCGGAACGTTGCAGAAGAGGTCGCGCACCTCCACCAGCGTGCCGGGCGGGCACCCCGCCGCGCGGACCTCCGCGAGCTCGCCGGCGTTCACCTGGATGAACACGCCTTCGTCCGAGTCCCTCCGCCGCGTAGTCATCGAGAAGCGCGAGACGGACGCGATGGACGGAATAGCCTCGCCCCTGAAGCCGAGCGTCGTTATCGACTCGATGTCGTCCACGTCGAGGATCTTCGAGGTGGCCTGGCGCTCGAGGGACAGGACCGCGTCGTCACGAGACATCCCCGACCCGTCGTCCTGCACGGACACCAGCTTGCGGCCGCCCTGGGTGACGGCTATCCTTATCGACTTCGCGCCGGCGTCGATGGAGTTCTCGACGAGCTCCTTGACGACGGACGCCGGGCGCTCGACGACCTCGCCCGCCGCGATCTTGTTCGCGACGCGGATCGGCAGCAGCCTGACGTGTCCGTCCCTCTCGGCCATGTGTCAGGCGTCCAGGCTGACGTTGCGGCGAATGAACGTCGGCGTGTCGATGTCCTGTCCGTTCCACACGGTGGGCTCGACGTTGTTGAAGCGGCCCCTGCCCTGCGGGCCGAGCGAAAGCGGGTTCCTGCCGCGGCGCTGCTTCCTCGACGGGCTCTCGCCGGCCTTCTCCTCCTCGGCGGCCGCACCGGCCGCCGACTCGAACACCATTACGACGACGGAGAGCCGCCCGGCGAAGGTGGCCTCGTCGTTCACCGTCGCGAGGTCGAACGACGCGCGACGCCCGAATGCGTTCCTCACGCCGTCCGCTATGTGCCCGACCTCGGAGAGCCTGAGGTCCTCGCCTGCGAGGACGCCGCAGAGGACCGACCCGACGGGCGACATCGCGCCGGAGAGGAGCGGAGACGACGTCAGCGCCTCGACCGCCGCGGCCGCCCTGTCCGGCCCCTGCGTCGTCACGACGGCGAAGCGCCCGCGCCCGGCGCGCGACACGATCCTGCGCATCCGCTCGGCGTCGAGGCGGATGTAGCCGGGCTTCTCAAGAAGCCGCCAGAAAAGCGAGACGGCGGAGGCCAGCGCGCCCGATGCGCGCCTCATCGCCTCGTCCATGTTGTCGGTGTCGCCCACCAGCTTGTCGAGGGGGATGAAGATCGTGGCGCTCGCGGCCTCGTCGATCATGGAGGTCACGCCCCTCGCCCTGCGGCTCCTCTCGTCGCCCTCGAAGGAGAACGGCAGCGTCGCGAAGACGAGCGTCGGCACGCCGCGGTCCTCTATCCGCTTCGCTATCTCGACCGTCGCGCCGCCGCCCGTGCCGCCGCCGAGCGCGGCGACGACGACGGCGAACCTGACGCCCTCGAGGTGCTCGTCGATGTTCTTGAGCGAGTCCTCCGCCGCGAGGCGCGCCTGGACGACGTCGCCGCCGGAGCCGTGCCCGGCGAGCCTGTCGCCGCCGAGGAGGAGGAACGGGGCGGACGGCCTGGCGCTCGACGCGTCGGTGTCCGCGACAAGGCAGCGCATGTCGCCCGCGAAGGCGCGCATGACTCCGTGCGCCATCGCCGCGCCGGCGGTGCCGACGCCAACCAGGAGTATGGGGGATGTCTCGTTCATTTGAAAAGTCCCTTGAAGAATCCGTCGAAAAGCGACTTGCGCTCGTAGTGGCTGTGCGCGAACATCAGGGCCCCGGCCACGGCGGCGAACGACCACGGCTTGTCCTCGTCGGTGAGGCCGTCAACGTACTCCGGGCGTCCGATGCGCACCGGCACGCCGAACTCGCGCTGCAGGAGCTGCTCGAGCCCGCGCATCGCGGCGCCGCCGCCGGTCAGCACCACGCCCGCGTTCAGCCGGTGCAGCAGGTCGCGTGCCTCGAGGTCCTGGCGGATCATGGTGAGCATCTCCTTCATCCTCAGGTTCACGACCGTCTCCAGCGCGTGCCGCGACACCGTCTTCGCCTCGACGAGCGCGGACGCCCCGGGGATCTTCACGCGCGCCGAGGCGTCGCGGTCCTGCCCGACGACGGCGGACGCCTCGCGGCGCTTGAGCTCCTCGGCCTGCGCCTGCGTCGTCTGGAACGCGTACGCGATGTCGTTCGTCACGTGGTCGCCGCCGACGCCGAAGACGTTCGCCGTCGCGATCCGCCCTCCGTCGTACACGGCGTAGCCGGTCGAGCCGCCGCCGAGGTCCAGGACCATCACGCCGTCGCGCCGCTCCGCGTCGCTCAGCACGGCGTCCGCCGCGCACGTCACCGCGAACAGAGGGTCGCGCAGCTCGAGGTGCGCGGCGTCCGCCGCGGTGTGCGCGTCCTTGATGCGGTTCGCGTCGGCGTGGATGTGCAGCACGTCCAGCTTGAGCACGCGCCCGCTGAGCCCCTTCGGGGACGTTATCCCGACGAGGGAGTCAAGCCTGTAGAACTGGTCCACGACGTCCAGCGTCTCGCGGTCATTCGGCATCGGCATTCCGCGCGACGACTCCACGACCTCCTCGATGTCGTCGACGCCGACCTTCCCGCCCTCGACCTGGGCGACCCCCTGGAAAGGATCCGCCTTGACGTGCTGCCCGGTGATGACGAGGAACGCGTTACCTATCGTCAGCTTGTCGCCGGACTCCCCCTGGCGCCGCTCTATCTCCCTCAGCACGCTCCTGACGGACTGCGTCGCCTGGTCTATGTTCACGATCTGGCTCTTCTTGACGCCGGCGGACGGTATCTCGGCGTGGCGCGTCAGCGCCAGGCGCCCGCCTGTCTCGGCCTCGCCCACGGCAAGCACGGTGCGCGTGGTGCCGATCTCTATGGCTGCGTAGATGTTTGTCATCTTATCGGCTCCTTGTCTGCGGTCTGCACGATCACGCGGTCGGTGTCCGTCACCGTGTACGTGCACATTGGCCCCGGGAGGCGCGTGGCTATCGAGTGCCTCACCTTCTGCACGGCGGTCCTCAGCCTCGGCGTGGGGTCGTCGTCGGCGCCGCCCATGAAATTCCAGTCGATGCAAAGAGTGTTGCCCTCGCCCGTCGGCGCGCCGAAGTGCGCCTTCAGGTAGGACGCGCCGGAGATGTCGATCTCGTCGAGGTTCATCCCCGCGAACTCCTTCGCGGAACACACCTCGACGAGGCGAAGCGCGGCAAGCGCCTTGCCGGTGAGCCGTCCGCCGCGCTCGACCGGCGGGTTCGGCCCGCCCTTGATTCGCGGCAGGAGCTGCGAGTCCTTGCGGCTGAAGCGGAACACCACGCCGTCCGAGTCGGCGACGTCCCAGCGGTCGTGCCGGCGCGTGCGCCCGTCCGCCGTCTTCATCGCCTCCACCTGGTAGTTCACCCTGACGACAGGCTTGCGCTCCTCGGCGGCGATCGACACGGAGTTCGGCAGGCGCTTCGTCACCGAGAGCGACTTGATGATCGGCTCGCGCTGGAGGACGTCCCTGCGCACCTCGTCGAAGTCGATGAGCGCGAGGTTGCAGCCGTTGGTGAGCCCGAAGAGGTCGCGTATCTGCTCCTCGGTGATGTGGGGCGTCGTGCGCACCTCGACGACGCCGGGCGCATGCACGTCGGGGACCACGTACTGCGCGACCCACCGCGAGTGGAGGCGCGAGACCAGCCTGTACGCCCCGTACGCCACGCCGATTACGACGACCGCCAGCACCGCCATCTTCACCGCCAGGAACGAGGCGGGGCCCGCGTCGCCCCTGCGCGAGTTCAGCGAGACGTGGCGCCTGGATTCAGACGACGACTTCATTTGCCGCACCTCGCCGCGGAAAGTATCCTGTCGCAGACCCCTGCGAACGTGAGGCCCGTCTTCATCCCGGCCTTCGGCACGAGCGAGTGCGACGTGAAGCCGGGCGACGTGTTGAGCTCGAGGACGTATGGACGCGACCCTGCGTCGACCCTGAAGTCCACGCGCGTCACACCCCTGCACCCGAGCGCGCGGTACGCGTCGAGGCCGATCTGCCGGAGTCTGGCGGAAAGGCCCTCGTCCTCCAGGAACGGATAGCGCGTCTCGTCCGACTTGTACTTCGCGTCGTACCCATACCAGCCGCCCGGCGCAACGATCTCTATGACGGGCAGCGCCTCGCCGTCGATGACCCCGACAGTCATCTCGCGCCCGGCGATGTACTCCTCGACGAGGACCTCGCCCGGCGCTTTCATCGCCGCGAGCGCCGCCTCCAGCGCAGGCGCCCACTCCTCCTCGCTCGTCACCTTCGATATGCCGACGGACGACCCGTCGCACGGCGGCTTCACGACTACGGGGAGCGGCAGCGGGGACTTCTCCGCCCCCGGCGACGCGAGCGTCCACTTCGCCGTCGGCACACCGTTCATCTCCAGGACGAGCTTCGTCTTCACCTTGTCCATCGCTATGCGAGACGACTCCGCGCCCGGCCCCGTGTACGGGATGCCGAGCGCGTCGAGCGCGGCCTGCACCCCTCCGTTCTCGCCCCACCCGCCGTGGAGCGCGATGTACGCCGCGTCCACGTCCGCGGGCATCGCGGACAGCGAGTCCTCGTCAAGCACGACCGGGACAACGTCGTACTTACCTAGCGAGGCGAGCGCGTCGGCCACGTTCCGACCGCTCACCAGCGACACCTCGCGTTCGCTGGACGTCCCGCCCATCAACACTGCAATTCTTTTCCTCATATCCGTACATTATACCATAGACAACCGCAAAATGAAAATGAAAGATTGACGGCCTTGGACAACAGCTGACTTGCCAAAGTAAATGCCCATATGGCATGGGCAATGAGTTGGACAATGGCAGGATGCTGGTGCATGGACATTTACTCTTGCAGACGAGAGCTG
>Ga0310695_10008396_pt1 | contig 15993 bp, 36 predicted proteins | sample RumenRJG_04DNA_FD_203882 | JGI IMG/M metagenome (GOLD analysis project Ga0310695, IMG submission 203882) | Bovine rumen microbial communities from Lethbridge, Alberta, Canada - RJG_04 (v2) (version 2) | ecosystem: Host-associated > Mammals > Digestive system > Stomach > Rumen | place: Canada...
AACAAGAAACAGGCAAGAACAATCAGTGACCTTGAACGTCGACAAACAGAGACAGACAAGAAGCTTGATACAATCCTTGGAATATTGCAGAAACTGGATTCTCCTGCACCAAGTGCTGTTTAATTCTTAAAAGCCGAATATATTATGGGATATATAATTCTTAACACAGACAGAGATGACGAAATGAAAGGTATTCGTCAGAATATGAGAAGAATGATGCGTTCTGGAAGTGGCAGCTCTCCAATGATGCGTCATGATAGTGATGATGAAAAAATGTACGAAATGGGCTTCCGTCACGGATGGGAAGATGCAGAAGACGAGCATTATCGTCGAGAAAGAGATTCAAAAGGGAGATATGTATAAATATTAATCTGAGGGGTCGTGACATCTTAGCTCGACCCCTCTTGTTGTTTAATGTTAAAATTTGATGTTATGGAAACATATATGTATTATAGTGAAGAAGAAGATATATACAATGATAGATACAAGGGGCATTTTAGCAAGAAGCTCGCTGATTGGGCAATATCGAGGATGATAAAGAAATCATCTGACGGTAAAATAGAGAGCGTAAAAAAGCGTTCAATCGAAGATTTTGATTTGTTTATAAAAGAGAACAACATGAAAGTGCCATACGAATCATACTATGATGCTTATTACCTATGGCACATGGCTGATGCTGATTATAGGAAAGCATTAGAAGATGCAAAACATATAGCAGCATTTATCGACGAAACCATTAACGACCCTGATTGTGTACCTACCGCAGTGTTAGCATGCTTCAAAGCGAAAATGAACGAGTGCGGTATTCCAATATATTGGGAGAAATTTATTTAAAAGCTTATGAAAACCAAATACTTAGAAGTCGGAGATAACAAATGGGGTATACTTCTGACGTATGACTTTGATTACTTAGACTATGATGACATCTCAGAAGTTCTATATGCACTTGGAATGAATCCGAAGAATGTAAGGAAGTCTCTAAATGTCTTATCAGCCCCTAACACTGGAATGACAATCTCTAATAGCAAGCTACGTATGACATCTATTTATATTGGTCGTCAAACTTCTACGAGCGAATTTTGGAACACTGTCAATCATGAACTATATCATGCTACGACAGCAATAATAGATTATTATGGAGAACCTTACGACCAAGAGCCAGCAGCGTATCTACATGGAGAACTAATGAGAATGGTCGTAGAGTCTATTGGTGAACCTTGTAATTAGAGAGCAAATACTATGGAAAGATGGCAATTACAACATGAGAAAAACAATTTACTTGAGAGCCTTATAGAGAAGACAAATTTTGTGTATTCTGAGAAGTTCTATTCGTTAAGCGAACTTGATAGGCAAAAATTCTTGGAGGAGAAGATTGCAGAAGAAGCGCATCTAAATTCTCTTTGCAATCTATTATGGAATAAAGAACCGACAAAGATAGGATTGCAGAATATTATGTTTTTAAGTATGCTCGGCTCTTCTTTCGTAAACAATTCTATAACTTGCAGAGACGATGGTGAACATGAGACTAGACTGTAAAGAATGAATGAAGCCCGCAGTTTTTATAATCTGTGAGCTTCTATTTCTAATCTTCAATTTCAATACCTTTCTCCTCTAACCAATCTCTCAAATTCATTATTAGCGAATTGTACAAATGCTCTCTAACATTTTGTGCATCACCACAAGTTAAATTCTTAAACTCCGCTTGCATACATTCGCTCGAAACAAAATGATATGTGAAGTCATCGCAGAACTTCGTATATTCTTTTCTCACTATATGTTCCATAAGCGTTATTTGTTTTTGTTTTCAAAGTCATCAAGCCGATTAAAATATTCATTTGTAAGCCAGCCCATAAGGTATGCCCAAGGTTCTGCATCGGCATCGTGGTTTACACCTGCACGACACAACAACTTGTTTACAGCGTGAAACAATTCGTGGATTACATATAGTTCTTCCCTTTCATGCCCTTTTCGTATAAAGACAAATATGTTTCCATTTTCAAGAAGAACCGTTTCGCCATTGCAACTGTTCTCATTGGCAATGTCACGTCGTATTTCTTCATACTCTTCATTAGTAAACTTTGTTACGTTGTCGTAATATAATTTATCAAACTCTTTAACATCAATACCAGCCGCGACAACAATACAATTCAAATAAATATCTATGTTGATAAATTCAATCATAATCGTTAAAGTTTAAAGATGTTCGACGGATGGAAAGTATTTTTGTTCTTCGGCACTCCATCTATAGACTTGGTGGCAATGTGGACATATACAATCCATAGTTGGGTACACATCTATCTCGTGACCGCATTTTGTACAGAGGGCATTAAAGGGGTCGTGGCATTGAATGAAGTGCATGCCGAAGGAATCTGAGCCTGATAGACCTCCTAAGCTCGCTAACTCGCGAATCAAACTAACTATATCGCGTACACTTGCCTCTGAAATCTCACTACTGCGGTCTGCAAGCAAAGCCGACAACATATTTACAATCTCTTGTGAAGAAAACTTGTACGTCTTAATGTCCGTAGCCTTTGTTTGAATCTCTGCACGAATAGACTCATCAATTATTTCTTTTAATTGGACACATTCTTGCTGTTGTAAAAGCACGTCCGCTTTCGGTTGTAATTCACGCAAGTATTCTTCTTCGTTTTCACTTGGCACATTGCGTTTAAAGTTTTCAATGTCATATATTAGCCCGTATGCGACAGATTCACTTTCGCCAGCGCATACCATTGCGACGAACATGTATTCTTTTTCGTCAAATCTTATACCTCTAACATGGAGGCGGTCAGAACAATCTCTAAAATCAAACATAATCTTCTTGATTTATTATTTCTCCAGTTTCAATCACATATCCTTGTTTGCCACACTGAGGACATTCAAGGTCTTTTAATAGTGTTGCCATAGGTCTTACGGCAATCCACCGCTTACCGCAACCGACACAAATCACCTCGCTTACTTTGTGCGGTAGGTTTTCTTCTATGTAGTGTATCTCACTCATTTCGTATCTTTTTTATCGACCTCAATAAGTGTAAACTCTATACGAGGATTTTGTTTATCAGTAAATTTATTTGCCACGATTTTAACGCAGTTACGGTCATTCTTGATAGCCTTACATCCTTGTAGGCAATCCAATAGTCCTTTTAGGGAATTGTCAAGGTCAGGTTGGTTGCTTTGAAAGTACACGTCTGCATAGAGTTCAAAAAAGCCTTGTATATTGCGATTACGATAACCACATTGCAAGTAAAACTTTTCCTCAAACTCTTTCATCGTTTTTGTTTTGGCGAGGCTTGCATGTCCACCTATAGTTATGATTTTATATTGGTTGGACTTGCTTGGTACATGTCCGTATACAACCGCTTCGTGTTTCATCTTAATACCTCCAAATATTTAGTACATTTCAATCCTACCAATTCCATGTCTTCCATACCCTGTTTCATGTACTGGTCAATGGCTTTGTGTGCCTCGTTGATGTCGTGAGCGTGCAATGCTACCACATATTGTGTCTCGGTTGTTTCATCCTTGTCTGCATCATAGAATTTATCTACGATTGTTGCAAAGTAAATCTTGCACTCTGTTTCATCTTGTGGTGCTTCGTTGATAATTTCCTTTAACTTAGAAATCTTAATTGATGCAACCTCAAAGCCAGCCTCGTTACCAAACTCTTCGTAAAGTTTACTTTCCACTTCGCCAAAGAGTTCTGCGTTTTCAATGATGTACCTACTGGTAACAACTTTGTCATTACCCTTGTTGTCTACTGTTGTATTCTTAAACGAGCATTCAAAAATCATAGTCTATTTCTCCTTAATTTCTATTTTAATTTTTTTTCTCAACTCTTTTGGTATATTGATAGTTATTGTATTGTCTTCTTTTTCATCATCAGAGTATCTTATCTTAATGACACGCTTTATTATGTTCCATCTTCTGTTCCATACTTGCTCGTTGGATATCATCATAGCCATCTTAGTTACACCTTGCTGAATAGCTCTTCCAACGAACGTTCTTGAATCAGTCTTTAACTGTTGAGACATTTTCGCATAGCTTTCATTAGTAAGGTATCTGTATGCGTACCAATACAACCATCTTGCATGTGAAATGTGAGCTGCATTTGTATCAGCTAATAAGTCCTTCTCTTCTATGTTGCATAGAGAAGCAACGCAATTTGCAAGGTACTTTGAAGTGTCTTGCTCGTGCTTACGGAGGTAATACATAGCACTTTCGATGTTCTTCTCATCAAGAGTGTTCCAATCGGTCTTTATTTCTTCTTCGTCTTTAAGGTTCATTTCGCTTTCTTTCGTTTATTTTGTTCGAAATAGTTTGCTCATTCATTGGCAGCTGTTCTACAAATAAGTTCAACCTATTCTTATCTTCGAGAACGCTGTCCCAGATTCCTATTATAGAATACTTAGAACGGAGGAAGAAAAAAGTTCCTTTGAATGATATCATACTTCCATCACTTTGCTTCTTTAGATAAGCTTCCCATTGAGGTTCTCGTTTTCTCGTGATGTAAGATTGAGATTCATAATCGTACTCCATTACCTGTGTTCTTCGTAGCCAAAGATAGACATCTCCACCTTGCTTGAAATACGTTGCTTCTATACCTCCTTCAAGTTCAACACCGTCAATAGTCAAAGTCCCTTTATAAGCACCTTTGCGCATTCTCTGCACATACCCATTAACATAACCAGTTTCCATTCATTTATGAAATAGATTTTACTTTTTCTTTTTACCTCTTGCTCTTCTATCTCCGGGCATATCAGTTTTTGAGCCTCTGTTCACAGAAGAAGGTTTATATACTATACCATTCTTCGTATGGCTTGCGTCCTTACCTGCACGAGACGATTTTCCATACTTCTTATCATGCTCTCTGTTATGCTGAGTAAGCTCAGAGCGTTTTTTTACTTGCGAAGGTTTTTTGTTATACTTCTTTTGGTAAGCTACATGTTTAGCCCTCGCCTTCGGATGAGTTCTATAATATTCTGCTGTTCTTGAAACCATAATTAAAATTTGTTTTTTTTCGTTCTCTATAGCGTCTTCTAACTCTTTTTTGCTGCATCTATCTTGGTAAGGTTGTGTCTTGATGCGCCTTTGTGCCAAGCATTTATGTTAGCGTAGATAGGCTATATTCATATTACTTTGCTCCCGTGTGACCAAAACCGCCTCCTCTGTCGTTAGACATGTTAATTCTATCAACCTTTACCATTTGGGTTTGAGGAATTTTTACTATACGCATTTGTGCAATACGTGTACCCTTAGGAATAACTACCTTTCTAAAAAGAGAATAAAAGTTAGATTTTACTATTGCTCCAACGCTGCCTTTATAATCTTCGTCTATAAGACCTATTAATTCATCGGCATCTATTCGAGCTTCTTTGGAAAACACACCTAATGCAATAAGAAACGAACGACGTGGTAATAGCTGCACTTGCATACCTTTAGCGGAAAATCCGCTGCGAGGCTGAATAATAGCAGCGTAGCCGTGTGGAAGCTCTATCTGAAATTTTAGGTCAATAACTGTTCTACCTCTTTTTAGTTCGATGTTGTCAGGTGTATACAAGTCGTATGCGGCAGCAAACTTAGAACCTTTGGTAGGCATTATACCTCCGTTTAACTTAATCTTTACTTCCATTTGTCTGTAAATTCATCTCATTATTTAATTCTTGTTCTGCGGATGCTTCTATATTCTCTTTCATCAGCTCTTCATCTGTCTTTTTAGGGAGAATAATCTCCTCGCTAATTTCTTTTGTAAATTCTTTGATATTTTTGGTTACTCTATCTAAGAATTGTTTATTTGTCATGTCTTGCGTCTTCTCACTAAGCAGAACAGCTTGACGAGCTATATTGTGTATATAATCTTCATATACAAGGAATGCTTCTTGTGGTGTCTCTCCTATTAAATACAAAGGTTGGAAACAGTTGAATATCCACCAATCTGAGAATGTAACAATATTATATTCTACATTGTCTTTCTTATTTTTTAGGACTTCTAACAACTTTGAGAACGAATATCCATTTTCTGTACATATTTCATCAGAATGTTCGTTTGCAATATCGATTAATTTGCTTGTATACAGATAAGGTCTACTCACTCCTGATGTTGTAAGAAAATCAAATACGTGTTTGTGGTGCAATGTTCCAATTATCGCATAATCTTCATTAACAGTTAGTCTGAGACCTTTATCACTAAAGTATGCTGTCTTAGTACCTTTCGTCTTATCAATATGCAGAATAGCATTGTCTAATCTTCTAAGCAATTGCCCTTTTGTAAGCTTCTTTTGTTCCATGATAATTTATTTTATAGTTTATTATGTTCTTTTTCTTGAGAATAGATAGAATACAAACGGAGCTTTATATTCTCTTCCGTAACAGGAACCTTTCCTTTTATTCTATTTCTGCTATTATAGCTTTTAAGCCAAGCGATTGCTTGCTCTTTGCTATTAATCTCAGGAAATACCCACTCTGGAAGTTCTTCCATTGGGTCTTTTGTATTAGAACCTTCTTCCTCTCGTTCCTTTGCTTCATTTAGTATCTCTATCGCTTTCTTCTTTGAATTATCATCCAAATCCATGTCCTTCACATCCTCAATTCTTGACATATAATTAGGAACGACAAATACTTTTTTGATTTTTAAAAAATGTTCTAATCCAAATGTCTTTGTAACTCTAGGTTCTTTGTCTCCTCTATCTGTATTAAAAGAGCATACGGCATACGCTTCTCTGTCATCTTCTAATTCAACTACTGCTACTCCTTTTGAGAATGAGGTCTTTCCGTCAAACTCCTTCTTTGGAATTGAAGGAATATTCAGAAAATTAATAATTTCTTTTTCGTATTTTATCATGATAATAATATGAAAATTAATTATACAAATTTAATAAATAATGTACGAAATTCCAAATATATTATATATTATTAACCTATTTTTTATGATTCTCTATAAAAACAGAACGCATATTGTTAACAAGCGTAACACATTTATCTGTATAATCTTTTCCGATAAGTAGGCTAAAAGGAGCAACTAATGAGCTATTGAATGTTAGCCACAGCTCTCCTTTGTATTCTGTGATTTGATACAGTTCGTTTGCGTGATTCTCTATACGCTTATTCTTGTCTTCTTTAATTTTTTCCTTAAAGTTTTTTAATAATTCGTTTATACATTTCATATGCCTAATATTCTAAGTTTTTAAATCTTCCTCCCTTCATGACGAACTTCATAATTGGAATCTTGCAATATGTTATATTGTTGTATACTACTTTCTTTGCGAAAGAAGCGATATCAGGGAAGTAATATAAATACTTCTCGTCTATGAGTACGTGGGACTTATTTGTTATATCAGGGTCATTCACATTTCGCTCAAGACCGCTATGAGAGTGTAGATAAGATATACCTTGTGACATATTGTTTTTTTTAAGTAGGTGGGGAATGTTTCACCCCACCTTTGTTAGTTATTACTGGTTGTTTTTCTTTTCCTGTGGTGCATCGAAGTCTGCGAACTTGTCTGCTACCTCCTGTGCCTTCTGTGCATCAATCATCTGTTGTTCAATGTCTTTGTTGTCAATATACTCGTACTCGTTTTCCTTGTACTGTACACTTTGGTCTGCTCGGATAGCATCTTGAAGTTCTGTAGAAAGTACACCGTTCTTGCTAAGATTAAGCTTTATAACGGTCTTTAGAGCCATTGCGTCAAAGTCTGTAGTCCATTTGCTCTGTTCTTTAACATATGATATTGTAGACTTATATGTTTGCGAATAACGCAATGCGTGTGCATTCATTTCTTCCTTGCTCATATAGAATGTGCTTTCAAAGCCGTTGAGTAGACAGAAGTAGTTTACATACCCTATGATTGGTGTTTCTAGTCTTTCAGCTTCATCGTCTATCCAATTCCAATCAATCTCGCCAGTTAAACGATTACGCTTACCTATTTCACCTTGTCTAACTTCTGTTGTATTGATGTGCTTATACTGACCTGTACGCAAAGCGAGCTGCTGAAACCCCTTGTAGCCGATTTGAAATTGAGCTTCTGTTACACCACGTTTTTTATTCTTGTACGGGATTACGTGTGCCATTCCCAAAGAAGGCTCGATAGGTAGATTAAGTGCAGTTGCTTTTAACGCAGCAAACATAAGCGTGAAAGGTTCACATTCTTGCAAATTAGCATTATTGGCTACAAGAGCCGTAAGGTTGCTTACAAACTGTCCTTTTCTCTCATGTAGCAAATCGTCCAAATACTTTTGAGTGGATGGACTTGTGATAGTCTGATTGAAAGTTTTTAGACTGTAAATTTTTGATTTTGTTACTTCGTTGCTCATAATTTTAAAATTTATTTGTTTTTTACAATAATTTCTTCACACCATCCTTTATTTGGACTTGTTCTTCTATTCCAAAAGTTACAAAAATGACCTTTGTAAGAAGATAATTTGCACATTCTACAACATTGATATGCCATATTTATTTATTGTTATCTTTGTTTTCTTTTTCAATTGAATCCACATACCTTGTCAGTGCGTCAATACACTTGTCAGGTAGTTGCTTTGCTTTGTCGTTGGACTTGATGTAATCAATAGTACCACCAATACCATAAATTAGCAACGCTTCCTTTTGCGTAGGAACAAATGTTATGATTGCTAAACAAAACAATACCACGCAAATCCATTTCATTCTGTACTCGAGAATACGTCCTTTTATGCGCTGAAACGCACTTTGTGGCTCGTTATAGTCATAATCCTCACGATAAACAAATAAAGCAAATGCGGCTGATGCAGCAACGATTAGTGCTAAAGCAAGTAGAATACCTGTTACGGTAATAATGCCGTTTAACCTTGTAATCCAATAAAGTTCTGTCATAATCTTTAAGTTTATTCGTTGTTATCTTTCTTTGTTTTAATCGTGATTTTAACGAAAGCACCTTTCGCAATACGTTTTTCGTATTCCTTGCGCAATTTCTTTTCCTTGCGAGGATGCTTTGCTGCAAGGTCTGAAAGGAACTTCTTTGCGTCAAACGAAACCTGCTCTGTTGCACCAACAAGTGTTATGTTCCACGCATCATTTTTGATGCTCTTGATTTCGTGCATCTGCATAAAATCGCACAGTTTGCGCTTAAATTCATTTACCTTAACCTCACGTTCCTTAATTTCTGCAAGAATACCAGTAACCTTATCAAACTCTGCCTTGACCTTTTCGGGGAGGTACACACTGTCAATCTCTTCATCCTCAGTATAGTAGTCGAATGTGGAAGCGAACTCACTAACGAGGGTCATAGCTTTGTCGATGTCAAACAAATTCTTTGGCATCCTCAGACGATGAATTGACAGCAAGTCTGGGTCAAACACAAACTCGTCGTCAATATTGACATTTGATGTATCGTAGTGACACAGGTACATTTCAACTTTCCATCCATCACCCTTCGCCTTGACAATCTCGTTTGCAAGCGTCCACTCGATGAACAACTGGTTAAGATATGTGTCTCGGGTCTGTTGAGGATTGAACTTGGTTGCTTTACACTCGAAGACTTTGAGTACTTTTTTTTCGTCATCGGACAACACAAAGTCTGGATGACAGATAAGTCGTACACCGTCCTTGCTGTACTTACCCGAAACCCACAAAGGATTCGACTGATAGCGGTTGTCAATCTCTTGTAGGTGACTATAGATGCTTTGTTCTATAAAGTCACCATAGCGCATTACGCGAGTTGTGATGTCTTCTTTCTCGATAAGTCCTTTCATTACGGCCAAGCGTTTTCTTGCGCTGTTGGGTACATAACCGAGGTTTGCAACTTGAGCCAACAGGTTGCCGTCTGAGCCTCCAAGCGACCCAAATCTTGTGTTTCTAATATTTTCCTTATAATTCTCCATATAATTTATATTTTAGAAATAATCCAATACCATACTCTTCCAAGCGAAACCAAAACATAAAACGGCATCACAAATACAATGTAAATAATAATCAGTGTTGTCATATTTTTGTTGTTTAATCGTTATACGGTCGTGTCTGAATCAACAGTATCTCGTTTGCATTAACAGCATTTGTTATAAGCTGTTTCCCTTTTATCTCATTTGGGAACGCACTTATGAATCCGAATATTACGCAGACGCACCCCTGATGTGCTTTTACTTTATTCAGATAATCAATCACACGCTTCTTGAAGCACATGACATTTATCTTTTGATGATAGTTATTTTCTGTACTTGTAGCATTAGCTCTAGATTCTATTTCTAACAAGAACCACACGTAACTATCTCCGTTTTGCGTTTTCCCCTCTTTAAATGGGGATGCTATTCTTCCTTGTAATATAAGAATATTCTTATCCATAAGTCTTTTCCTTAAAAAAGTTACATTCTCCTAACCACGACAATAGTACACATTTTGAATCCTTCCAAAATTTACATACTCCAAGTGTAGGCTCGCCCCTAATACTTAGAAGGTTGTGTTTGTCTGTGACTGGCTTACAATTTGCGCAATCTCCACATTTATGTAATTCTCTTTTTTTCATTATGATTTCAAAAATATAACAAAATTCTTTTTAATACAAGAATCTATAACTTTATTTAAGTTAAAATTACTTAAATCGTTAGACATACTCTAAAAATCGTTCTATACCCATTTGCAGTTTGAAGGACTATATTCTTTGTTTTCGTCAATTCTTTCAAGCTTATTTCCTTTTGAATATTCGTTACCTTTAGCCCACATATAGAATGGAATAAAATTGTCATCCCATTTCCTACACAATGGGATTCTATTTTTTTTCATATCAGTCCATATATCGAACAATTCTGTAGACACCAACTCAATAGGATAGTCATTTACGTACTTTCTATTTCTGTTCTTAGAGCTTTCTCTTCTATAGCAGCCACATGAACTAACATGTCCGTTAACGAGGTCTCCGTATAGAACATCTTTCATGTTTCCGCAATCACATTGGCACGTATATCTATAGGTTTCATTGTTATATTTAACAACCGTAAGCCTTCCGAATCTTTTTCCCAAGATATCCATCTTTCCATATTTTGTACATCCGCAAGATTGAGTAGAACCACTTCTCAATCGTTCTAACCTCACTTCTACTTTATTTCCACAATCGCATTGGCACAAGAACTTTCTAAGCTTTCTATCTCTATAGATGTCTGGTTCGACTTCTTTTATGATAGTAAGTCTTCCGTACTTGTAGCCTTTTCTAATCAGCATTCTATGTCTTCCCATTTTTATTTTGTTTTTTTTACTTCATAAAAAATCAGCTTTATTTCTCTTTCCTTTCTTTAATTTCTTCCAATTCTTTGTATGCTATACACGCAGGATTTGTTACCTTAATCTTTAATAGACCGTTGAATGTCCTATTGCTTTTTCTGATTCCGCAATATTGGATAGTTCTTGAGCCACACTGCCAAGGCTGTCTGTGCGCACAAGTACGGCAGAATTTGATTGGCTTAATCGGTTCTATATACCCTTCATTGTTAAACATGTCGTTCATTTTTTCTTTCTTTAAATCGTTTCAATACTTCTTTATAAAACTCTTTATTTGCAGTAACACCAAAATCGTCGGCATTAAAATTCTCATCAACAAGATTATTTATAATGTCTAATATTTGTTCTATATCCCTCCAAGTCAGTTCCAAGTCTTCTTCTGCTTGTTCATACCCATCTATAAACGCTTCATAAACGCATAACATAACATTTTCTGCATATTCTTTTGCTCGTTCTTCTGCCTTACTCATAGTTCTATATTAAATTGTTAATACAATACCAAATTGCTTTCTCTATTGCTTCATCGTGGCTATCACCACCTACCTTAGAATAAGTATATCCTTCTTTGAACACTTGTATTTCATAGTGCCATTTTTCACCAATACGGAAGGTGTAAATATGTAAGCCATGTACTTCTCTAAGCCATCTACAAATAATGTCGAAAGTGTACCTATAGTACCAACCGCCACCTTTTTCAAAGTGCATTACACGATGTGCCTCAATGCCTTTCTGTTGCAAGGCAAGACTTAGTTCTTTGCTGCTATATGCTGCGCTTGTCATAGTTCATTTTCCATCTTTAAGTTTTAATTTTACTCCATATTCAATAGCATCTATGAATGTAGGTGTACGATTATTCTTTTTAATGAAGTCCACCACAAAGTCTGACTCTATTTGTGCTTGCTCTTTGGTTAGTGCATCACAATGTTTGAGCCTTTCTTTTTCAAACTGTTCAGCCTTCCACTTAGCACCAGCCTTGAAATGTTCAACACATAATAATTTTTCGCCTCCATCACATTTACAAGCCTCTGCATAATCAAATGCTGCTTCTTCTAACTCCTCACTTACAGGCTCTTCTTGCAAGGAGTCAATAAAGGAAAGTAAGTGTGCGAAATTACCCTCTGTTATATTTGTATGTGCTTTGCGTGCAGCATAAATATAATTTTGTACCTCTGTTCTTACAGCATCTAATTTTTCTTTGTCTGTCATACTGCTATTCTCCTTTCTGTGCTTTTAATCCAAGTTCAATTCCCTTTCTTGCTGCAAGCATAAGATGTGAATGATTAAAATCATTTCTTTTTGTGTTATAAACTACAGTATTATATTTATTTGCTTGTACACCCATCATAATATCATTAGCAATCAATTCTGATTCTTTCTCCAAGTCCACCTCTTTCACTTCAACTAACTTTCCATAGTCTCCATCAAGAATACGGTTGCATAATTCAGCAATATCTTCTACAGTATCTTGTGTGTAGGCATCTGCTTCATAATTACCATTGTTGATAAGCTTATCACACATTTTTACAATATATTTAAACACATTTGTTAATTCTTCCTTATTCATATCTCTTCCCCTTCCTGTGCTGCTTTAAGACCAAGTTCATAGAAATATTTGGCAAGTGCAATTTCACTACCACTATCATTTGTATGTCTATAAAAAGACAATAATTCCTTATGAAAGTCCACATCTTTCACTTTAATGGTGTTGATGAAATTTTCAATTTTTTCTAATAATTCTACTTTTGCTGCATCATAATTGTATTCATAAAAATCAGGACATAAATTACACTTTAATTTTTCTATCTCTTTCAGTAAAGTATCTTTGTCTATATAATGTATCATACTTACTTCCTCTTCATATATTTTACAAAGTTCTTGTAATAGTCACACGCTTGTCTGCATATATGGTTTGATGTAGTGTGAGCATAATGCCCACAAACCTTACAATAAGCGTCGCAAGCTTTTTCTTCTAAGTCTACCTCTTTCACTTCAAGGGTATCAATGAAATATAAAAGATTACCACATAAATTTTGCAACGCAGAATCTTTACGTTCTTCTGCTAAAGAACGACCTTTTATCTTTAGTCGCTCATCTGCTTTGTGTTTATATCTCTTTATCTCCACTACTAAAGCGTCTTTGTCTATTAACTGTTTCATTATTTGTAGAATTTTATAAACTTTGTTCTTTGGTTTTTCACCATCATGCTTCCCCATCTTTCGGTAGTTTCAACAGGCTGTGTGGTGTAATTATCATGTCTGCGCTTAAACATCCTTTCATACTTATGGAAGAATCTTTGAAGTGCTAATTCGTGACTATCTGCTGTTACATAATAATTATCCATTACAAGACCTAAACGATTATTACCAAAGAAGTCGCCAAACAATCCAGCAGACCGTCTAATTAGGTACTTGTCAAAGGAAGATATACGTTTTCTTAACTTTTTGATATGTTTTGCTTTCATAACTTTATCAATTTAAATAACCAATACCATGCAATTCCATCTGTTAATGCATCAAAAATGCTTCCAAGCGCAAAACCAAAATTAAAACCAAAATCATTTGAGTGTGGAACACATTCTTTTTTGTAAAAATGTTTTGTGTAATAAGACGCTATAATACATGTTACACATAAAAATAATAATATATAGTTCATGTCTTACTTTTCTTTTAATTGTTCAACCAATTCTTTCAATTCTTTCTTCCTGCGTTCAGCACAGAAGCGACAGTTGCCTTTGTGGGTTATAACTAAACGTTTATAGAAATAACTTTCCATTACAACGTACTCACAACCTTGATAAACTATAGTCTTTACTTGATAATCACCAACAAGATTTATTTGTTCACCGTGACCAGCCTTTACTTGATAACACCCCGCCACCATTAAGATGGTGAGGGCTAATAGGATAATCTTTTTCATAACTTTATTTCTTTTTCACTTCACAACAAACTCTGCCTTTGAGGGATTTAAGCCATTCAACTAACATAGAATTCTTAACAGCCATCGGTGAAGGATTTTCTACATACCATATAGCCTTTTCAAGATTAATTTCATCATATTCACTCCAAGCAGTAGGCTTTTCACCTTTCTTAATAACTACCTTGTTATCATCTATTTCTGCATGGAAACCTTTAGGAATATAGTAAGTAGCTTCTTGCAATTCACTGTCCTTAGCACCAAAGGGAATTTCTATTTTATCCTCAATCTTTTTCAATTCTTTCTTCTTAAAATCAAAGATATATCCAGCATAAACCATTGCTTTTTCAAGTTGTTTACGCTGTTCTTTGGTAGCAGGGTGAACATTATCTCCAACATCTCCTAAAAAGCCTCCAACAGACTTTACTTTACAAACTTCTTCATCTGTATCAGTAATAAAATAATGTAAATATTGAATAATATGATTGTTTTCGATTTTATTAAAAATAAAGATACTTTCGTAAGTAAAATCTGTTTCTTGTATCACAAGTACATCACCAGCCTTGGCATCTTTGGTAACATCCCACAAACGAGCAGAAGTATCAACGGTTCCATATTCTAACGACGTACTTAAACCATTTTGGTCTATCAATTCATATCCACAGCCATTGTAGTTGACCTTATAGCATTTATCTTTCCAAACGATCCATTGCCCTTGCTTGAATTTTGGCTTAACTTTATCAACAGGCTTCCCAAAATGTGGGTCAATACTGCTATAATCCTTTGGTTCAACCTTATTAGCATTATCAACCTTTTCATCGATGATGGCTTCAAGGACTGATTTTCCTTGTTTAAATGCTCTCTTTTTAGTACAAGGAAAGTTATGACAATTAAGCATAATATCCTTACAATTATTACAAGGGTCTTGTTTCTGCTCACCTTGCTTTTCAAGCCAAGTGAGAATATCCCCTACAAGAACACCATTTATATGTTCATTAGTCCTTAACTCATTAAAGGTTCTAATAAGTGCTTTCCTTATCTTCTCATCCTCGCTCTCTTTGAGTTCAGGGACAATATCATCAATTACACGATAATACATTTCATCACAGACATTGTCATCTACTTTTGCCTTTTGTAACTTTAACAAAAGTTCATCATATCTTTTTGCTTTTTCTTCTTGTGTCATATTTATTCCATTTAATATTATTATCACTTTGCTTTGTAAAATTAACAATGTCTTGCATTATTTCTTTTACTTTCTGCTCTTCCCATACAATGACAGGACCTACATATTTATTGGGGTCATCCATAATTACAACATTTTTTGTTAAACTTCTTGTGACCAATTATATGGGTCAAGTCTATCGCCACTTAGTTTGTTTCCAAACCAATAGATGCCTCTACCAAGTTTCATAATACACCAGCATAGCCCAAACCAGCAAAACACAAATGAAAAAAGTACTTTTTTAACTATTCTTTTTCTAAGAGAGAGTTTGTTTTCCATAATCACAACATTTTACGTTCATGTAACTTTAATATCAGTTTATAGAAAGCATCTATAAGATTATCAGCACAGATTGAAAGTCCAAAATACGAGTGGTTTCTATTCTCGAAATGATCATAGGTTAATGCCCATCTATTGTCACACCCTTCTGTAATATTGAGAATATATTCTCCATCAAATATCTCTTGAGGTATAGCTTCAAGCAATGCTGCAAGAGACCAAGCACAGATATTGTTTTCATTAAGCATAAGTTGGCTTTCTTTATTATAACCATCTTCAAACCAACTTATACGATGAAACTTTTGCATTTCATCATAGTCCCAAAAACAATCTGCACTTT
>Ga0310695_10008397_pt1 | contig 15993 bp, 15 predicted proteins | sample RumenRJG_04DNA_FD_203882 | JGI IMG/M metagenome (GOLD analysis project Ga0310695, IMG submission 203882) | Bovine rumen microbial communities from Lethbridge, Alberta, Canada - RJG_04 (v2) (version 2) | ecosystem: Host-associated > Mammals > Digestive system > Stomach > Rumen | place: Canada...
CGCCGTCGCCGATCAGCCAGGGCAGAACATCGATCTCGTGGATCGCGGTATCTGTAACAGCCATCTCAGTGGTGTAGGAATCATCAACGCTCTCAGCGCGGTGTGTGCATTTCAGGATCATGGGCTTGCCGAACTCGCCGCTGCGGATCAGGTCTCTGACCTGGTTGTAACCGCGGTCATAACGGCGCATGAAACCAACCTGTACAAGGTGCTTGCCGGAAGCCATCTCTGCATCAACGATCTCTTTGCAGTCTGCAGCAGTGGTGGTGAGGGGCTTCTCTGTGAACACGGGCTTGCCGGCCTTGATGGCGGAAAGGATGGGGTTCTTGTGGAAGTTGCCGGGTGTTGTAACAACGACTGCATCTACATCGGGATCAGCGATGAGTGCGTCAGCGTCTGTATAGATCTTTACGCCGCCGATCAGATCGGAAGCTGCCTTTGCGCCTGCCTCGAAGACATCACAAACTGCTACAACTTCAGCGCCCATGATCTTATACTGGATCCTCTTTGCATGCTCTTTGCCGATCATACCGCAGCCAACAATACCAACCTTCAACATAATTATTCTCCTTTTTAAAAATTAAATTAATTAATTTGTGTTCTCTTTCGTTAATTAGTTCCCTGTTTTTGAATCTGTGTCTTCTTTTCATTTGCCTTCAGACCCTTCGAAGGTCATTCCGGCCTGATCAAACATCTGTTAACTGTTACCCCCTAATACTGCCTCTTCATCACCCCCGTTCCGTGAAACATCCTGTCATCAGGCAACTGTTTTTCTGTGTATCCGTCCTTTTATTTATTACCCTTTATGTAATATCTGCGATACCGGTGTCGTGTCCGGTTTTAAATTTACGACACCGGTTTCTCAGTGGTTTCGTTTTTTTGTTACGATACCGGTGTCGTTGATATTATTCTATCCCTTCTCTGCAAAAAATTCTATTGACATTATGTATAAATTATCAACTATTTTTTTATGCATATTGCCAAATACTTCTGCCCGCAGGACCTGCCGGTCAGCATACGGCTGCCGGCAGATGCTGTATACCTTCGGGAACACCGGTATTCCCGAATCGGCTTTTCTTGTTTTCTGGAAAATCCTGTGATATTCTGAAATCAAATACCGTTAAACATTTTTCGGTAAGGCAGTGCTTTCCCGGACTGCCGGAAAAATGATCCTCAGACATTTTTCACCGCGAAATCACCAGGAAAAGGAATTTCTCATGGGAATCACATTACAGCAGATTGCAAATATGGCGGGCACGACCAAATCCACTGTCGACAAGGTCATCCACAACCGGCCGGGCGTCAGCGAGAAAAAACGCCAGGAAATCAAAAAGCTTCTGAAAGAGTATGGGTACGAAGCCAACCCTCTGGCCAAGGCTCTGAATTACCAGAAGAGAAAAATGAAGATCGCCGTTGTTCTGCCCGGGGTAAGTGCCGCGGCCGACATCAAAAAAGGGGTTGAGATCGTACGTCAGGATTTTCTGAGCTTTAATATCCAGGTCGAGTACCACGAGTTCGGCTCTTCCGACGCCGAGGCGCAGATAAAATGCATCCGCCGCCTGGCCGAAGAAAATGTCTCCGGCGCCGTCATTCTTCCGATCCGCTCCGAAGCTGTCACAGAGGCGATCAAGGAACTTCTCGGCAGGAAGATCCCCGTAGTCATCGTCAATTCGGAACTTTCTCTGGATGACATCCTCTGCTATGTCGGTCAGAACATGATCCAGTCCGGCAGTGTTGCCGCCCGTATGCTGGATCTGTTTATGAAGAAACCCGCAAACATAGGAATTATCTCCTGTCACAACATGCTCTCTCACGAGCAGCGTGAGCGCTCCTTTATCGACTGTGTCCAAGAGCAGTACCCCGACAGCCGCATCTGCAGTGTCCGCTACATCCTGGAAACTCCCGAGGATGCCTACAGCCAGACAATGGAAATGCTGAAGACGAATCCCGAGATCGACTCCCTGTTCATCACCTGCGGCTGTGTTACAGATATCTGCAGGGCTGTGCGCGATTACAGAAGCGAGTCCGGTTCGGATGCACAGCCGGTGATCATATGTTATGAGAAATATCCGGAGATCCTCAGCCTCATCAAGAGCGGCGAAATCGCCTGCACCCTCAATGGCGGTCTGACAAAGCAGGGCAGGTTTTCCATGCGGGTCCTGTTTGAACATCTGGTCTATGACCATAAGCCGGAGAAGAAAAAATATTACTTCAACAATAAGATCCTGATCCGTGAAAACTGCTGATCAGAGCAGTTCCGTCATTTATCAGTTTCAACATCTGTTCATCCGCAATCTGCACAATTCTCTATACAGCAAAGGCAGACAAGCCGAATCAGCGGCCTGTCTGCCTTTTCAGTTGTTTTTTAAATAAATGTAATCCGGCAGAACACATTCGTCCCGGATCTGCCGCCCTGTCACGGAAACCACATGTCCTGCATATCCTTCTTTTTATACTGTTTCCTATCGCTGTTGTATGCAAAACGCAGCAATCATGTACCGGCCTACAGTGAAGGCGTAACCTGTGATCAGGCAGGCTTCAGCAGTTAACCCGAATTATTTCAGGCTGTCAACATTGTCAGCCGTGATGGGCTCGAAGGGGAAGTACAGAACATAAGGGCTGTCGGAAGCGACTTCACACTCTGTTCCCTCTGCGAGATCCTTGCCCTCCAGCATGTTGATGGCTGCCTGGACGGAGCTCTTGGCCTGGCCGGGTGCACTCTGGAAGACAGTCATAGCCATCTCACCGCTCTTGATTGCATCCTGACCGTCCTGTGTGGCGTCGATGCCGACGATCGGGACAGCTTTGGGATCAATACCTGCCTCGTTGAGAGCTGCGATTGCACCGAGCGCCATAGCGTCGTTGTTGGAGATAATGCAGTCGTATTTCACTTCTTTTCCGATTACATCAGCTGCAAATGCATCTCTGGCTGTAACGCGGTTGTAGTTTGCATGGATGCAGGCAGCCTCAGTCAATTTGATTCCTGCAGCTTCCATAGCTTCGAGAGCCTTGTCTGTACGCAGGTTTGTGTGGACGAGGCCTTCTGTACCGCGGAGCAGTACATAGGAAACTTCCGTCTGGCCTTTATCCGCAAAATACTTGGCGAGATATTCGCCCTGATATGCACCGGAGGTGTTCTCGTCGGAGGCAACTGCCGCTGCGGATTCACCGAGCACACCATAATCAGCAGGCACACGGTTGATGAAAACGACCTTCATATCGCCGGCAGCTTCAATGCAGGCCTGGGCATCCTCTGCAGCATTCAGGTTGACAAGGACAGCGTCCTTACCCTCTGTCTTGGCAGCTGAGATACAGTCGATCATTTTCTGGGAATCTTCACCGGCATATTTCATCTCCATGCCTACACCCAGCTCATCCGCTGCTGCAGCAACATTCTCTTCCAGCAGTCCGAGGAATTCGTCTCTGGTCGAGAGGACATAAGCCATCTCATACTTGTTCTCAGACTTGGCATCTCCCCCGCCTGCTGCCGGAGCCGCTGACCCGGAGGAACTGCTTCCGCAGCCTGCCAGAAGTGTCAGGGCCATTACAGCACTGATCAAACCGGATACTATCTGCTTTTTCATAACAATACTCCTTTCTTCGGCATATAATATTGCCGCCCCTCTAGATCCGCAGAAACCACTGCGGACACCCTCTCTGATAAACTCTATCAGAACACAGAAAAGAACAAAATGGACTTTTTTGCGCAGTTCCCTTATTTGCACAATAAGCTGGCTGTTTTTGAATGAAGTTGGATTTTTTTGCGAGATAATTGTACGTATCATCAAGTTATGCACAATAAATATCCCATATTTTCCCCATTTATTTTGATGACAAAAATTTAATCAGACTCCTCATCTCCTCTTTTCCCTGTTAAATAGCACTGTTTAATATCCCCGTTTTTGTTCAATTAGTCCAAAAAAACTCTTGTCGGCAATGCAAAAATATTCAATTTTTCCAAAATCCGCGTGCGCGTGCACGCATTTTATCTTAAATCAAACAAAAAAGTTCAAAAATTGTACAGGATATGATACACTGATGCTGTAAAGAATACAGGATTCCAAACAGGTATTCTCAAGGGGGGCAAAAGAAATGGAGGAGGTCTTCAGAAATCCGCTTTTGATGTTTCACAAAAGTGACTTTCCGGGGCGAAGAGACACGGAACCGTGGATGGTTCATATAGCAGAGGCAGACTGGACACAGGGGCATTATCAGATTCTGCACCGTCACGAAGATTTTTCGGAAATATTCATACTGTTGGAAGGAAACGGCAAGTATACCATCGGAGGACGTCTGTACGAGCTTCAGGCAGGAGATGTCGTCCTGTGCAATCAGGGGGTGATGCACGACGAGTTCCCGGCAAAATGCGACAGCTACAGGACGCTGGCCGTGGGAATCGCAGGGCTCTATATCCCGGAGCTGAAGCCCGGGCTTCTGATCGATCCCTCTTGCACGCCTGTGCTGCGCAGATCTGAACAGACAGAGGAGCTGAAAGAGCTCTGTGCGATGATGGCCAAATACGCAGCCGCCGGAGGAATGAGGAACCTTCGCTTCACGCACAAACTGCTGCTGGCAGTCGTGGAACTGCTGCGCACAATAGTGCGCGGTGTCGAAGTGTCTTCAAAAGAGATCGATCCGCTCTGTGTCTCGGTCGAGCAGTACCTGAATGAGCATTTCGGCGAGAACGTGACGCTGGAAGAGACCGCCAAGCAGTTTTTTGTCAGTTCCTGGCACCTCTCCCGGGTCTTCAAGAAAGAAACTTCGTACAATTTCAAGCAGTATCTGCTGCGCCTGCGCCTCGGGGAGGCTCAGATGCGGCTGTCCTCAACCGAGGATTCCATTGCGGAGATCTCAAGAGACTGCGGCTTTCATGATCCCGCCTATTTCACAAGGATGTTCACCCGTTATATCGGCCTGTCTCCCAGATGCTACCGGAAGATGCGCCTGAAAAGCCATTGATCATTATAATCTGCAGGACAGACTGTCTGCTGCGCAATCCCCAAAAGACAGATCCGGGATGTTGGTATATCTGCCCGGAACCGTCCAAAGTCTTTGTTCGCATTTTATAACATGCATAAACAGTTGTGCATTTATGCCATTTACCCGATAAAATATGCATATTTTTCTAAAAAATCATCAAAAAAAGGATTGACAGCTCAAATTTTCCGGTGTTATTATACGAGACAAGTTCAGCGGCTTTTAACGCGTTAAAGTATTAACGCCTCAAAAGCAGGTCTGGATCCATTAGTCAAATTATTTTCAGTCGTTATTTCAGGAGTATTCTGATGAACCGCAAGATTACCGTAAATCACACCTTCGGGTTTATCTTTAGCTTTACCTTTAGCTTTACTGGCGAAGACAGTAAGGTTAATTTGCTATGCTGAAGATTGTGATGAGGGAAATCAGAAAATTTTGATTAAGTCGTTGCAAAAGGGTGTGGCACATTAACCTGTGCCGCACCCTTCATTTTTTTTGCGCGAAGCAATGAGCCATGCACGGGCGGATGTGCTTTGATCCGGACGTATACGGCGAATGCCGTGACAGTGAGCAGCCGAAGGCTGCGAACCTGTCAGCATGGATCATTACTCCGCGCTCCACTGACCAGTATTTACACTGACCGGTTTTTTCCAGGAAAGGAGCCCATCAATGAAAATGAAAAACTATTACCAGAAAGAAATCGAAACCGCTTCAAGGGAAGAAATTCTCAAAATCCAGAATGAGAAGATTGTCAAGCAGGTAAAATACGTCTATGACAATGTCCCCTACTACCGCAATCTGATGGATCAGAAGGGTGTAAAGCCCGAAGACATCAAGGGTGTCGATGACATCCGCAAGCTCCCTTTCCTGACCAAGGATGACCTGAGAGAAGCATATCCCTACGGCCTGCTCGGAACAGATCTCAAGAACTGTGTCCGTATCCAGTCCACTTCCGGCACGACCGGCAAGCGCGTCGTCGCATTCTATACACAGAAGGACATCGATATGTGGGAGGAGTGCTGCGCCAGAGCCATCGTGGCCGCAGGCGGCACTAATGAGGATGTTGTCCAGGTCTGCTACGGCTACGGTCTCTTCACCGGCGGCCCCGGCCTCAACGGCGGTTCCCATAAGGTCGGCTGCCTCACACTGCCCATGTCCTCAGGCAATACCGACCGCCAGATCCAGTTCATGATGGATCTCAATGCCACCATCCTCTGCTGCACGCCTTCCTACGCGGCATTCATCGGCGAGTCCCTCGCGGAAAAAGGCTATAAGCCTGAAGACAACAAGCTCAAAGCCGGTATCTTCGGCGCGGAGCCCTGGACAGAAGAGATGCGCCGCAGCATCGAGAAGAGCCTGGGGATCAAGGCCTATGATATCTATGGTCTCACAGAGACCTCCGGCCCCGGAGTTTCCTTCGAGTGCGAAGAGCAGACCGGCATGCATATCAATGAGGACCACTTCTACGCAGAGATCATCGATCCCAAGACCGGAGAAGTGCTTCCGGAAGGTTCCAAGGGTGAGCTGGTATTCACTTCCCTGGACAAGGAAGGATTCCCGCTCCTGCGCTATCGCACAAAGGACATCTGCATCCTCAGCCGCAAGCCCTGCTCCTGCGGAAGGACACATGTCAAGATGACCAAGCCCATGGGCCGCAGCGACGACATGATGATCATCCGCGGCGTAAATGTATTCCCCAGCCAGATCGAGGCAGTGCTTCTTAAAGAGGGCTATACCCCCAACTACCAGATCGTGGTCGACCGCGTCAACAACACCGATACTTTCGATGTCTATGTTGAGTTCCACCCCGAGCAGTTCTCCGACAGGATCGCAGACATCCAGGCACGCGAGAAAGACCTCAACGGCGCTATGCGCTCCATGCTCGGTATCGGACCCAAGATCCACCTTGTGGCCCCCAAGTCCATTGTCAGGTCCGAAGGCAAGGCAGTCCGTGTCATCGACAAGCGCAAACTGCACGACTGATCCGACTGATCCCCTGACGCCCTCTGCCTGAGGAAGAGTTTCCGAAAGACACGGACTCTGAAGAAAAAGAAAATCGCCGCGTTCATAAGAAAATCGCTGCGTTTATAAGCTGTCCTGCCGGGACACGCCTGAATATGTGCCATCCATCCGGGGCATGCTTATGAACTGTATTTAAAGATAAGGAGAAAAACCATGGCAATCACTCAGTTATCCGCATTCCTTGAAAACACCCCCGGCACCCTCTATAAGGCCGTGTGTGCCATCTCTGACGCCGGTGTCAATCTCCGCGCCCTCTCTGTCGCGGACACCAGGGATTTCGGGATCCTGCGCGTTATTGTTTCCGATGTTGACAAGACCATCGCCGCCCTCAATGAGGACACCGTCATCACACGCACCAGCGTCATCGCAGTCCGCATGAGCGACAAGGCAGGTGCCCTGAAGGAGATCCTGAGCGTCCTGCAGAAGGCCGGTATCAATATCGAATATGTCTACGCATTCACTGCAAATGCCGCCAATTCCGCCTACGTCGTGCTCCGCGTCAATGACATCGAAGAGGCCGAGGCGATCCTGAAAGAAAACGGCCTGGATACCCTGAACGACGAAGACCTCAATACCATCCTGCCCTGACCTGGGAAAAATTCCGGCACAGTTCCAAAAATGAAAAATGCCCCGCGCAGTCCTGTTCCATGGACTGCACGGGGCATCTTCTGATTTATTCTGATTTATTCTGTTTTATTCTGATTTTTTCAGTTTTATTCTGATTCATTCGTATTAGCGGCTGTGATGCCGCGTTCACAGGCGTGTACGGGGCCGGATCCCACAGCGGGAATATCATCCCTGCTGATCAGTTTCATCAACCATTACCCCTATTCCAAGATATTTCAGTCTTTCAAAAAAGCCGGGCAGGCTCTTTGAAACTGCCTGAGCACCTCTGATCCTTCCGCCTGTCACTGTCAGCAGAACACTCAGAGCCATGACGATCCTGTGATCATTGTGACCGTCCAGCATCTCCCGGGGAGGCTGCAAGCCCGGATCAATGCGGATTTCGTCCTCGAACACTTCCATGCGGACTTTCATTTTGCCCAGCTCCTGCTGCATGGCGGCGACGCGGTCACTCTCCTTGAACTTAAGCCTTCCGGTCCCGGTAAACCTTGCACCGTGCAGAGCCGCAGCAAGTACCATCAGAACGGGTCCCAGATCGGGGCAGTCGGAAAGGTCAATATCGGCATATCCTGCCTGCAGCTGTTGGAAATACCTGCGGTAGATCCTGTCTCCCTGCAGACTGTCTTCGTTCAGCCCGTCTAATCCCACATCACCGCCGAGCAGGTTAAATGAATCAAAGACAGCGGCATTGGAATAATCCCCTTCAACATACAGTTTTTCCTGTGGAAGGTATTTTTGTCCGCCGGGGATCCGGATCGCAGTTTCATCTATCCATGAGACCCGGACACCGAACTGCTGCAGGGCCTGGATCGTCATATCGATATAAGGGCGGCTTACTACCGGAGGAAGAAGGCGTATCACACTGTCCTCCTGCAGAAGCGGAAGGACAAAGAGCAGGCCGCTGACAAACTGACTGCTGATATTGCCCTGAATAACATACTCTCCGGGCCGGAGTCTGCCCGCCAGCGAAAGATGATTCCCCTTCTTTTCATAGGTCAGGTTCTGCTTTTTGCAGATCTCCTCAAAAACAGTAAGGGGCCTTGAAAAAAGTGTATGGCTCCCTGTAAGTTCACAGGGCTGTCCGCTCATCAGACAGATCGGGATCATAAAACGCAGGGTACTGCCGCATTCCGCACAGTCCATCGCGACAGGTTGTGAAAGCGAGCTGATATCTATGCCTCGGATGGTCACACTCCTGTTTTCAAAGACCGCTTCGGCTCCCAGGGCCTGCAGGCAGTCCAGCGTCGCCGCAATATCCCCGGACAGGTCAATATTGGAAATCACGCTTGTTCCCTGTGCACAGCCTGCGCAGACCAGGAAGCGGTTGGCCATGCTCTTCGAGGGCGGCGCCTCCATGCGTCCGTATGCTTTTGAAGGTGAAATCGTCACAATCATAGTAGTATTCACTGCCTCCGGCAGTTTCTTCCGCCCGGTACATAAATGATCGCGGACGCAAGTCAACGGCCGCAAGTGTCAATTTTCTCAAATCATATCCAGCAGGGACAGGATCTTCTCTGCTCCGTCCTCCGGCGTCTTATCATTGGAAATCGATCCGTCGCAGGTTGACCGATAGATGGGATATCTCTTCTCAAGAAGGGCTGCAACTTTTTCCTTGGTGTCGGCAAGGGGTCTGTCGGAAGCCGGCATGAGCTGATCCAGCGGGCGGTCCAGAAAAATGATGAAGCCGTTCTTTTTCAAGGCGTCCACATTTTCCTCCCGAAGGATGGCACCGCCGCCGGTCGCGATCACAATTCCTTTTTCTGCTGCAAGCTCACGGCACATGGCTGATTCCAGATCGCGGAAATAGGGTTCACCGTCCGTCGCAAAAATATCGGTGATCTCCCTCTTTTCTCTGTCTATGATCATCAGATCCGTATCCTCCAGCCTTCTGCCCAGTTTTCCGGATACCAGCGTTCCCAGGGTGGTTTTGCCTGCCAGAGACATGCCTGTAAGGACAATGTTCCTTCTGGAATTCAGGATTTCCTGATAGATCCGGCGTGACTCCTCATGACTGATGTCAGATCCTGTGAACAGCTCAAAAGTATGTATCTCCTTCATAACCCGCATGTACAGACCTCCCTGTGCCGGGATGCCCCGCTTCTGTGCCTCCAGGACCAGGGAAGTCCGCAGGGGATCATCAATCAGATCCACAAGACCGCAGAGCTTTGTGAAAGACTCCAGCTTTATGGGTGAGGCATCGAGATCAGGAGACATTCCGCACGGAGTCGTGTTGATGATAATGTCCGCGTCGGTGCATCCCTTATAAGCATCTTCATAAGTCAGAGCACCTTCTCTGCCGGTCCGGCTGACTCTGAGAATCTCCGATGCGCCCATATCTGAGGCGGCAGCGCATGCAGCTTTACTGCTGCTGCCTGTCCCCAGAATCAGGATCTTCTTTCCCGCAGGATCGGTCCCGCTGTACTGCAGCAGATCTATCATGGCGGAATACGCTGTATTATATCCGCACAGTTTTCCGCCCCGGTTGATGATCGTGTCCACAGCCCCGGTCTCACGGGCCTGATCGCTGATCTCATCCAGGCAGGGAATAACCGTCTGTTGATAAGGGGCCGCCACATTGATTCCCTTGAAACGGGAAGCATGAAGGTATTCTTTCACCTGTTCTGCCTGCAGTTCCTGCATTTCATATTTATAAACAGCGGATTTATAATAATAAGAAACAATTCTTTCGTGAATGAATTTTGAAAAAGAGTCGGAGAGATGTTCTCCGATCATTCCATATTCCATCTTGTACCTCCAAAGCGATGGTGCTGGATTTCTCCGGAAGTAAATCTTTATATACTATTATCCAATCTTTGTCAATCCATTGTCCGCATTTTCACTGAGACGTATATTGTCCGCATTTTCACTGAGACGTTTTTACACTGAGGCATCGATCACAGAGATATTTTTACTGAGACGTTTTATCTCTCAGATATCCGCTGTTCCTGCTTTTCTCCCAGATAATCTGTTCCGAATCTCTGTGCCAGAAGGTCGCACAGGACCAGGGCCGTGACACAGTCAACAACGACTCTTACCCTGTGCACGATGGATGGGTCATGTCTTCCTCTGATCAGGATTTTTTTCTCTGTATGATCAATAAAATCTATGGTGTCCTGTTCTTTATAGATCGACGGTGTCGGTTTGACCGCACACCTGAAAAGGACCGGCATGCCGTTGCTGATCCCCCCGTTGATTCCTCCGTTATGATTCGTCTTCGTGATCACCTCTCCGCCCTGAAGGGCAAAACTGTCATTAGCCTGGCTCCCCCTAAAATCAGACATGGCAAAGCCATCGCCGAATTCAACTCCCTTTATGGCGGGAATACTGAACAAAGCGTGGGCGAGCAGGCTCTCTATGGAATCAAACCAGGGTTCGCCGACTCCCGCGGGCAGTCCCGTGACCGCAGTCTCCAGGATGCCTCCCACGCTGTCGCCTTCGCCCGCCGCCTGTTCGATCGCAGCCCTCATCTGCACGGCAGCTTCCTCATCAAGGACCGCAAAGCGGCTCCCTGACAGCTTCTTCAGATCCTTCTCAAGATCCTTTTCAGAATCCGCAAAGCTGCGGTCAGGAATACCCGCGCATCTGGCCATATGCGTTCCGACCAGAATCCCTCTGCCGGAAAGCGCAGAGAGTGCAATAGCCCCCGCAGCCACCAGAGGGGCTGTCAGGCGTCCGCTGAAATGGCCGCCGCCCCGATAATCCTCAAAACCGTGATATTTACAGTAGGCAGTATAATCCGCATGCCCGGGACGCGCCAGCTGTCTGGTCTGCGTATAGTCCCTGCTCTGCACATTTTCATTTGGAATCAGGATGCAGACCGGTGTCCCAGTCGTATATCCGTTGAACACACCGCTGACAATGCGGAAATGATCCGCTTCCACCCGCCCGGTGGAAATAATCCCCCATGGTCTGCGCAGGCTGAGCTTTTCCGCGATCAGTTCCTCACTTACCTTTATTCCGGGCGCAAGCCCGTCCAGCACCGCACCGGTCTCGCTGCTGTGGCTCTCTCCGAAGAGTGTGACGGATATGCTGTTTCCGAATGTATTTTTCATAGGATTTACGACCTCTGTTTTCTAAATATATATATTTACAGACTATCCCATCTAAAAGCTGCGGATCTGCCAAAAAAGAAATAACCGTGTGAGTCTGCAGCCCACACGGTTAAGTATACAATAAACATGGTATTGTTTTCAGCTTTTTACAGTAGTTAATTCTATGTTCCCGCGCTCGCGCAGCAGTTCATCAACGATCTCCGCGGCCTCGCCCACATGGCGCAGGCAGGGACGGGCGGCATAATATTCAGGTGTCCTCGCTTCCGGATCGTTCCCCGGCTTTGTCCTGACGCCGCTCAAAAGCTCCCTGCAGATGATCGTTCCGTTGATCTCGCGGAAGCGTCGGGCAAATTCCTGTACCAGATGGTAATGTTCAGTTTTGGCTTTTGGATCTTCCGGGTCCGAGTATCCGCAGAGCTGTCCCAGTACGAGCAGGGCTCCGCTCACTGTACCGCAGACCTCCCGCATACGCCCCATGCCTCCGCCGAATGAAGAAGCCAGGCGCGCGGACGTCTCATGATCCAGCCCGGTCAGATCGTCAAAAGCACACAGTACTGCCTGTGCGCAATTATACCCTTCCAGAAACAAGGCTCTGGCCTTTTCCGCATGACCCATTTTGTCCTCCCCCTCTTTTTTCAACAGGCGGGAGGAGACAGGGGACGGTTCTGTGTCTCCTTCCTCCTCTGTCTCCCTCTGTCTCCTGTCTCCAGTTCCCTCTCCAGTCTAAAAACAAAGGCTCCCGAAGATCCTTCGGGAGCCTTCGCAGGCTGAAATGTACTCGTACATTGCCGTATTACTTGGACATTGCCTCCTGAACAGCAACAGCGACTGCTACAGTCATACCGACCATAGGGTTGTTGCCTGCGCCGAGGAAGCCCATCATCTCAACGTGCGCGGGAACGGAGGAAGAACCTGCGAACTGCGCATCGGAGTGCATACGGCCCATGGTATCAGTCATGCCGTAGGAAGCAGGACCTGCAGCCATGTTATCGGGATGCAGGGTACGGCCTGTGCCGCCGCCGGAAGCAACTGAGAAATACTTCTTGCCGGCTTCCCAGCGCTCTTTCTTGTAGGTGCCTGCTACAGGGTGCTGGAAACGTGTGGGGTTGGTGGAATTACCGGTGATGGAAACATCCGCACCTTCATGCCACATGATCGCAACGCCTTCACGGACATCGTCTGCGCCGTAGCAGTTGACCTTTGCACGGTCGCCGGTGGAATAAGCGGTCTTGTTGACGATTGTCAGAGCGTGATCTTCCTTGACGTCTGCAGACAGATAGTCATACTTGGTCTGGACATAGGTGAAACCGTTGATGCGGCTGATGATCATAGCTGCATCTTTTCCGAGACCGTTCAGGATGACACGGAGGGGTTTCGTACGAACCTTGTTTGCATTCAGAGCGATCTTGATCGCGCCTTCAGCAGCTGCAAAAGATTCGTGGCCGGCGAGGAATGCGAAGCACTCGGTATCCTCGTCGAGCAGCATTGCGCCCAGATTGCCGTGGCCGATACCGACCTGACGCTGGTCTGCAACAGATCCGGGAATGCAGAACGCCTGCAGTCCAACACCGATCCACTTAGCAGCGTCGGCAGCCTTGGTTGCGCCTTCCTTCATAGCGATCGCTGCGCCGAGCTCATAAGCCCATTTTACATTTTCAAAACAGATCGGCTGTGTGCTCTCTACGATGCCGTAAGCATCAACACCCTTGCCGTTTGTAAAGGCCTTCACATCCTCAAAGCTCTTGAAGCCGTACTTGTCAAGAACGGGCTGCAGCTGGGGCATGCGTCCTTCATAGTTTTCAAACAAAGCCATTGCTGCACCTCCTCCTTATTCTTTGCGAGGGTCGATCCACTTGACAGCGCCCTCTTCTGCTTTAAAGCGACCGTATGTGCCCAGATTCTTCTCGTAAGCTTCATTCGGGGACATGCCGCCCTTGATCGCATCCATCATCTTGCCGAGGCTGAGGAACTGATAGCCGCAGACCTGATCGTCTTTGTCAAGCGCCATCTTCACAACATAACCTTCGGTCATCTCCAGATAACGGGTACCCTTGGCTGCAGTACCATACATTGTGCCTACCATGGATCTGAGGCCCTTGCCGAGATCTTCCATGCCGGCACCGATGCGCAGACCGTCATCAGAGAATGCGGACTGTGTACGGCCGTATGCAATCTGCAGGAACAGCTCACGCATAGCGGTATTGATCGCATCACATACCAGGTCGGTATTCAGTGCTTCCAGAATAGTTTTGCCGGGAAGGATCTCACTCGCCATAGCTGCGGAATGAGTCATGCCGGAACATCCGATGGTCTCGACCAGAGCTTCCTGGATCACGCCTTCCTTGACGTTAAGGCTCAGCTTGCAGGCACCCTGCTGAGGAGCGCACCAGCCGATTCCGTGTGTGTAACCGGAAATGTCCTTAACTTCTTTTGCCTGGATCCATTTTCCCTCTTCAGGAATCGGAGCAGGACCATGATTCGGGCCTTTAGCGACACAAATCATGTCTTCTACTTCTTTTGTGTATTGCATATGACACCTATCCTCCTTTTTAAAGTGTGGACTTCAGTACGTAATCTAACTCTACCATAACGCCCTTCCGTTTTCAATATTTTCATAATTATTAGAAGGGATAAAGCGAAAATTCTGGTTAAATGTCACAATCAAAGATAGCCTTTTTGGCGATCCTGTCGCCGTATTCGCTCTTCCACCTGATGTGCGGCTCCGACGAAGCATAGGCCGGAAGCGCCTCTTTTTCCATATCAATTATGATCATCAGATCAAAGCGGTTTTCGATATCAGAATTGGAGATCCGGATATCCAGGGAATGGATCCCGGGGATGGCAAGTGTCTCCTCAAAGATTTTGCGCACGGGTTCCACCAGCGCTTTTACATCTGTTCCTTCCGTGAACTTCACAATGATATAATGCTTCATCATAGGCTTTTTCTCCTTTCTCCTCATCCACATGAATCAGCTGCCGGTGCTCTCTGTCTGTGCAAGGCCCCATTTCTCGTACAGTTCCGGAATCAGGTCCTTGAGAGGGCCGATGACAACGACACAGTCCTGATCGACGTTCTGCAACACTGTGATCATTTTGTCCTGAGGAATCGCGACGCACCCGCCGGTAAAGGGCCTCTGCGATCCAAGGCAGTGAAGGAAAATCGCAGAGCCGAGTCCGGGCGTGCCTTCTTTGTTGTAGCTGATATTCAGGCAGTACTGGTACTCGCTGGTATAGTCTATCAGGTGTTCGCTGTCTTCAGTATTGAGATCGGGCAGGTCCTTTATGCTGACCATCTCATTGTAATGATAGCCGTCTCTGCCGTCTCCGGACCAGTAATCATCCTCCCCCACCTGATGGTAGTCAAGCCTGCATCCGGGATCCTCCGCAATGCCGAAAGCCCTGGTAAATCCAAAGGTCCCGACCGGAGTCTTTGCGTCTCCTTCTTTTTCCTTGCCCAGGCCTTTTTTTCCGATATAGCCGGGTGTGGACATAATCATTTTCCAGTTTCCGTCCTCATTTTTCTCATGCATGGAGATATAAGCTGTCGTCTGTCCGACACCGGCGACAACAAACAGCTGTTTGGCCTCTGCCGCCTCCTGAAGGCTGCTCACCCATTCGGGCGAGTCTTCCAAAACGGCTGCATCCGTTTCTGTTTCCGGGTCTGATGATGCCGGCCCGGTTTCCGCCAATACCTGCATCCCGCAGATACCCGCCGCAACACTGGCTGCCAGAGCAAGAGCTGCTATCTTCTTCATCAATCCCTTTTTCCTGATCATATCCATCCCTCCCTTAACATTCCTTTATAAAAACTCAACATGACCATCATCAATGTGGTAAATCGCACCGACAACAGCAGGGTCATTTCCGTGGCGCAGATGATCGATATCCAGCGCATGGCTGATCTGATCGACGCAGTGTTCCACATTCAGACAGCAGGCGCGGTAAGGATCAGTCTCGTCTCCGATGGCAAGGCGGATCTCGTCTGTGATGTATTTAATAAAGCCGGATGGATCGTGGTGGATGGCGGCTTCAATCTTTTGCTTCTCATTCATAGGATCCACGACCACCTCCAGTTGTCATTCCAAGATGAAAATATGTCCGGGATCATTTCCGGGGAAACTGATTAGCGGAATAAAAAATCGTCCCCCCGGCTTCGCCGGAGGGGGACGATTTTTACTTGTCTTTAAAAAGGGCATATGAGAAGACAATCAATCTTCCGGCTCAAAAAATCGATCGGGATAACTGATCACTCTCCACCCCTCGGTCATATTATTTTGCCTGCTCAAGAGCCAGGGTCTTGGTGGTGGCATCGCAGACC
>Ga0310695_10008399_pt1 | contig 15991 bp, 18 predicted proteins | sample RumenRJG_04DNA_FD_203882 | JGI IMG/M metagenome (GOLD analysis project Ga0310695, IMG submission 203882) | Bovine rumen microbial communities from Lethbridge, Alberta, Canada - RJG_04 (v2) (version 2) | ecosystem: Host-associated > Mammals > Digestive system > Stomach > Rumen | place: Canada...
TTTAAGCATAAGAAAAGTACCTCTTGAAAATACTTTCAACAGGTTTATTAAGAGATTTCTGGATATAGTTGTATCAATTATCATGCTGATATTCTTTTCACCCGTCATGCTGATAACGGCAGTCGCCATAAAGGCAACTTCAAAAGGGAGTATCATTTTTAAGCAGGAAAGAGTAGGCATTTCAAACAAGCCTTTTATCATGTATAAATTCCGCTCTATGAAAATAGAAACGGAGGGTGATATTTCCATGACGGCAAAGAATGATGAAAGATGTACAAAAGTGGGCTTGTTTATACGCAAATTCAGTATAGACGAACTGCCACAGCTTTTCAACGTCATAAAGGGAGATATGAGCCTTGTCGGTCCACGCCCCGAAATACCGTATTATGTGGAGCAGTTCAGAAAATCCGTTCCATTGTATATGGTGAAGCACTATGTAAAACCGGGTATCACGGGCTGGGCACAAGTCAATGACCTGCGTGGGGGAGATACCTCCATAGAGGACAGAATTAAACATGATATTTATTACATAGAAAACTGGTCCATTGGATTTGATATAAAGATACTTTTCAAAACGCTGTCAAAAGTCCTGTTTTCAAAAAACGCAAGATAATATCAATTAGCAATGTGCAATTAGCAATGTGCAATTAGCAATGTGCAATTAGCAATGTGCAATTAGCAATGTGCAATGAACACCAGAGGCAAGTATGTTTTTTATGAAAAAATTGCACATTGCACACTGCACATTGTAAAAAAGGGAGATGTTAGGTTTTGGTATTTTATACTTTCAATAATCTGCTTTTACTGTTGTGGGCATGGCTTTTCTGTGTGAGAAAGCCCTCCAAAAACAAGAAAATATGTTTTGTGATAGTGGCATTTACACAACTTTTTCTTGTCATGGCTCTCAGAACTCAAATAGGCTATGACTATAATATGTACACAATAGGCTTTCAGCAGATGAATGCGGAGGGCTTTACAAGCCTTACATACAGAGATTGGGAAATAGGGTTTGTTGTATTGACAAAGCTTTTAGGCATGATACTGCCAAGCTATATATGGTATATCGTTTTTTTGAGTGCCATAGCAATCGTGCCTGCAGCGATATTTATTGGAAGAAATTCCGAAATGCCTGCACTTTCAACAATACTCTATGTAAACCTTTTCATATATTTCATGGAGATGAACTTTTTAAGGCAGATGATAGCCGTTTCATTGATGATGCTTGCATGGTCTTTCATAAAGAGAAACAAGTTTGTATGGTATTTGATAACTATACTTTTTGCGTCGATATTTCACCAGACGATTTTATTTGTGTTGCCTGTGTATTTTTTGATAAAAATGCAGCCCAAAATGAAAGAATTGATTGTATATGGCTATTTTATATTGTGGTTTTATATGTCGTCTGAGGGATTTATAGACATCATTACAAATTTCTACCATGAGGAGTACAGCAATACGGAATTTCTGACAGAGGGGCTTTCCTTTGTGTATGCAATATTCCCACTTGTCATTACGGTTACTGCATTTATTCTCGTTAAATTCGGCACTATCAATATCAACAATGAAAATAAGTATCTTATCAATCTTTCTTTGATATGCACAATATTCATGGTTGCCATGTCAAAGCATAGCATTCTTGAAAGGCTTTCCTATTATTTTGTTATTTTCATAGTGCTTTTAGTACCTGTTATATATCGCTCTCTGGAAGCAAAGGGTATCAACACAACTCTTGCAAATGGAAAAAGCATTGTTCTCACGTCTGAAAAACAGAGAAAAATGCTTGCAAGGGGATTTTTGATAGGAGTACTTGTATTGTCGTATTTTCACTTTTACTACGGACTGTTTGAAAATGCACACGGAGTTTTGCCCTATGATATATGGGTACGCTTTGACGGAGTACAGATTATTCGTGATATGATAAGATTATGACGACCAGCCCAAAAGCGGTGTTATAAATGAAAGAAGATAGTCAACGAGAAACGAAAATCCTACCAAAACGGCAATAAATCCTAAAAATGAAAGTATTCTGATAAGACGGGCTTTTTCTTCGGGAAGTTCGTCTTTTTTTTCTTGTTCACGGGCTTTTTCAAGATATTCTTTATCGGCTTTATCAATTTCCTCAACGGCTTCTTCACTTAAAGCCCCTATGCCGATAAGCGTTTCAACAGCCTTGTCATAGTGGCTTAAAGGGACGAAAAATGCACAGTTTTCGGGCGGTGCTGAATTGAGTATCTGCAAGCCTGTATCATATCTTTCCTCTTTCACGGAAAAGGGGATTTCCGAATCTGCCAGTGCAGATTTGATTCTTTCCAATTCAAAGCCGTTTGCGGTAATGATATTCACGGGTGAAAAGCCGTTTGGATTTTCAATCAATTTTCTTTTGCAGGCAGGGCAGTTTTGGATTTCGGTGTTGATATGCACTTTTTTGCACTTGGAACAGTATTTCATTGAAGTTCTCCTTTGACATAAATGAGTTTGTCGGAAAAAGTTTCGGATTGCAGGAAAGCTGTATCGGGGAAACTGTCCGACAGCATTTTTGAAAGTCTTGGTATAATGAAATTTTCGGAGTTGAAGTGACCTAAATCAAATATGGCTATGTTGTTTTCGTTGGCAAAAATGATTTCATGGTGTTTTATTTCGCCTGTAATAAAGCCGTCAGCCCCGCATTTTTTGGCAAGGAAAATATTACTTCCGCCTGCACCGCATGAAACGGCTATTTGTTGTATAACGCCCGTATTTGTATAACGCAATCCGCTGATATTTTTTTTAAGGGAATTGGCAAGGGTTTGGCAGTTGGTGGGATTTTGCAGATGTCCGAAAATCATGCAGTCATCATTAAAATACTCGTCGGGGATAATGCCTGCATATTCCGCAAGAGTTTCATTGACACCGTTTTTTGAAATATCGAGGTTGGTATGTGCGGAAATGACGGTGATATTATTTTGTATGCACTTGAAAACGGCACTTTCACTTGAAATTGCTTTCAAAGGGTTGAATATAACAGGGTGGTGGGTGACGATAATTTGAGCATTTTTTTGAACAGCCTCTTTTACAACGTCAGATGTAAGGTCAAGAGAAAGCAGGACTGCATTGGAAACAGCGGTTTCACTTCCTATCAGCAAGCCTGCATTGTCAAAGTGCATTTGCGTTTCAAACGGTGCAAAGCCGTTGATAAAATCATATATATTTTTGGCAGTTGTCATAAAGTAACCCCCTCTGAAAGAATGTCAAGATGTGATACTGTCTGATAAAGGTTTTTATACTCGTCTGAGTTTTGGTCAAAGCCTTTCAATTTCTTTTTAAGCTTGTCGTTAATTACATATATGTATCTTTTGGCTTCTTGTGAATTGTCATTTTCAAGCAGTCCTGTATATTTAAAAATATCGCTGCAATTTCTTTTAATTCCGTCATAGACACATAACATGACAGAATAGCTTTTGCCGGAGGAAATGCACGCTTTTTCCTGCTGTATGTGAAAGCTGTTTTCGCATAAAAACAGACGCAACGTATCTGCACGGGACATGGGCTGAAGAATAAGCCGTTTATTCCCGTCACGCAGCCATTGCGTCCGCATGATTATTTTTGCGATAAGCTCACCGCCCATTCCTGCAAAGACGATATCATCAGCGAGGTCGGGAGAAATATTGTCCAGACCGTCTGAAAGAGCCGTGGAAACGATGTTTTCGGCATGGTATTTATAGATATTTGTCTTTGCATTTTCAAGCGGTTTCACTCTGACATCACACGCAACGGCTGAAATAATTTTGCCATTGCAGGCGAGCCATACAGGAAGATAAGCATGGTCTGTTCCGACATCTGCAAGCCTTGCACCCTCACGCACAAATTCTGCACAAAGTGCAAGTCTTTCGTCAAGTCTGAACATCTCAACACCACTTTCCTATATTATTTATCTTTTATATGCTCGTTAACAGCCTTTACAAGAGCGTCAACATCTACACCGTGAACCATGCAAGCCTGTTCAACGGTTTCGCCCCTTGATGCAGGACAGCCAAGACAGTGCATACCGATAGAGAGAAAAATCGGTGCAGTAGTTTCATCGATGTCGAGAATATCGCCTATAATCGTATCTTTTGTAATCTGTGCCATTTCAAAAATCCTTTCTTTCATTAAGATAAAAATATTATAATACATAATTGTATTTTTTGCAAGAGAGTAAAAAATAATTCACGAATTTTTCATAGCTTTTTTAAGCCACACATAAGCCGTATCAATAGCGGAGAACAGACCGTTTTGTTCGCCTTTCTGGATAACGAGTTTTTTAGGGTCTGAAAAGTCGGTATTGAGTATCTGAATAAAAACTCTGTCGGCAAAATCCATGTTATCTTTTTTATTTTTTGATTTGATAGTGAGCTTTGCAACACACTTATCATTCATATCCCCGTAGTAGATAACGTCACCGCATCTAACGAGGGGTTTATTTTTATACTGCAAAAATTCCTCTGCCATGTTTATCTCTCCTTTTCATGATTGTATATAGTTTTTCAGAAGTATCTCAAGAAGGTCATCTCTTTCGATTTTGCGGATAAGGGCTCTTGCATTGTTGTGAGTGGTGATATAAGTCGGGTCTTCCGAGAGGATATAACCTACTATCTGGCTTATGGGATTGTAGCCTTTTTCCTCAAGGGCGTTGTAAACGGTTTTCATTATCGTTTTTACACTTTCCTCATGGTTGTCGGAAATTGAAAACACCATAGTCGGCTGATTGTCTTTCATTCAAAGCACCTCCAAAAAAATCGTATAGAATAATACTACCACAAGTGCGGACAAAAAACAACGGTTTTATTTTGACCCGTGGTAAAAAAATTGTACAGCTTAAAAATCATCTTCAGTCCTGCTTATCATTATATATCAATTTAGATTTATTATCAAGATTTTTTAACTATTTTTTATATAAAAAGCTATCAATGAGCCGATTAAAAAAATAAGAATATAGTTTTTTATAAAACAAAAAAAGCCGTTCAAACTGAACAGCTTTTTTATTATGTCGGCATCTTCCTATTTTTCCGTGTTGTCACCAACAAAGTATCTTCGGCACCATTGAGCTTAACTTCCGTGTTCGGTATGGGAACGGGTGTACCCTCAACGTCATCAACACCAACTTTTTTATCGTAATCACTTGCGACTTTGAAATTATATCATACTCTTTCCGAAATTGCAAGCCTTTTTTACGAAAATAATTATACATTTTGTATATTTTACAAAAAATAAACAGAGAGCAGAATACAACTCCACTCTCCATTTTCAATTTTCCATTTTCAATTTTCCATTTTTCTGACGGCATCTATGCAGTATGCCTTTATTTCGACGCTGTTCATATAGTTGTCAAAAACGTGTTCGCCGTGAATTTCAAAATACTTTTTGTACGGGCAGAAAAGCCTTACTATATTGGTTTGATTAAAAAACATTACCTGTATCGGACTTTCCATTATATCACTTATTCCCGATATGATAAGTACTCCATGTTCTCTTTTTGAAGTGTCGCAATTTCGGATAATATAATTTTCCGCTTTGAGTTCGGTCAATCTTTCCTGATCCTCTGCCCCTGCTATCTCCGCAACGGCAAAACGCTGAGTTTTTTCTTTAAAGTCTGTATCTATGATGACCTGTGCAGCGTCAAGCATGAAATCATATCCGTAACTCCATGTGGAATGGTACTCCACCATTACCCAGTCATTTACTTCTTTCATTCCCTGATATATCATATTATGTTGTCCTCCTGTTATTTTTGATAGAAAGGATATGTACTTTGTGCGGCATACATTCCGAAATCACTTTCATAAGGTACGACCTCCACGGGCACACCATCGGAATACTGTTCAGCCTGCTCGGAAATTCCGTACAGTTCGGATATGTCGCCTTCAAAGTCAACTATTACAAGATAGTACGTTACATCACCCTGCACCATACCTTTCAGATATGCTTTATTGATACTTTCCGTCTGCGACATCACCGACATCAGCACCGTTATCATTTCATGCGGTACCGAACGAAGTTCAAACAACTGTACAGGTTCTTCTGTATCCTGCACGGGTTCTTCATATTCCTCAACAGGTTCTGCATACTCCTGCACAGGCTCTTCATATTCCTCAACAGGTTCTGCATACTCCTGTATAGGTTCTTCATATTCCTCAACAGGCTCTGCATATTGTTGTACAGCCGTTGTTTTGTACGGCTCTATGTCGGCAGATACACCCTTTATCATTGCAATGGCATTTCCGTCTATCACCATATTGAAGCCAAAGGGATTGATTGAAATTTTCTCTCCCCGACTGCAAAGATACTCTATATCCCCGAAAGTCATGATATTTCCCACACACTGCCTGTCTTTATCAAAACGGCTGAACTCTGTCCAATCCGTGAAAAACGGTATAATTACTCTTTCGTCGGTTTTGATTGCAACCACAGTCATATTTGTACCGCTCTGAGAGCATACGGCTTTCAGTGTACTTTCCTCCATGCCTCCAAGCTTTGTATCACGGTCAACCACTATCGGCATGAGATACCTGCCTTTATAAAGCTCCCTCAAAAGATTTCTTTGAGTGCTTTTTGAAACATTCCCCGAACTTACACTCTGAAAAAATATATTCGCATTCAGCATAAGATTTGTATTTATCACAGGTCTTTCATTTTCGGGAAGTGCCGAGAAATCGGGCTTGTCTATTACATCAAACAAACTCATTACAATAAATTTTTTTCCGTTGTCGAGAATTAAATTTTCTATTCCGCATCTGTAAAGGTCGCTGAAAAACTGTATTCTTGTATCACTTTTGCAGAGTTCCGCTTCTATCTGTATATTGTTTTTTTCACAGTGCTTTTTAAATTCCTTGAAAAAGTCCTTTTCCGAAAATATGAACGCTGACGGCACACCGTTGATATTTTCCGTATATCTGCACTTTGTAACAGGGGAATACGCTGTCCATAATTTATTGGAAGTCTGCACCATCTTCACTATTTCGGCATAGTCAACAGGGCTTTTTGAACGGGCATATTTTTCTATGAGTTCCTGCATTTCGGGCATATATCATCATCTCCTAAAAATCGGGTGTATTTCAAAAATCTTTTGTATTTATTATACAATCATAATAAAATTATGTCAACAATGTTTTTGAATACTCTTGTTAAATCGGAAAAAATATGTTATAGTTTTTATTATGTGAAAAGGAGGGAGTTTTATATGGCAGATGAAGTAAAACAACTTTTGGAGGACTATTTCGAGGCTGCTGCCAATTTATACGGAATCATTCCATTATGGAAATTTCTTGAAATCTACAACAGCCAAAATGAACCTGTTACCGAAGAAGAATTCAAGGAGTTTGTGGAGGATTTTGACTTTGATAATAAGTGCTATGATGTTATAGGCGAAGATGAAGTATTTGACAAAGATGAGCCTACACCCCTTATGATGTATGACCTTACAGCAGAGTATCTTTATTGTGACGGCAGTTTTGACGAATTTATTGAACTGAGAAATTTCCAGACTATGTTTGAATACTACGTTCCCAAAAAAGAAAAGCTTTTAAGGTATAAAGATGACGTTTTCTATGAAAAGTCGCTTGAATTCATTGATTTGAGGGCATTTTTGAGAAATCTGCCCTATCTCACAAAAGAACAGGCTGATAATATTGCGGAAGATGTACACCTTGACTTATGCATGATGAAACCTGATAAAGATGATTGGGAATATGTTGTAAGTTGGGCGGTACAGCATGGATTTAAAGACAAAGAAACAGATAATCTTGAAAAATTTTTAAAGCTTTGTTTTATCCTCAACGACCATGTAAGAAAACATTGGTTTTGCGGACATACGGCAAGTGAAGTTAATTTTTGAAAAAGGAAGGATAAAGAAATGTCAAATGTAAGAACAAGGTTTGCACCAAGTCCTACGGGATTTATGCACGTCGGTAATTTGCGTACAGCCCTCTATGAATATCTCGTTGCCAAATCATTGGGCGGTACATTCGTGTTGCGTATCGAGGACACGGACCAGGAAAGAAAAGTGGAGGGTGCTGTTGATATTATTTACAACACTCTTAAACAGGCGAAATTGATACATGACGAAGGTCCCGATATTGGCGGTGAATACGGTCCTTATGTGCAGAGTGAAAGAAAAGATTTATACCTGCCCTATGCAAAACAGCTTATCGACATGGATAAGGCTTATTATTGTTTCTGCACGAAAGAAAGGCTTGATGCTCTTCACAATGATTCTGACGACGTGGGCGGAGGTTATGACCGTCACTGTCGTGACCTGCCGAAAGAGGTCGTTGAAAAAAATCTTGCTGAGGGCGTGCCTTATGTAATCCGCCAGAAAATGCCCTTAGATGGTTCGACAACTTTTGAAGATGCTGTATTTGGCTCTATCACCGTTGAAAACAGTGAACTCCAAGACCAGATACTCATAAAAACAGACGGTTATCCTACATATAACTTTGCCAACGTCATTGACGACCATACTATGAATATCACTCACGTTGTTAGGGGCAGTGAATACCTTTCCTCTACGCCTAAGTATAATCTGCTTTATGAGGCTTTCGGCTGGGAAATTCCCACATATATACACTTGCCTTTGATAATGGGCAAAAATGATGACGGCTCTGTATCGAAACTTTCCAAAAGACACGGAGCAACGAGTTTTGAAGATTTAGTCAAACAGGGGTTTTTGCCTGAAGCTATCATCAATTATATCGCCCTTTTGGGCTGGTGTCCCAAAGACAACAGAGAAATGTTTACAATAGAGGAATTGATTGAAAACTTCTCGATTGACGGTATCAGCAAATCCCCGTCAATATTTGATTATGACAAATTGGAATGGTTCAACGGTGAATATATCAAAGCTATGCCCGTTGAAAAATTCGCTGAAATTTCAATGCCTTACTTCAAAAAGGCTGTTAAAACAAAAGAATTGGATTGGATAAAATTAGCGTCCATTCTCCAACAGCGTACAACCAAATTAACTCAAATACCCGAAAAGATAGAGTTTTTTGAAACACAGCCCGACTATGAAAAGGACTTGTTTGTGAATAAAAAGAGTAAGACAAATCTTGACAATTCCGTGACAATGCTCAAAGAGGGAATAAATGCCTTGAATGCCCTCACAGAATGGAATCACGACACAATTCATGATTGTCTTATTGAGCTTGCACAGAAACTCGAAGTAAAGAACGGTACATTGATGTGGCCCATAAGAATAGCCGTATCGGGCATGACTGTCACTCCCGGGGGTGCTGTTGAAATACTCGATATTCTCGGCAAAGAGGAATCTATGGCAAGACTTGAAAAAGGTCTTGCAAAATTGAGTGTGGAGAGTTAAGAGTGGAGAGTGGAGCTGTTGACAAAAAGGAGATTTTTAATTATGAATATAGAACAGCTCAGAAATGAATATGCTTGCGGAAAAAGATTTAAATATATGTTTTTCTGGGGGCATAAAGAAAATAAAAAAGTGACAAAAGCCTGTTTCAGTCAGTGGTATGAATGTAAATTCACGGTTGACGGGGTAGAATATCATACAGCAGAACAATATATGATGGCACAAAAAGCCGTTTTGTTTGGTGATAAAGAGGTACTTCAAAAAATCATGTCAGCCGATAACCCCGCTGTTTATAAAAGTCTTGGCAGGCAGATAAGAAACTTTGACGAAAAAGTCTGGAATGAACATAAATTTCAGATAGTCGTCAGCGGAAACACGGCTAAATTTTCGCAAAATCCCGAATTGCTTGACTTTCTTGTAAAAACAGGTGACAGAGTTCTTGTTGAGGCAAGCCCTTATGACAGGATATGGGGGATAGGCAAGTCAAAAGATGACTTTGACATTGAAAATCCGTTTAAATGGAAAGGTGAAAATTTGTTGGGATTTGCCCTAATGGAAGTCAGAGAAAATTTAAAATAAAATTACATACGGTGATGCGGTTATGAGAAATCATAAAAGATATTCAAAATACTTGGCAAAGTTAAGGCAGATAAAAAAACATGGAAATTTTTATCGTGGAGTGTGTCCTTACTGCAACAATGAAAATCTGTTTTTTAATTATCAGTATGATGCGGAATGTTGCCTTGAATGTGATACATGGCTTGTCAGTGCCTGTAATGATAAAAATTGTCCGTTTTGTTCCAAACGCCCGCCTGTACCTTCTCAGGCAATTTGGCTTGAAAGCAAAATCAACACGGACAGAAAAAACTTTTTCATAACAAACTTTCAGCATAAATCGGAAGGTGAAATGCGTCACCGCATGAAACAGCAAAAAATACAGCTTTGGCAGAGTAAAAGGAGATAGTATGGATATATATACAACACTCACCGAAATCAAGGCTCATGAACTGAAATACGGTGAGTATCCCGAAACGGATAAAAATATTGTTTTTGAAAAGATAAATACTTTTTGCAGTAAATTTTTCGGTGCAGTACCGCAGGATTTTTTTCAGCACGGCAACTACTTTTTCATAGACGTACTCCCCACAAATACTCAAAATTTATCCGACATGATGAAAGACTATATCGGTTACGATTTCGCTGAAAACGATTTTCACGTACTGGATAAAACCGAGATTTATGAAAGAATATCCGATAATGACGATATTAAAGACAGCTTTGAAAAGCTCTTTGACGCTGAATATATAGAAAGCTGTCACATCGGAAATAAATTTTACTGTATGCCCCATACAAATATATTTTATAATCTTTTGGACGTGTACTGTATCAGATACAAAAATTATACTTTGGTGATTTCCTACGGAAATGACGAATAAAAAGGAGAGAATGAAAATGGCAGAAGAATTGGAACTTGCCGCAGGCAATTTCATCTATGATTTCATCACGGAAGATATTGCCGAGGGCGGTAAATATGAGGGAAAAAAAGTGCATACACGTTTTCCGCCTGAGCCGAATGGCTATCTGCATATAGGTCATGCCAAGGCGATATGCGTGGATTTCGGCATGGCAGAGCGTTTTAACGGTATCTGCAACTTGCGTATGGACGATACAAACCCCACGAAAGAAGATGTTGAATACGTTGACGCTATCAAAGAAGATATTGCATGGCTGGGCTTTCATTGGGACGACAGATTTTATTTTGCTTCAGAATACTTTGAGCAGATGTATGAATATGCCGTTGAACTCATTAAAAAAGGCTTGGCTTATGTATGCGAACTCACTCCGGAAGAAATGAAAGCAAATCGTGGAGATTTAACACACCCTGCTGTCAGTCCGTACCGTGACAGACCGATTGAAGAAAGCCTTGACTTGTTCGAGAGAATGAAAAACGGCGAGTTTGAGGACGGTAAAATGACACTCCGTGCAAAAATCGACCTCAACAGCGGTAATTTCAATATGCGTGACCCCGTTATATACAGAATAAACCGCATTAAACATCACCGTACAGGCGATAAATGGTGTATATATCCCATGTATGACTTTGCACACCCCCTTGAAGATGCCATTGAGGGCATTACCCATTCATTGTGTACGTTGGAATTTGAGGATCACAGACCGCTTTATGACTGGGTAATTCAGAATACATCAGTGCCTGCCATTCCAAGACAGATAGAGTTTGCCCGTCTGGGAATAAACAATACAGTTATGAGTAAGAGAAAACTCCGCAAACTCGTTGAAGATAACTATGTGAACGGCTGGGACGACCCGAGAATGCCGACACTCTGTGGATTGAGGAGGAGAGGATATACTCCCGAATCTATACGCAATTTCTGTGAAAGAATAGGCGTTTCCAAAGTAAACAGCGTAGTTGAATATTCATTCCTCGAACACTGTTTAAGAGAGGACTTGAATGAAAAGGCACAGCGTGTCATGGTAGTTTTGAATCCCATAAAACTTGTTATTACAAACTATCCCGAAGGCAAAACAGAGGAATTTGACGTTGAAAACAATCCTAACCGTGAAGAAGACGGTCACAGGACTATCACATTCAGCCGTGAATGTTATATAGAAGCTGATGACTTTATTGAAGAAAAAATAAAAGGTTATAACAGACTTTATCCGGGAAATGAAGTAAGATTGAAGTCAGCGTATATTGTGAAGTGTACAGGCTGTAAGAAAGACGAAAACGGAAAAGTCATTGAAGTTTATGCAGAGTATGACCCCGAAACCCGTGGCGGAAACACTCCCGACGGCAGAAAAGTCAGAGGTACAATTCATTGGGTGGACGCTGAAAACTATGTCAATGCGGAAGTAAGGCTGTATGATAATCTCTTTACAGACCCCGAACCCGATACAGGTGATAAAAATTTCCTTGACTATATCAATCCGACAAGCCTTGTTACACTTACAAATTGTAAGGCTGAAAAATTCGTAGAGGGAGCGAAAGTTCCGTCAAATTATCAGTTTATGAGATTAGGCTATTTCTGCTTGGATAAGGACAGCACCCCCGAAAATCTCATTTTCAACAGAAGTGTATCGCTCAAAGACGGATTCAAGAAAAAGTAATGCAATAAAAAGCGGAAATCCGAAAAAATCGGGTTTCCACTTTGTTATGTAAGCAGATATAAATTTTAATTGAAATCATCAAGCCAATTTTCGCCATCATAATTTTCTATGTTTTCTATGAGAGTTTCCAAATATTCATCAAGTTTTGATTGGCATAATTCTAATTCATCTTTTGAATATGCTTTTTTTGTATTGTTGGTTATTTGACCATACCATACATTAGCTTGTCCAAATCCAAAATGATAATTATTTGTTGGACTGCTTGGAACATACCATTTTGAGAGGCTTCTTTCATCTTCAGGCAACAGAACACAATCTTCTTTCAATGAAAAGCAATTATACCATTGTTCCATCTGTTGATTATCTGCAAGTGTAAGATCATAATATTGAGCCTGTTCGATTACAGTTGCATTTTTATACCAACCAATAACTCGTCTTTGACCGTCTTTCGGGGTGGCACACCAAACAACAATAATACCTTCTGCTTGGTAATCATCATTCACTGCTTTACATCCATGTATTCTTTTAAGATTTATTTTGTCTGACTTGGTTTGAACATATCCTAAACAATATTTTTTTTCATTATCGTCAAAAGTAATAACTGAAAAGTTATGTGATTCGTGAGCACTGCTGTTTTCATTTACCCATTTTCCGCCATTGATAGGCTTGTCATTTTCTGAAATTCCATCATAATATGTCATATAGGCAATGTTTAAAAAAATAATCGGTTTCATTAAATATCATCTCCAAAATTTTATTTTGTTAATAGAAAACGGAAGTCCGATAAAAATTCGGATTTCCGTTTTTTAATTGCACATTGCACATTGCTAATTGCACATTATTTTCCGAGGAATGCTGCACCGATAATGCCTGCATCGTTGCCGAGCTGACACACGCAAACCTGAGTCTGCTGAGAGTTGTGTTTGGTATAGCGTTCAGCTTCAATTATCTTCATAAGAGGCTTGATAAGGTTGTCACCTTGAGCCGCAACACCGCCGCCTATGCAGAGAATTTCAGGCTGGAATATATTGATGATGTTGACAAGCCCGCAGCCGAGATAGTTAATGTATTCTTCAACGATAGCCTTGCCGACTTCACAGCCCTGTTCCATAGCGTCAAAAGCGGTTTTGCCGTTTATTTTTGAAATATCGTTTCCGACCATTTTGCAGAGAATGGAATCGGCATTAAACGGATTGATAACAGCCTCTTTTGTCATGTTGATAAGACCTGTTGCAGAGGAATAAGCCTCCCAACAGCCTTTTCTTCCGCATGAGCACTGTCTGCCGCCGTACTGGATAACGGTGTGACCGAGTTCCGCACCTGCAAAGTTTGAACCACTGTAAATCATGCCGTCAATAATGATACCACCGCCAACGCCTGTACCGAGAGTGATAACAACAGCGTCATTGGCATCTTTTGCGGCACCTACCTGGAATTCACCATAAGCAGCAGCATTAGCATCGTTTTCAACGTAAACGTCAACACCAAGTCTTTCTTTCATCATGTCAACGATATGCCAGTTGTGATAGCCGAAGTTGTTTGCGAATTCTATTATGCCCGTTTCACCGTTGACAGCACCGGGAGCACCGATACCGACAAAGCTTATATCATCTTTTGTCAGACCTGCACTTTCAAGAGCTTTGAGTGCAACGGCAGCCATATCATCACAAAGTTCACCTTCGGGGCGGGGAGCATTTGTCTTGCAGCTTGCTTTTACAAGGATTTTGCCGCTTTCATCAACAACGCCTGCAACTATGTTAGTACCACCCAAATCAATACCAAGATAATACATATTAAAGTCCTCCTGTTAAAAATATCATTACAGGTATTATAACATAATGCACAATTTTTTTAAAGTAAAATATGAAATTTTCAAAAAATCATCATTTTAGACAATCAAAAGTACAGCTTTATGTATATTTTGACAAAAACTTATGTATATCCTAACTGCACATTGCACATTATTTGTGGTATTTGCCGTTGGAGGTTATCTGGAAAGCACGGTAAATCTGTTCACAAAGCATAACTCTTGCAAGCTGGTGCGGAAAGGTCATTTCCGACATGGAAAGACGCATGACGGAGAGATTTTTGACGTTTTGGGAAAGTCCCCAAGAGCCTCCTATGATAAATGCAAGAGTGCTTGCACCGTTAAGGGCTAAATCGGAAATTTCCCTTGCAAATTTTTCGGAGGATTTCTGTTTGCCCTCTATGCACATGGAGATGACTTTGGCATTTTTAGGGATTTTTGAAATAATTCTTTGACCTTCTTTTTCAAGTGTATTTTGAATTTGGGCAGGGGAGGGGGTATCGGGGAGTTTTTCCTCGTCAACTTCGATGATGGAAAAACTGCAAAAGCCTTTCAGACGTTTGGCATATTCGTTGCAAGCGTCTGTCCAGAATTTTTCTTTGAGTTTTCCGACGCATATTATCATTACATTCAGCATAGTTGTCATTCCTTTTTAACGTGAGTTCGATGAAAAAGAAAAATTATTATACTGTCATTCTGAGGAGCGACAGCGACGAAGAATCTTTTGAAGATTCCTCACTGCGTTCGGAATGACATACTTAATTTTATCATTGTAAGAATATTTTTCAATTACATCGAATTCACGTTTTTTAATAGATGATTTTAGGATTATTTTTTTCGGGTTTGGCGATATGTAAAATATAATCGGAATTGCGTTTCATATTGTTTGTTCTCAATTTGGAAATAGTAGTTTCTTCTGCAAGAGGGAGGGTATTGTTATTGCGGCTGATATGTGCAAGGATAATTCTTGTAGTGCCTGTTTGGATAAGTTCGGTGACGGTGTCGGCACAGACGGCATTGGAGAGATGTCCCCTGCTTGATAAAATCCTACGTTTGAGGTCATAGGGGTAATCTCCGCTGACAAGCATATTTTCATCATAGTTGGATTCGATTACAACGGTATCACAGCCTTTGAGAGCATTTTTTATTTCGTCTGTAACAATGCCCGTATCTGTCGCAAAAGCAGTTTTACGCCCATCGGAAGTTTCCACAACGTAGCCTACACCCTCACGGCAGTCATGGGAGATATGAAACGGCTTTATATAATTTCCGTTTACTTCTATTCCGTCAAAGGAGATAGGGGAGATATTGACTTTTGGGTTGATGAGATTTTTTTCTTCAAGTGCAAGTATCGTTCCCTCCGTGGCATAGACCTTTATATTGTGTCTTGAAGCGAGGGTTTTTAGGGCTTTGACATGGTCTGTATGTTCGTGGGTGATGAAGATGGCACTTATATTTTTCATTTCAATGTCACGGTGTGAGAGGGCTTCTGTAATCTGCTTTGCAGTACGCCCGCAGTCGATAAGTATTCCCTTGTCTGCCGAGCCTATGTAATAGCAGTTGCCGTCACTTCCGCTGAACAGCGGACATAATCTTGTCATAGTTTTACCGTTACTGAAAACTTATAAAAAGTTATAAAAACAACTTTTATGTTTCATTCCTTGTTCACCGTGTCCACTTTCGATAATAAATCTACTCATGTTTGATATGACACTCCGAAGGCTTAAATT
>Ga0310695_10008400_pt1 | contig 15986 bp, 9 predicted proteins | sample RumenRJG_04DNA_FD_203882 | JGI IMG/M metagenome (GOLD analysis project Ga0310695, IMG submission 203882) | Bovine rumen microbial communities from Lethbridge, Alberta, Canada - RJG_04 (v2) (version 2) | ecosystem: Host-associated > Mammals > Digestive system > Stomach > Rumen | place: Canada...
GGCAAGAGGAATGTTTCGGCGCACATAAAATTGCCGTTAAATTCATCTTCGCGAACACCTTGGAATATCACATACCAACGGCCATCGGCAAGTTCAAGATAATCAGCATGTCCCACGCACGATATTTGATTGGGAGATTTTTTTACATAGCGTTGTGTAAGATTTGGATTTTTTTCGTAATGCTCGTATGGTCCAAAAATGTTTTGAGAACGGTAGATACACGATGCAAACCACATACCAAGGCTGCCACCTTCCGAAGCCGAAAGATAGTAATAACCCTCGTGCTTATACATGTGTGGCGACTCTAACCAACCTGGTTTTTTAGAAATATCATGTCCGCCTTCGAGTATTGTAACACGCTCGCCAATAGTAGTACATTGGTCGAGGTCAAATTCTTGAATATAAATTACTTTATAACCATCGTAAGGAGGGTCGTCTTTTGGATCGCCCTGATGAATAAGGTAAGATTTGCCATCGTCGTCGAAAAATAGGGTAGCATGAATACCAGTCATGCCATAAAACTGAGGATCCGACCATTTGCCGGCAGGGTCTTTTGCCGAAACAATAAAGTGTCCTCCGCCACCAACAAAAGTGCCTGTGATATAAAACATATCACGCTCTTTGTTGTAACGTATTGTGGGGGGATAAATACCGTCGTTGCTACGTAGCGATGAGTTGAGATATTGCTTTTCGGTGGGTAAGGCAAAATTAATTAATTCCCAATTGACTAAATCTTTGCTATGATAAATGGGAATGGCAGGAAACATCGAAAACGTTGCCGAAGCCATATAAAAGTCGTTACCTTTTCTACAGATACTCGTACCGGGGTGCGATCCCTGCAAAATAGGATTCCACATTTTACCTTTTGTCAGCTCAGTAGAATCAAAATAAGCATCACGGCCTTCGTAGGTAAAATGCTTAAAAAATGCTTGTCCCGATCTAATATTATAATTAGAATAGCATCCAAAAGAAAGCAAAGCCGGCAGCAGCAACAGCAGCCGTAAGTTTTTTATAATCATTTTTCTCATCAAACAAAGCAATTTAACGTAACAAATAAAAGGTGTCCGCCGCAAAAAAGCAACGGACGCCTACAAAAATTAATGCTTATTTATCTAATCCCTCGATAGTCTGAATCTTGCCGTCCTTATCGTATTGCAGTTCGCAAACTTTAAGGCTGCGGAGCCAAGTTTTGCCTTCGGAGGGAACGCAGTCGTGATGGAAGAGATACCACTTGCCTTTGAACTCTACGATAGAGTGGTGAGTGGTCCAACCTACCACGGGGGTGAGGATTTCGCCTTGGAATGTAAATGGTCCGTAAGGATTGTCGCCGATGGCATAGCAGAGATAGTGGCTGTCGCCGGTAGAGTACGAGAAATAGTACTTGCCGTTGTACTTGTGCATCCACGATGCCTCGAAGAAACGATGCGGGTCGCTTGCTTTGAGCGGTTTGCCGTCTTTGTCAACAACTAGCACACGGCGTGGAGCCTCAGCAAATTGAAGAACGTCGTCGCTCATTTTAACAACGAAACTTGGCAGAGCGGGCATATCGGGTTTTGCAAAAAGTTCGCCGTTGCGTGTGGGCTCGGCACCCATATCTACAAGACCGTTTTCGTCGCCGTGTTTGCCGTGGATAGGAGCAAAACCGGGTTCAAAAGGCTGCCACCATTGGAGCTGTCCGCCCCAAAGACCGCCAAAATATGTGTATATAGTTCCGTCGTCGTCTTTAAAAGCGCAGGGGTCGATAGAGAACGAACCGCGGATAGGCTGAGGCTGAGGCACAAACGGACCTTCTGGTTTATCTGCCACTGCCACGCCAAGGCGGAACACACCGTCGTATCCCTTGGCAGAGAATATGTAGTAATATTTGCCGTTTTTCTCCACTACGTCGCTGTCCCACAACTGTTTTTCAGCCCAAGGCACATCCTTAACGTCGAAGATTACACCGTGGTCGTTGACATTGCCGGTCATCGGGTCGCCATCGATCGAAAGTGCGTGATAGTCTTTCATTTGGAAATGACCGCCGTCGTCGTCCTCTTCGGCGTGAGCCTCCCAGTCGTGCGAGGGATAGACAAATATTTTGCCGTTGAAAACGTGTGCGGCGGGGTCTGCCATATAGTCGGCAGGAAACAGATATCTTTTCTGTGTCATAACGGTAATTTGGTTAAAATGTATAACAATTTTAAATTACGACAAATTTAAGGATATAAAATGAAAACAACAAAAACCGCCAAAAGTTTTTTTAGCGATTTTTGTTGTTTTTTGTCAATAAGTTATAATCAAGAGGATTAGTGCCTCATTTATCAAATATTAAAATATTCCACAGTCTTTTTGAGGTTTTCGCTCTCGACGGCGAGGGTTTGGCTCGACGACGAAAGTTCCTCTGCCGACGATGAATACTGCTGCGTGATTTCGTTTAACTGACGTACAGCATTGTTGATTTGAGCAATGCCTGTGGTCTGTTCGTTGCTTGCCTCGGCTATCTCGCGCACAAGCATAGCGGTTTTTTCAATATCGGGAAGTATGTTGATAAGCAGTTTTCCGGCATCTTCGGAAATTCTTACGCCCTCTTTGCTCACCTTGTCGATTTCGGCGGCGGCTGTGGCGCTGCGTTCGGCAAGTTTGCGCACCTCGGCGGCTACCACGGCAAAGCCTTTACCGTTTTCGCCAGCGCGTGCAGCCTCTACTGCGGCGTTGAGCGCAAGGATGTTGGTTTGGAACGCAATCTCGTCGATAATTGAAATCTTGGCTGCAATATCTTTCATTGCCGTTACCGAACGCATACTTGCCTCGCTACCTTCGCGGATGCTTTCGAGTGCCTTCTGCGCTATCTTTTCGGTTTGACGTGCGTTTTGGTTGTTTTGCTCTATCGATGCGCTCATCTCTTGAACAGATGTTGACACTTGCTCTGCCGATGCGGTCTGCAATCCTGCTCCACGGCTCATCATCTCAGATGCGTTAGACATTTCGTTGCTGCTCTGATAGATATTGTCGGCACCTGATATAATATTGGAAACCACTGTTTTAAGGTTGTGGTTCATAGTGTTCAACTGCTCTGCCATCTCCGAAAATTCGTCGCCGGTGTTGATTTCCACATTGGCGGTAAGGTCGCCCTCGGTGATGCGCTTGATGCCGTCGACAGATTTTTTGATGGGGTTGATGGTGCTGCGGGTCATAGCCACTATAAGCACCACGCTGATGGCTATCGACACCAAAAGGAGAATTACCATAAGTTTTTGACTGCCCGACATACGCTCGCCCAATGCCACAATAATATCGTTGACCTCTTGGGTGTGTTTGGCGTTGAATTTAAGTTCGAGTTCAATTACTTCGGCAGCCATAGCGTTGGCTTTTTGAGTGTTGGAAGCCACAACAGCTGCTTGTTGGTAATAGTTCTGAGTTTTGGCAGAATACTCTTTCATTTGGTCGAGCATATCCTTCATAGTGGCAGCCTGACCAATTTCGGGGGCAAATTTGGCAATAGTTTTTACAAGGTCGGCGGTGCGGTTGATGGCCTGCTGAATCTGAGTTTGGTCTACGATAGTGCCTTTGGATATATCCACAGTGTGCAGAAGGTCGGATATTGTCTTCTGCCTCAGAGCCGATTCTTTGGCGTTGTTTTTATTGGCGTGGTCGATTACCGCCTGTTGAAGTTTTTCGATATTTGGGAAAAAATGTTGGTCTTTGATAACATTCATTTCGCCGTGGATGGCATTCATCTTTATGCCGATTTCCATACTTTGGTGTATAAGTAATTGGAAACCTGCTGTTTTGGATATCATAGAATCTACCATCACACGGTCGTCGCCGGTAGACATCTCTTTCATTTTTTGAAAGCACTCCATCACACTTTTAAAATGGTCGAGTGCCGAATTACGCTTTGCCACATCGTGCGAGGCATTATAAGCCTGAATATCCGACAGTGCCAATAGCGAGTGCTGATATGCAAGCACGCCCATATCTTTGGCAGGTATCGCCTCTTTAAAGAAATATTCCGCGCTGTTTTTAGAGTTGCGCATTATAAAGATTGCTACTACAATAGCGAATCCTGTGAGTGCCAAAATCAATCCAAATTGAAAGGTAATCTTCCGTGCTACCGAATGTTGTTTTACGTTTGCCATAAATTGTGGTTATTTATCCTAATTTTTTAATTTTTATAACAAAATCCTTGCAAAAAAAGGACATAATGCGCTGTTTTTTACGCAAAATCTATAAAATTGTTACCATTCAAAATTAACAATACGTAAAAAAACGGATAAGCCATTTTTAACGGCTTACCCGTTTAATGATATCCGATATTAACGAAACCTATTTATACTCTTCTGCCAACTTGATTATAGCATCCACAAAGGGCTTTGTCTGATAGTTGCGGTCGATGGCGAGGGGATAGTCGGTGCGACCGGGCATAGGCCAGCCGTTTTTCCAACTGTCGCCGTCGGTGAGTCCCCAGAATGTTACACGGTCGATAACGTCGGCGTGTTTGAGGTAAATTTTAAAGAGTTTTACAAAAAAGTCGGTTTGCTCCTGAGCCTTGGCAGCGGGAAGACTGTCGGTGTAGGGGTTCATCTCTTTCATATACTCAAAATTGGTCTCCACTGCTGCGCCGTAATTACCGGTAGGCCAAGGGAGAACGCTGAGGTCGAGCTCGGTAATCATTACCTTAACACCCTCGGCGGCGTATGCCTCGATGCTTTTCTCGTATTCTTCGAGATTGGTGTCGAAGGCCACGTGCGACTGCATTCCAATACCATCAATGCGGCATCCGGCAGCTTTAAGGTCGCGCACAAGTTTGATAACTCCCTCACGTTTAGCGGGATTGTCCATTCCGTAATCGTTGTAATAGAGTTCCAAATCGGGGTCTACCTCGTGGGCAATTTTAAAAGCGATTTCGATAAAATCAGGACCAATAATATTGAAGAACGGCGATTTGCGGAGACTTCCATCTTCCATAACAGCCTCGTTTACCACGTCCCAACCTTTGATTTTGCCTTGGTAACGTGTTAACACAGTGGTGATATGATCGCGCATACGGTTGATAAGTTCCTCACGGGTAACGGGCTGAGCCATATCGTCTTTCAAAAACCAGTAAGGCAGCTGCGAATGCCATACAAGGCAGTGACCAGTAAGCACCTGACCATTGCGCTGAGCCATTTCTACAAGAGCATCCGCCTCGCGCCAGTCGTAGAGGTCTTTTTTGGGATGGATTTCCTCGGGTTTCATACAGTTTTCGGGCACAACAGCCGAAAAATTGTTGCGGATAGCGTTAACAACCTTAGGGTCGGTGCTAACAGCCTGACGCACATTGATAGCCGCGCCAATAAGGAACTTGCCGTCAAACGCCTTACGCATCGAAGGCTTGCCATCGTCAACATATTCGCACTTAATTTCTTTCGGTTGGTTTTCAGTGGGTTGCGCACCCTGTTTGCAAGCGGCAGTTAAAGCCAATGCAGTTATTACCATTAAAGGTAATGCTTTTGATTTAAGATTCATAGGTATAAAATTACAAAAATTAGTGATGTATGATGTCCTTTTTTTCGAGGGCAAAGGTAAAAAAAAGAAATAATTTGAAGGTAAAAATAAAAATTATCAACGAATTAAACGAAATACACGAAAACTAACCTAAATAAGAAATAATTACGAATACCGCAAGCGGTGACGAATACACATCCAATCATAAAGTTTTATATGAAGGTTTTATTAAGAAGGTTTTATAAGTAATCTTTATTAAGAAAGTTTAAACAAGCTGAGATTCGTTTAATTCGTAAAATTAGGGAACAACTTGTTGTTTCCTAATTATTCGTAAAAAATAATTTCGTTTTAATTCGTGTAATTCGTTGATAAAAAATACCCTTTGTTACCATTTCGCAAAAATGTTGAGATGCTAACATAACGTTTGTTACTATCTTGCAAAAATGTCGAAATCAAAATAAAACTGTATTTTTCTATTTCGCAAAAATGTTGAGACGCTAACATAACGTTTGTTGGTATCTTGCAAAAATGTTGAAATCAAAATAAAACTGTATTTTTCCATTTCGCAAAAATGTTGAGATGCTAACATAACGTTTGGTAGCATCTCCTGAAAATCTTGAAATCAAAAAAAACTGTTTGTTACTATTTCCCGAAAAACTTGAAGTCCTAACATAACGTTTGTTACTATCTCCCGAAAATCTTGAAAAACAAAAAAATCCTGCCGTTAAAAATTTCAAAACGGCAGGATTTTGATATCATTAAGCGATTGAAAACCTATGCTTTGTGGCGGGCTTCAATTTCGCGGTTCATTTCGTCGAGACGCTCGTCGGTGAGGGGGTATTTCTTTATCAAGAGGGCTACCACTACCAACAAGAGCGCAGGAATTATGCAAGTGAACCAAAGGATTGCATTCTGCACAGTGTCATTATATTTAGCCAACTCGGTGTAATATGCATTTACAGGTGCGCTGATAAATGATGCCAAGAACACTACTACAAATACGCCAAGCACAAGTTGAAGGCATTTGTTTGCCTTAAACTCTTTGAACATATCACCAAACGATACAGGTTTTTCGGGTGTGGTGGCAATGTTTTCTTTGCTGCCCAAGAAACAGAGGGTCAAGAGAACAAAACCTACAATTGCAAACACACAGATAACTGTAAACCAAGCCATTGGATCGGTGGGCAATGCGGCTTCTTCGCTTGCAAGGTCAAAACCGATAAGACCCATTACCAAAGGTGTAATCCATCCGGCAATTGAGAATCCTGCCTTGAATGCAACACCTGCAAGGGCGTTGACAGTAGCGGCGGGACGGTTGCCTGTGCGGTACTCTGAATCGGTGATTACCTCAGGAACCAATGCCCACATAAGCGAACCTACGAGAAGTCCAACGCCAGTCATAATCTTCGCAATTTTTACAACCATTGCGCTTTCTTGAACGTCGCCAAACTTACCAACGCAGAAGAGTATTGCAAAACCGATAAAACCTATCGAAAGAAGGGTGTAATAGAGTCCTTTTTTGCCGAGGAGTTTTTTCAAAATGGGGAGCGAGGGCAGAATAATGAATGCGGGAATTGTGCCGATAGCCATAAATACTGCCTGATCCCAGTTGATTGCCTGATGTAAAAACATTGCAAGACCGATGGGGAAACCAGCCTGAACCACAATCTGACCGATATTGGCGCAAACCATACGGGTGGAGGTAAGAATGAGCACCTCGTCGTTGTCGCGGGTCATACTTGCCATAATAGAGCCGTAGGGGATATTTACGACTGAATAAATCATACTAAGAATTGTATAACTTAATGTGGCATACACCATTTTTGCGCCCATCGACCACTCGGCAGCCTGCGGAAGCATAAGCAAGCAAGCAGCAATTGTCAAAGGAATACCGCCATAAAGAAGGTAAGTGCGATACTTGCCTAATTTAGGATTGCGGTTGTCGATAAATTTTCCGACAACGGGACTCCAAAAACAGTCGATAAGACGGACGGTGAGAATAAGTCCGCCAACAAATGCGGGATTGATTTTCAATACCGTAGTGAGGTAAAGCATCAAGTAAGTAGCCACAGTTTGGAAAATCAGGTTCTGAGCCAAGTCGCCCGAGCCGAAACCAATACGTTGCAGCCAACTAAGTTTGTAGAATCCATTGGATTCTTGTGGTTTTTGTTCCATTATTATTTGAATTAAGTTTTTAAATTACATAATTTTGATAACGTTAAGCAAATTTGTTGTTTATGTAAAAAACAGCCAAAATCTCTTTGCGCAAAATTAACAAAAAATATGTAAATGCAATACCTTAATAAAAAATCGTAGAAAAAAGTTTAATATCTTACCTTCTTGCCTCGCTCTCTGTTCCAAAGAGGTATTCGCCCTTGTAGCCGCCAAAATCTATTACGATTTTTTCAAACACAATGCCGGCGTGTTTTGGAGTTAAAGTAAGTTCGTGGATGTCAGAATCTTTTACTTTAAATCCTGCTACTTTTTCCACTACACGGCGGGCAATGGTGGGATAGAATGTGGTGTATTGATAGGGCTGCTTGTCGAGCAGGTCGGCGTTGAAGTTTACCGTTTTAACAGGCTGACCATCAACGGAAATTGCACATTCGTGTCCGCCCACATTCTTGAAGTCGAGGGTGGATTTTACAATCACGTGCACTTTTACCGAATCGGCGTAACCCTTAGGCAGTGCAAAGCGGTATGTGAGCGACGAATTGCCCACAGGCTTGGTGTAAGGGGTAAGAGCCACTGCGCTGCGGGTGCGTCCGTAGTAGGGATAAACGCTCCATTGTACACCGTCGGCGGCTTTGGCAGAATAATAATGCTCAGCCTCGATAGAAACATATCCATTGCCAGGAGCAAAAACGTATCCGCCGTTGCCCTCTGCCACACGCTTGGTGGGGGGAAGCATATCGTGGGGAAAATTATCGTTCCACATACGGTAGCCGATGTGCTTTTGAATCATCATTCCGTTCCATTTGCCGTTGGCAATGCCGGTGTTGTACTGTGCGCAGAGGATAGAATCACGCTTAAAACATTCTGAAACCCTATCTGCCCAACAGTTGGCGTCGGGATTGTTTCGTTCGGCGCAATAGCGGTTCATTGCCTGTGCGTAATACATATCGTAGAGGTTTGCCATTGCCTGCACGGGGAACAGAATTGTTTGAAAATAAGCGTCTTTGTAAATATCGGGAATTAGCAACCAAAGGCGCAGAGCCTCTGATTCGAGACGTGCATATTCGTCTGCCACCTGCTTAAACTCGCCCGTTGCCACATTGTAGGTGTAAGAATCAAGCATTTCGGGAGTTACACGCGCCATAAACTGACAGTTGCGGTTGTAGATGCGTGCGGCTTCTTTGGCGTAATCGGCACCAGCCACGCTCTCAAAGAATTTTTCGGTATGAGAGGTAACGTTTTGGAGGTTGTAAGTCTTTGGTTCGTAAGCCATATCGCAGAAAAGTTGGATAGGATACTCCATCGGTTTAAGGTCGCCGACATTAAGCACCCAAAGACTCTCGATACCAAAGTCATATGCAAGCGAAAGTTGCTCAAACATCTGCTGTGTTTGTGTAATATTCAGCCATTTAGAGTTACGGGGAGCACCCACATAGTCAACGTGGTAATAAATTCCCCAACCACCGGCACGTTTATGGTCGGGCACACGGCGAATGTCGCCCCAGTTGTCGTCGCTGAGCAGGATAATCACATCTTCGGGCACTTTGAGACCTGCATCGTAATACTCCTGAACCTCTTTGTAGAGAGCCCAAACTTGCTGACGCTGTGCTGCGGGCTTGCCAGTTTCCTCGGCTATAATTTTGCGCTGATTGTTGATTATGCGCTCCATAAGTTTCTTGTTTTGTTCCAAAGCCATCACATACTCATCGTCGTGACCCTCGCGACCGCCAAGTGGAGTATCTCCGTCGCCACGCATACCAATGGTAATAAGGTCTTCGTTGTTTTTGCTGCGGCTGATGCCCTCGCGGAAAAACTTATCGATAACTTCTTGATTAGTATTGTAATCCCAAGCACCGTCGGCACCACGGCGGCGAGCCCACTCCTGATGGTTGCGTGCCATAGGTTCGTGGTGCGATGTTCCCATAACAATGCCCATTGTAGAGGCAGTTTTGCTGTTTTCGGTGTCGTCGGCATAAAAAGCGTTGCCCCACATTGCAGGCCACATAAAGTTGGCTTTGAGGCGGAGCAAAAGTTCAAACACCTTAGCGTAAAACTGGCTGTTCATACCTTTGGCAAGACCCTTTACCGCCGAAGGACATTTTTCATCGGGGAAAGTATTGTTTACCCAAGTGCTAAGGCAGGGAGCCTCATCGTTTAAGAAAATGCCGCGGTATTTAACCTTAGGCGAAGGGAAAACCACCGGCGAAGAGAGTTTCAACGCTGCATAATCGTGCTTTTGAGTGGGTACGTCAGCCCAAAATTTCCAAGGACTAACGCCGAGCGACTTGCTGAGGTCGTACACGGCAAAGATTGTTCCCCTCATATCGGCACCTATAATATATATAGTGTTGCCATTGAGCACAATCATACCAGCCTCCCACTTGCCGTTGATGGCTGACACATTGATTTTCTGTTTTTTAACCAACTTGTCGGTTGACGGTGTGCCAAGCGTGCCGACAAAAATATTGTACTGAGGGTTTTGATTAAGAGAAGGTTTCTTTCCCGTAACGTCGAAAATATCGTCGTCGAGATTCTTGACGGCAATTTTAACGCCCTCGGGAGCATCATCGGCGCACGAAAGTCCGCAGTTTGCCACATCGATACCGCCGTCATCCTTGTTGAAAGTAACGTATTGAGCCTCTGCCACCTGTCCACAAAGCACAGCAAGAGCCAACACCAAAATAAGTCTTTTAATAATCTGCATTTTTGTAATAGTTTTAAAATTTAAGTTAAAAATCCGCCACTATACGGCGGTGTACAAAAGTAAGGATTTTTTTGGAATTTTTGTATTTTTGTATCTCAAAAAAATTAATGCAAATGGACTCAAAAAAACAAGAATCAACGGATTGAAACGCAAGGCGACTTCCCCTTTGGCGGCGGATATTTTATGAACGACTATATTATGGAGTATGGATTGTGAAATCAATACTCGTAAAGCCTAAACCGCTGTATGCCCCATTCGCCGTCGGGGATGCGCACGTGGCGACCTTGGTGCGATTCGTCGCCGTTGAGATAGCGGAGTATTTTGCCGCTGCCGTCGGTTGATAGTTCTTGTATTTCGAGAATGCCTACGTTGGTGTTTTTTTTCAACGAATTAAAATTCAACACTGTGCCTGTGCCAATCAGCAAAAATTCGTCGGGGGCGGTGTTGATAATGATTGCACCTTCGAGATTCCAATTAGGAAGTTTTGCATTTGGACTCCATCCAAGGGTGTAGTCGTGCTTGGCAATAATCTGATAGCCACCAATAATAAGCGTATCGCGTTGGTTAAGAGAATCTAACAGCACACCGCGCATTCTGTCGCTGCCGTTAAAAAGTGTGATGAAACTTTCGGCACATTTAATAAGGTTGTAGGCGTTGGGCAGTTCGGTGAGAGTTCCTTTGGTGGATTCATCCGAAAAAGTTTCGCCCAAAACAGGCGGCATAAACTGAGCCTGTTTGGTTTCAGCCGAAAATGGCGAAAAGCCCAAGGCGTGGTATTCGCCAAAGGCATAAAGTGCTTTTGCCCCGGCAGTTGCGTCGTATTGGTGCTCGGGTATAAAAAACGGATTATCGGGACGATGATAAGCCGAAGTCCACCGTTTAAAATCGCCAAAATAAATATCTGGACTGAGCATCTCCACACTTGGTGCGCCAGCTTTCCAAATGTCGATTAAATGTGGCAGAGGACCGCCCGAAGGATATTCTCCCGGTTTCTTTCCGGGACGATTAAGTGCGCAGTTTACATACATAGGCAGATTGTAAATGGATTTGCCTGCTTTCGCCAACTCATTGACATACACTGCGTAACTCCACGCTGTAAAAATTTCTTCGCCATAGATGCTACTGCCAAATAGTTTTTGCCACGAGCCGATGGTTTCGCCCGTCCAATATTTTTTCAGACTGTCGGTAAGTTCGTCCTTGTGCTGTTTCAAATAATCGGTCAATGCGGCAGGGACGTTTGATTTCCACGCCGCCGTAGCCGTTTTGCAATAATCGCGGGCAGATGGAAGCATCGCTATTTCGTTTTCCACCTGAATCATCACAACCGTTTGATTATTATCGTTTTGTTTAATAAATCTTAGCAGTTCGCAAAAAGCCTTTTTGTCGGCTCGTAGGTTATCGGCAGAAAATGGAGAAAGTAATTCTTGCTTTACGCCTTCCTTGCTTTCGGCACGGGGAAAACGTTTTACATCCTTTTTTACCCACGACGGAGCATAACACGACATTGAGTTTTTCCACGCACCGAACCACAAGAAAACGATTTTTAGATTGTTGCGTGCCGATACCTTTATGATATTGTCGATGAGCGAAAAATCAAACCTTCCCTCCTCGGGCTCTATCAAATCCCAATAGGCAGGCACAAGGGCGGTGTTGATATTCTGCTTTTTGAGGTTTGGCACCACAATTTTTTCAAAATAATCAGTGGTTGAGGCGTTAGAATTTCCAAGTTCTCCTGCCCGCATAATAAAAGGTTTGCCGCCCACAATCAACTGATACGCAGAGCCGTGCTTAACAATCTGCGGAACATTTTGTGCCGATACATCAAACATCGAAATGGCAAATAGAAGTATAAAGATAAGGTGTTTCATAAATTGCTTAAATATCATTAGGAAGAATCATTTCAGCAAAGTTATTGATTATTTTTTAATCACCAAAACATTTTCCGCTCTCCGCAAAATTACGCGCACCGTCAACACGCAAAAACCCCGGACACCAGCGCCGCACGAGGTGGCGACGGTGTCCGGGGATACAGAGATACCGTGTTCCAAACGGCTAATTTATTGGAATGTTTTTGCCCATCGAAGGCTTGCCGTCGCCACCGCTGGCAACCAATAAGGGTGATTCCATTTTGATGTCTATTACCTGAATTTCAGGTTTTTGGTATGGTTGTTTTATTGTTGTGTTTTCCATTTTATTTAAGTTTAAAAGATTTGTTTCCAATTTTTACTATTACGATACCTTTGGCATTGAGGTTAATTTCCTCGTGGGTAGAATGTGTAATGCCTTTTTTGATGGTGCGGCCGGTGAGATCTACGATGGTGTAATCCATATCGGGCTGTGCCTCAATGTATACTGTGCCATCATACGACCAGACTTTTACACCGGATTCTGTGGCGATTTCCGATACAGGGGTAACGATTTCGCCGTTGTCAGGCTGCTCCACTTCGTCGGGGAAAACTACGCGGATGCGGTCGGGTAGAACGGTGGCGGCTTTGGTTAGTTCGCCTTTTTTGTATGTTAGGTAGCAACGCATCGGGTCTGTCCAAACGCCTTCTCCGGCACGGATAAAGTCGCCTACGCTGATTCCATCGGCGGTAACAGCCTGACCAGCAAAACCGTAATTGAATTCGCCATCGCCGTCTAACATTGTTTTTTCATAAACGCCATGGAGTGTCCAATCGCCGTTGGTGTTGATTTCGATTGTTGATGTGGATTGGAGTGTAATTCCATTTTCATCTGTAAACGACAATTCTTTTAAATCCTTCGCGGCTTTAAACATATAAGGTGTGTTGGCTTGCAATGTACCTGTAACCACTTTCGGTGTGGCTATCCATTCGCCGTTGTCGTTTTTGGTTACGCTTTCAATGGTGTAGAAACTTCCGATTGAAGCATCTAACGTGAAATTAAACGGCAGCATTATGGTGGCGGGGATTCCTTTGGTGTATGAGCGTTTGAAGATTACTTTATTAACGGTTTTGGGGGTTAATATTTCCAACGATTTGCCTTCTGAGGAGATGTTGGTAAAATCGCCTTGGATTTCGGCAGTGGTACGGTTGCCGTATTCTGTGAGAGTGAGTGCGCCGGAGGTGGTAACACGAGGATTGATGATGAAGGTCTTTTCAATTGTTCCGGCGTAATTGCCGATGCCGGTGATGGTTGCCTTGGCAATTCCGGCGTTGGTGTTGTTGCTGAAAGTTACAGTGTAATCCGTGCCAGACGTGAGCGTTGTTGTAATGTCGATTTCAGGCTTTATTGCCGTGCCGGTGTATGTTTGGTCGGGAATGTCAGCAATGGCGGTGATGTAATTCTCTAACGGATACAGCACGGACACAAACCAATTTCCCTCGCCCTTGTCCGTCAGGGTGAACACATAGAAACCGCTTTGAGCGACTTCAAACGCTCTGCCGCCATTGCCGAATGTGGATTCTTCGCCGGTGTAAGGCACGTTGACAACATCCCCACTGAATCCACCCCAAGAATCCCAGCCTTCATCGCTGACATAATATCCGTCCATAGTCGTTTTATCCAGATATACGACATTTTCGCCTTCGTAGAGGACGTTCACAGGTTCAGGACTGTCGCCTTGAACAAGATAGAATGTCGTCTTCGCCTCACCCCACTTGGCATAGAATGTCATATCCTCGGTTGCCGTGGAGGGAATGGAGTAATAACGGCTGCCCGTGAAGTCCTCCGTTGTATACCAGCCCTCGAATGAAGCACTGTTCTTAAACACCATTGTGGGAAGTGCCGTTGTTTCGCCCTCAATGTAGTGGTCGATTGCTCCTGTGTTGATATTGCCGCCATTGAGGACAAACGTTACGGAATGGCTCCTTTCAAATTTTGCCCAGTACTCCTTATTGCCGGATTCGGAAGAAGAAATGCTTGTAACGGCATCGCCTTCAAGGTCGGCATTGTCGTACCAGCCAAAGAATGTGTAACCCTCACGCTCTACGTTTACGGGCAGCGGTGTAGCATTGCCAACGATGTATTTTGAGGAATATGCCTTAGTGTCGACGTCGAAGGTGTGCAGGGTGATGTCTGCCGTCGTTACGCTTACGCCTTCGAGCGAGCCTGAGAAAGCAGTCTTGCCGTCGCTTATGCCAAACATCGAGCCGTCGGCAAGCGCATCCTGATAATAATGCAGAGTCGCAGCCACCGTGCCGTCGGAAAGTTGCCCTGCCGTAACCGATGTGCCATATTGCGAAGTACCGAGGACAAAAGCGTTGCACACAGTGAGAGTGGACCTGTTAAAATCGCCCGCCACAAGATCGTCGTGGTGAGAGCCGTAGGACCAACCTGCACTTGTCTTGCCAGCAAAATAGGAATTGACGACAGAGACGGAGCCATCGCCACCGCCCGCAAGCCCGCCAATCCAGTTGGCGCCCTTCACGGTGCTTGTGCTGTACACATTGGCGAGAGTAACGGAAGAGTTATAAGAGACTCTACCTACTATCGAGCCAAGAAAGTTGTGAGAACTGCTGAAATAGGAATCCACAACGCCGAGGTCCTTGACAACGGCTGAACCGCTTACCTCACCGATAAATCCGACACGCCCGCCGCTGCCGCTTACATATAGTCCGCTGACGGTGTGTCCCTGTCCGTCGAATGTGCCGGAATAGGTCGTTCTATTGTCATAATTTCCAATCGGTGTCCATTGAACAAAGTTGCCAGTGTTGGCTTCTCCGTTGGCATCCAGCACTTTTTCATTGACCACGATGTCGGCGGTCAGTTTTCCGTTGGCTGTTGCATTGCCGTTGTTGACAAGCTCAGCAAAGCCGTAGAGTTCGGCGGCTGTGCCGATAAGGTAATAACCGTTGGCATCCTGCAAGGGTGCTGATGGGGTGATTGCGGACTGCGCCCACACCGTGGATGCAAGGAGTATGGACACGGCAAAAGCAAATAATATTGTATTTATTAATTTAATCATAGTATTTAATTATCTCGTTATAAATTACACAATTTTTAATGAACATAGAACCATCATCAGGCGAATGATGAATGTTCCTTAGAGTTATTTCCAACTGCCTTTTTTTATTAATAACACAAATCACGTCTGATTCATTTAAATATGATGTTGCTATAATTTTCTTTTGTTGTCCAAAAGATTGCGTGTACAATGGTGATGAATAAAATATATAACCATGGAAGTTTAATTGTTCAAGAACGGTTATGCATGTATCAAATGTTAATTGTTCTCTAAAATAATCAATAACCCCTGTTGCCAAATACTTAGCCATACAATACAAATCAGCATAAATGTAAGAAGATGAACTTGTGTCGCAACCGACGTTTGCTCCCGCATGAATTATCCACACTTTGTGTCCATTAAAAAGAACAGCAAAAGAACAACCTGAAAGCAAACCACTACATATCATAAAGTTGTGTTGTCCAACATCCATAATCGATAAACCACAAGCGCCGGGTGATGAAGGATTCAAAACAAAAAAATACTTCAAACTTTCTCCTATATATTCTAATGAATCGTTGGTCTTAAAATTCAAAGTACGTTGACCACTTTTACTAAAATGTGAATACCCTCCTCTAAATCCATTAACTGAGAATACTCGGTTTCTGTTAGTATCTGAAATTCTATTACAATATACTGCATAACATTCCGCAGGAATGTGAGTATAATTTTGAA